>JGI24004J15324_10000863_pt1 | contig 12168 bp, 13 predicted proteins | sample LinPmetageLP32_FD_15324 | JGI IMG/M metagenome (IMG submission 15324)
TGTGTAAATCTGTAATTTTTTTATTTGTATTTTCCTGCATAATCCTACATAACTTCTCATGATCATCCATTCTTTGATGAGCAAGTATATCTTTATTAGAAATTTTTCTTGGCACTGACTATCCCTCCTACTTTTAAACCAGGAGTTCGAGCTGCAATTGCAGCATCAAGGTCACCTGAAGCGAGAGCCATTCTTGACTGAGTATTGTTACCTGCCGCAGTGTTCATTGGGCTTGTTCCTGTATTTATAACAGGAAAGTTACTTGGTTGTACGTTTGGTAGTTGTGGTTGATTGCTTTCAGATGCTTGTTTCAAATCTGATTTTTTTTCAAAGTTATTTACTTGATCTATTGCATCGTCTCTTTCTTCTTTTGAAATTAAACCATCACTTAACATTCTTCCAATAATTTGTCTGTAAAGAACACCCATTTTCTTAGGAGTGTTTTCTCCCTTAGCTACCATCTTAGCACTTTCTTTAAATATTAAACTAGAGAATTTAGGGTTTAACATAATCTTAGAAGCTATTGCTGGAGCAAGTAATATACCTGCTGCTGGTATTAAACCTCCTACAAGACCTGCACCAACTGCTGCACCACCAACTCCACCTAGAGATAATATTTGGCCTGCTGCCCCTGCTTGTTTTAACTGAATAAAAATACCACCTGGAATACCTGGTAGTCTACTTAGATCTCCTTGAGCAAAAGCTAAAGTGTTCTGAAGTTCCTCAAGTTTTTTAGCATCGTCTCCTTGGAATAAAAACTTTCTAAGTTTTCCTTCTCCTTTATCAATAGATTTACCAAATGAATCTGAATCAATATATTTACCAAATTGTTTTGACCCTTTTTCTGCTTCTCTCATTGCGTTAGATAAAAAATGTCCTCTTACTGAATCTTTTAATTTTTGTCCTTGTGCTACAGTTAGCATAGGCTTCTTAGTTACAGGATCAATCATTCTTTTTAATCCATCGAATCCATCTCCTGCATTTACATTCTTACCAGTTAATGCATCAATCTCTCTAAACACACTTTTAGTATTCATAAGATTATCATTACCTGTAATTGTTTTAAAAACATTTTGAATTGCTTTAGCATCTTTACCTAAAACTAAACCATCTTCTCCTGCATTTTTTAAAAGTTGAGAAACAATTCCTCTTGAGAAAACATTGTTACCTTCTCTAAAAAAATCATTAGCTAAATCTTTTGCATCTACTGCTTCTTTTGGAATTATTTTATTTATAGCTGCATCATCTAAAGCATCATCAACTGCTTTAATTATTTTACCTACTTGTGCTTTCTCTGTTTTGGCTGCACCAAATTGTAAATCTACTAATCGTTTTCTTAAACTATCTAATTGTGCAAAACTATATTTTCCAACTCTGACATCAATTTTACCTATAGTGCCTGGCATTATCTGAGAAAGTGCTTGAGGTAAATCACCATCATAAAATTTCTGTAAAGATTTTATAGATTCTTTTAAATTATTTACTGGAATTATCTGTGCATCTGTAACTCCTTTTGCTTTTAATATGTCATCTACATTTTGGTATAGTTTATTTTTTGTAACTTCAAAAGCTCCTCTTGCACCCCCTAATGATTCTAAGAATAATTTACCAACATCTGATGAATCAGCTACAACTTTGTATTGGTTTAACATATCTTTTGCAATTAAATCTCCTACTTGTTTAGCAGCTTCATATCTTGTGGTAATTGCACCACCACCAATTAATGATTTTTGAGAAATGTTTTCTATAATTTCTAAAGTCCTGTTTGAAGATTTGACACCTGGTGTTAAACCACTAGCCATTTCTTTTGCAGTTGACCCTAACTGACTTACTGCCTTGGGAGTTGTTTTAAGAGCATTTACTTCAGCAAATTTTAAAACAGTTTTATTATCAGCTACAAAACCTTTACTTGTTATTTCTTTTAGTATTTTATTTTTTTCTTCAAGACTAAGCTTTGCAAATTTCTCTGGAGTGATACCTTTTAGTATTTGTACAGACTTTGATTGTAATGCTAATTCAGCTTCATTGGCTCCATCTAATAGATCATTAAATTGTTTTGGAGTCTTTGAACCTAAAAGTTTACTTACAATTTGTCCACCCTTAATTACAACCGGTGCACCAATAGCTTCTGCTAAGGCACCTTCAGTTGTGGCTCTAAGTATTTCTTTTACAACATCTTCTTTAGGATCAAATGTTTGTGAGACTGCAGCACCAGTTCCACCACCAACACCAGCACCAATAGAACTTTTTGCAAGTTGTGTTAAAAAAGGTCTTGCTAACATTCCCGCTCTTAATGCTAATCCTGGTAAAGCTAATCCACCTGTAGCTATAGATCCACCTATAGCTAAACCAGCTTCAGTTAATATTCTACCAAATGTGGGAGATGTAAAAAAACTTTCTGTTACTTCTTCTGCAGGACCATCTGTAATTTTATCTGCGCCTTTAACGGCTGCCATTCTTTTAAATACTTCTATCTCTTGTTCGTTAGGAGTATCTCCTTCAATATTAACAGTGCCCAAACCTACAATATTTACTCTTCCCATAATTATTTAACCTGTTGTCCATCTAAATTAAATGTGTCTACGTTTGCATCAAAAGTTGTATTTAAATCAAAAGCATATCCAAACTTAGCAAACAACTCTGCATCAGCTTCAGCAATTTCTTCTGCTTTTAACTGTTGAGCTACAGTTCCGTTAGGGTTAAGTCTTGATTCAATTGTCTGAAGTTTTTCTTTAGCAATCTTCATTTTAGCTCTAATAATATTTGGAGGATCAGTTATAAAAGGAAGTATCTCATTAAAACTTGCTTCCTCTGCTGGACCTACTTGTGCACCCCTTAGTGCTTTAATAATACTTTTTCTAAAATTACCAATTTCAATATTTAAATCTGCTGCATTAGTATCAAATCCTAGATAAGCTTTTATTTTTGATACTCTTCCTGATATAGGACCAGTACCAACATTTTTTGAACCTGCTAAAATATTGTCAATTGATCTTAAAGCATCTTTCCTATCGGCAGCTTTATCTCTTTCACCAGCCGTAGGCTTTGAAACAATACTTTCAATATTACCGTTTGTAACTTTTACATTTATATTATCATCAACGCTATAACCTAATGTAGATTTTTCAGCTGCAGTGGCTTGTCTTACTTCCGTAAAATCTTTTTTAGCCGCAGCTTTTTGTTTCTCCACTGATAAAATAGTTGCAGGTAATTTTTCTAAACCTTGACCTAATGCAGTGAACACAGGGCTAATACCTTTACCTTTTGCTTGAAGTAATGGTGCAGCGAAGGTTGCTGCGTATATAGCTTTTTCTTGAGGAGTAAGTGAACCCAATCCACCTTCTTTATAATATTTAATAGTTGGCTTTAAAGATTTAAAGTATCTAGCCTTAAACATTTTTCTAGTTAACACTTTGTCCATAGCTACCTCGGTTGCATCATGTTATAAGCTGCATACGCACTTAAACCTGTTCCTGCTGCTTGAGCATATGGGTTAGCACCAGGAGACGTAGTTTGTGTAATACTACTTTGTGTTGTTGGTAAATTAGTCATGATACCTTTCATAAACTCTACTCTTTGATAAGGCTCATATAATCTTTGTAATTCTGTTTGTCTTTGTGCATCTAATGTTTGTTGACCAATTCCTCTTTGAACTGCACCCGCTTGCATTTGTGCTTGTATATCAGCTAAACGCATTGCTTGTTGTTGTCCACCCAATTGACCTAAACCTTGGCCTGCTGCTAATTGTGTTTGTGCTTGCAAGCCTTGTTGTTGTTGAGCTGCACTTAATGCAGTTTGAAAACCTTGGGCCATTGATTGTCCCATAGTAGACAAAGTTCCTCTTTGTAATTCTGCTTGTTGAACCCCTTCTCTACCTCCACCAAAAGCACCTGAGCTAATTGCATTTGCTCCTAATTTGTTTTGCATCATTTGACCTTGTCTTCCAATCTCATCAGTTACATATGATTGGTAAGGGTTTAAAAATTGATTTATATTTGGACCTGCCGCTGCTGTTTGTTGAGCACCTTGATAAGCACCAATACCTTGCCCTACAGTTCCTTGGCCATAACCTGTTTGACCTGCCATCTTGATACCAGATTGTTCAAGACCTGATATACCTGCTACTTGCATGCCAGGAATATTAATTGGGTTTTTAGCTAAGTTTGCAGCTTCATCGTAAAGAGCTAGTTTTCTAGCTTCAACTCCTGGAGCTTCTCTTGTTATGTTTGTTTGTGTTCCAGAGCCGCCACCGCCACCGCCACCACCAAATATACTCATTAGACTAACTCCTTTTCAAATTCAACATGTTTAGATTTATAACCATACTTAGACATAATTTTTTTATACCCAGGTCGCATATATGCTTTAAGTTTTTTACATCCATTAACTTTAGCAAATTGTTCAAGCGTATTAATTAATTTTTCTTCCCATAAATTTATTTTTTTACCTGTACATATTAAACCTTGTAATTCTTTAAAATTAGGGTTTTCAAATATTCTAGTTGTTACAACACCATAAACTTTATTTGAGTCTCCCTCTTCGGCTCCAAATATTAAAAACAATTGATTATCTCCTGATAAAAGTAATTGTTTTATATCCTCTGCCTCGGCATAACGTCCACTATAAACCAATGCTTCTGCAATCATAAAATGAACTAATGACCAAACATCGTCTACCTTAGAAGGTATTATTGGCAATACTTCAATATCGTTTTTAATTATCTTTTTTGCTTGCATCGACTAAATCATAAATTCGTTTTAATTTTTTTTGTTGATCATAAAAGAAACTAGCACCAGCTTTTCTCATGCTTTTAAAACTTTTAGGATCCCCACCAGATAAAATACCTGCGCCTAATACTGCATCAGCACGTGATACAAATTCTCCGTCTGCCAATTGTGCCAACATAGTGTCCTCATCTTTATTACCATTTCCTGCACCATCTTCTACATAACCTTCAGCTCTTACATAATTATTATAATCGTTTTCATTATGGTCTGTTTTAGACGGTAAATAATTTACGCCACCTTGATTAAACTTTGGTAATGCAGTGGCAAGGCCTCCCTCATTTGCATAAAACATATTATCATTAATAGTTTCTTCTAATGTTGGTCTTGCATTTTCTGTTGGAACAAAAGCACCTGCTAGATTAGCTGCTTGTTGTTCGTACGCTCTTTGATAATCTTCTTTTCTATAACCATCTAATTGACCATCGCCTTCATCTTCATCAGATAATAATGGTAAAACACTTGAAGCTAATATTGCAGTTTCAACTTTATTGTCTTTTGCTTTTTGTAATAAATTAGCTGCAATACCTTTTTTAACTTCTTCTCCTCCGCCCCCTACAACTGCTTCAGATAAAGGAGCATCTCTTGCTATCTCTGTTATTTTTTCAGGTGTCATAAATTGTTTTCCATAAGTAGCAGATTGTGGAATTGATTTAAGGGATTGGCCTCCTTGAAATATAGGATCTCCGTAAGTAGCAGGTGCAGTTGCTCCTCCCATACCAATACTTGATAAAGGTGCTTTTCCTGCAAACATAGAACCTACAGATGAAGTTGGTGCTGCTGCACCGAGAGCGTAGGCTCCACCTCCAATAAGGGCTGCACTCTGTAGTGCTTTCTTTGTTGATTTACCTCTAAGTTTTTGTATGCCAAACGTGGCTAATGCTAATGTAAATGGATCCATAGTCTAATTAATTAATTAAGACAATATTACCATTTTACTTGCTTGGTTTCAACTCATCAACAAAACGTCCTTCATATTGATGTTCACCTACATGGACAATTTTATCTGTAATATAGGCATAACATTTACCCCCTATATCTTTCCAAAGCTTACAGAATGAAAAGTCTTCCCCTAAGTATGTCTTTGTTTCCGGGTCATGAATACAATCAAAAAAGTTCCACATGTGAGGTTTATCTACATAAGCTCCATTAATAACGGTCTTTTGTACAATAGATTTTTCTGGATAATGTTTTATTAACTTGTCAAATACGGATCTTTTTATAAGCATACAACCAGTTGGACTATGTGTTACTTCCATAACCCCTTTATTAATTTCAATGTTTTTATAATCTTGTACTTTAATAGGGTATGTATTAAATGCTTTTTTTAAATCATTAGGTGTTTTAATTCTACCCTCTTTTATTTCATCCATTGCTTTATCCCACATAATAGTTTTTAAGGGATAAGGTATAGATATTATTTCTTTATCTTTATCTATCATTTTAAAAATAGACTCAGGGTTAAAATATATATCAGAATCAATAAACAACATATGAGTATAATTAGATTCTAGAAAACCTGATACACATAAATTTCTTCCTTGTGTTACTAAAGATGATTTCATTAATTGAAATTTAATTTTAGTTTTTTTCTGTAAAGCTAATTTTTGCAATTCTAATAATGCCTGAGTATAATGTATTGAACATTCACTATGTACAGGTGTTGCTAAAAATATAGAATGAGGAGAAATACCTTTTGAAGGGGTATCCTCTTTCCACATTGGGGTTATAGCTTTATCAAAAGGTTCTGCATCTACCTTAACATCTTTTACTGTTTGATAAGTATCTTCGTTTACAAATGTTTTATTTTCGTTCACTAATAGCTCCTTTTAAAAAGTTTGACCATTCTTTTCCTTTTTTATCCCAACTATAAAATCTTTTATAAAACTTTTGTTGTTCCTCTAAATGATTTTGAATATAGTCTTCATGTAAATAACTTGATGCTACCTTAATAGCCTCAGCTGTGCTCATAGCCATAGTCTCATAATTATCTGTATAATTAATATAAACAGGCCATTCCGCACAAGTTTCATATAAGGCACCAAAGTTATTTGTTACTACATGTACTCCTGCTGCCAATGCTTCAAGAGCTGAAGCACAAAAAGTTTCTTCAAAAATACTAGGGTAAACAAACATGTCATAATCTTTCATATGTTCTAAAATATACTCATTAGGTTTATAACCAATATAGTTTACGTTTGATAGTTTATTAGCTTGATCATAAAGAGGTTGAAATAATTTTTCATGTGATTCTTTAAACTCATCCCCATAAATTTGACTACAACTATAAACATCTAAAGTTATATTAGGGTTTTTTATTTCTTGCATTGCACGTAGTAAAACATTTAAACCTCTCCAAGGTGTACAGTGATGTATTAATTTAATCGGATCACCTTTTTTATATACTTTTCTTTTTGGAAAATTGTCTGTACCATTTTTAATTACAATTGATCTTTCCGTTGGTATACCAAAGTAGTATCTAAATTTTTCATAATTCCAATGACTGTTAAACACATACCAATCATATTCTTTGTGGCGTTCTTTATTTTTAAAAAATGGTTGTAAATTAGGTTGGTCATAAGAATTCTTTTGCCAAAGTATATTCACTTTATTTTTATCTATAGGAACTTTACCGGGGATAGATGTACATATTTGAACTTGATTTAATAAATCTTTAGACACATACTTCTCAAGCAGTTCCATTTGTAATTCGGTTGCACCTCTAGGTTCCATTATTCCTTTGTATGTGCGCCTAAGGTTACCCTTGTTACAGTTATTTCGAGGTCTTGTCTAAAATCATCCGCAGTAGTATCAGTATTGGGATCAGCAACATCAGAATTAAAATCATCTTTGCTAGCATACACCTTACCTGTTCTTTTATGTTTAATAATTTCTTTTGCTTCTGCAGGTATTTTAATTGGATCACTCATTTTTGTCTACGCCCTTGTCTATGATATTTTTTATTATGTTGCAACTTCTTTTTTTTGTTAAGACTTTTACAATGTCTTCGAGGTCTTTTTCTAGGTTGATCTCTTTCAACAAAGTCTTTAAATTTTCTAGCCATTTTCCTGTGATCTGTCTATGAGGGCATAACTAATAACACCTGTTATGGTGTTTGCTGTAGCAGCTTGAATTTTAAGAACATCGTTTGCTTCCATATTAAGACTTGAGGTTACTAAATTTGCAAAATTTTTATTTAATTGTATGTGACTTATCTCTACCGCTGAACCACCTGACTTTTGTAAAAAGGCATCTACATTAACATTAGAAGCAGTCTTATGATTAGCTTGAAATGATTTTATTATAATAGTTGCATCTGCTGGACATGTAAGAACATCAGTTACACTAGTGTTTGTTAAATCAAATGTTGAACTTTTATATCTAACTGTCATGACATAAAGTAATTAAACGAATCTTGTTCGTTTTTCAAGTCTTGTTGAAAAGAAGTATTTAATTGATTTTCAATAGTTGCTAGACCTTGGTTTATCTGTCTAAAATTTTCAGGACTATATTCAGGCTGTGGCTCTGGTATATATACGTTTATTTTAGCCATTATCTTCTTCCATCTGGATTAACATCNGCTCTAAATGTACCAAATCTCCATGTTTCGTTAACAGCTGTATTCTGTATTTTTATATTCGCAAGTCTTCCCCTAGCTCTTGTATCTATCTTTTGTGTTGTTGAGTTTATAGTAAAAGGACCTAATTGAGATGAAGTACCACTATCTATAGGATAATTCTTTAAGAATATAGTAACTATTGCGTTACCTTGTAAATTTTTAAAATCTGGTAAAAACCTACTTAGTCTTAATATATATTCTCCATCACCTTCTGTAGGTAAATCAAAATCGCCTGATTGTATATAAGCAGGTATAGCTGTTGTTGTACCATTTAAAGCTACTTCATTATTTCCTACTTCATGTGCATAATATAATGAAGATCCAAATGTATTAGTCGCTCCACTTAAATTAGGTATTGTGGGAGTGTTTGTTGAAGTATATTCAGTTGCATAAGGCACTGCATATGTACTTGCATCTGCATAAGAACTTCTTGAAAGACTCATTGTAGACCAACTATTTTCTACATAATTATAAACTACTGATCTGTTGTTTTGTACAGCAGGGTTTCCTGAAGGTGTTCCTGCAGGGTAGAACCAAACTATTTCGTTAAACAATGAATTATGTGAAGCATATATAATTTCATTAGAAGAATAATTTACTCCAACATTTGAACCGGTAGTCGTGAATACAAAATCTTCTACAAGTGATGGAAGTAATTTAACTGTACCATCAAAGACAAAGAATCCTCCTCCTGAACCCATCCAATAAACTCTACCATCTGCATAAACAACACCATGTTGACCTATACATCCACAGTTAGAACCTACTTGTCTTATTGAAAAAGTAAATGGAGGACCAACAAATTGCATAGTATAAGCTGCTTGGTCAGTTAAAATTAAATTGTAGTCTTTACCAGAAACTGCAGCTACAATTTTGTTACCTGTATCTAATCTAAACGTTCCTGCTGTATTGACTGAAGTAGGTTGATAAACACTAAAATTTTCTTGATCACTAAATCTTATAAACATTGGATCTTGAGTAGTTGCATCACCTATAGTTGTTTCAGTTCCAAAGTGAACAACATGTCTATCTCTATCTGAAGTTATAGTTAATCTTGTTGCTGTTGGAGCTCCGCTCATGATTACAGCTCTATTCTCTAAAGGATTTGATACGCCTGGATTCCACACAAAAGTTTTACCATCCTTAACAGTTGCAATTAGTTGCTGGCCAAAGTTATCTAATGACCATGTACCAGGATCAAGAATAACTGAAGAAGTTGTAGAACCTGAACCCCAAGTTAATCTACTCCATGTACTTGTACCCCAACCATAACCATAAGTTTGAATAGTAGGACCAATTTCTTCGTAAGGATTAATAGTAGCACCCCCTGCAGTAGACATCCCTGATCCAGATTCGTTTGATTTCATTTGTACTGTAAACGTACTTGTCGTTGGTGTTGTTAAAATTTCGAAAGTAAAATCTTGAAAATTAGCAACCGTGAAACCTGTTGCACCACCCCCTGGTAATGATACAGAAGTAAATGTAATATACTCACCAACATCTAAACCATGACTAGCTTTAGTAACGGTTACTACATTTGAATTTTGTGTCGATGAAAAAGTTGCACCAGTTATTGCTGTTGCAAGTGGAGTAATATCATAAAATTTATCTTCATAATAAATATATAATGCTTTAGATGTACCAAGTGCTGCGTATCTTTTTCCTTCTAAATCAGTCCAAGTATGCTGAGCACGTGTGGGTCCTGATATTGTATTAGTTCCTATAGCCTGAAAGCCACCAATTTTTTCTGGTTGACCATACCTAAATCTAACAAAGTCACCATCTATCCACTGACCTTCTGCGCCTGAGGGTGTATCTGCTTTATTAAATCCTGGAACTATTTGTACATTTCTTAAAGGCATAAGCTATTTTACATCATTTTAAAGCTTCATCCAAGTCGCAGGGTTAGGTATTAATATCTCGCTTACTTTGTTTTCTTTAGAAGTCATAATAATATCCCCACTTATGGATATCCTAGGAGACTTTTCTTCAGTCTTCTTAGTCCCGTGTTTTAAGGAACTAGGAAATATAATCAATTGGCCAGGCTCATTATTAATTAATAAGTTTTGGTGGTTTTGTTCATTCCATTCTGTAGCCTCTGGCATATAGAATCTTTGTGAGGGTTCATAAAATGTAAGTGATGAATGATTTTTATTTTTTAATACATAGTAAACAAAACTAAAATGACTGGCTCCATGATCGTGAGCAGATATATGATCACCCTTATCGGTGTAAGCTACCCATGATTTCGTAATAAAATAATCAACATTTTTATATTTTAAATTTTCTAAAAATGTATTTAAATTAATTTTAAGTTCATCAAAAAAGCTTTTAAATTTATTATTTAATTGTAGCTGATCTCCATATAAAGATTCAAAAGAATCAAGTTGACCCGCCTTGTCAGAAGTAAAAGAATAACCTGTTTTATGTGATTTAAAATATTTATCTCTAGATTCTGGAGGACAAATATCTTTTTCAATAATAGGTATTAGCCCTTGATTAATTTTTTCAAAGTTGTTTAGATTTGATATTCCAATAAGTGAGCCTAATATTCTAATCGTCTCCATCTAAAGTACCTTTTGTATCAAACCAAACATAACTATTAAGCTTAGATAAAAATCTTTCCATATCCTTATCCTTTACCACATAAACTAATGTTTCGGTACAAAAATCTTTAATAGCCTCATATCTATGATGACCATCAATTAATACATTATTATTAACAACTAACGGACATAGTAAACCATTAAGTTTTATATCCATCTCAAGTTGATCAATTAACTCTTGATTATTATTTTCTTGATTAGGTTTTATATCTTTTATTTTAATTGTTTTAATTAAACTAGTAAATATAATTTTTTTAGGCTTTAAGAACACTTATTGTATACGAAGAAATCTATATTGAACTTCACCACTACCACCTGCTCCTGCAAAAGTATGTCCAGGTGCTCCTGAAGTTTGTGCTGCACCTCCACCACCACCAGATCCTCTTGTACCAGCTGAACCATTTGAACCCCCTCCAGAAGAAGAGCCTCCTGTTCCACCACTAATAGCTGTTCCATAAGAACTAGCTCCATTAGAGCCACCAATCCTACAGTTATCCCCACCGCAGTTTCCATTATTTGCACCTGCTCCACCATTTCCTGATTGGTTAAAAGTTCCAACAGGACCTCCGTTTAAACTACTAACGTTTACAGTAGCACCATTTGAATCTCTAAATGTTCCTGAAGTTACTGCACTAGCATTAATAGTAGCTGAACCTGCTGTACCAGCAGTATTATTTCTTAAAGGTCCCTTAACACTTCCGTTAAGACCACTTGATCCACCTCCTCCACCTAGAGTAAATATTGCTCCGACACTTGATCCAGATAATGTGGTGCTTGCGCCTCCACTTGCTGAAAGACTAAATTTATTTGCTTGACTATTATTTGCTGCTCCACTAGCACCTACTGCATAAGAAATAGTTTCACCTTGAGTAACACTAAATACTTTATCTGATATATATGCACCAGATCCACCACCAGCTCCAGAAGATTCACCTCCTGCTTTATCATAATCTGCTCCTAAAATAGAACCCCCACCACCACCAACTGCAGCTTGAATATGTATAGCGTTAGCTTGAGCCGGAACCGTAAATGTTCCAGAACCACTTGATACTGTTGCGAAAGAAGTTGCTTCAAAAGCACTAAAGACTAATTTCCAAACTCCTGATACTTTGCCGTAAATTTCATCAGCTTCTTTCCAAGCACCAGAAACTTTGCCATA
>JGI24004J15324_10000868_pt1 | contig 12118 bp, 14 predicted proteins | sample LinPmetageLP32_FD_15324 | JGI IMG/M metagenome (IMG submission 15324)
CTACTGCTTAACTCGAAGCTAAGTTGCTCAGCTTTTTGATCAGAAGATGTATGCAAACATTTGACAAATCGGTCTTTACCAAAACTATCAGCCAGGCTTTTAGGTACGCGACGAGTATAATAATAAACGCCACCTTTTTTTGTTAAATAAGAGTATTTTTGGTCTACCATGTGGTACCACGATCCAGTTGCAAAGGTTAAAGTTCCTTGCAAATCAGGTACTTGGNTCATGNATCTTGGCTGAAGTGGTGCCCCCACACGGAGTACGATGCCTAGCCAAGGAAACAGTTCCAAGCACATTCCTTGCAATATCAATATGTTAGCAATCCACAAGTAAAACGCAAGTTCCTTGTTTTGGTACACCCAGCGGTACCACAGCCAAGGTGGGGGTTACTTAGCCCTACCGAAAGCATCGAGGCGCAGGACCAAGGACCGGGGACCCCGTATCTAGGGGCGTGCGGCTTGGGCCTCGGGCCTTTAGTACTAGAGTTGTAGATTCATTGGGGGGTGGTTTTGTTTCAACGCCGTTAAATCGTAATTTGTCAAAGCGTGTGTGATTGGAGCGAGGTTTATCTGGAAAGTTCGATTGAACAATTCCTGTCTAATTCTCCTGCGTACTTATTATTGAGCAAATAGAATTCTCCTTCAATTCCGAGGTCAACAGCAAAGCGCCAGTAATTAAATGTAAGCTTGAGTAGAACAGAATTGTATACATCCAATAAACCGAATAATCTTTGGTCCATAGTCTTTCCATAAACATCACGCTTGCCACTTGGATCGATAACGTTAGCACGGTATCTAACTGCGCTGCCATTTAAACGTTTTTCCCAGAATCTGATCTTACCTGAAAAGTTTGGTCCTGAATTACAGTAAATACTGAAATCCCAATATCCAGAAAACCTATCTCCTGACCCACTTTTTGAGATTGAAGAGCACCTATTGGTGAAACTCTCCACCTTTCTCACAAAGTATTTTTCTAGATATGCGCGCTCATCAAGCCTGTTTAGTGAGTATTCTTGCAAGTTATTTATTTCAGCCGCCTGCTTTATTGCTCTTTTCGTTTTAGACCCAATAATGCCATCAACCGATCCAGCGTTGCATCCGAGTTCATTCAATTTTTTCTGTACTTGCTTTACTAAATTTTTGGTAACTGTATCTATTTTTGGTGTGGGTTTTTTAACTATTTCTTTCTGATTGCTTTCCAGATTAGTATCGCACCGCAACCCTCTTTTCTTAGCTTCATCAACAAATTTTTTGAAAGTTGTTTTTGTATCCCAGTGTGCTTTCCCAGACGAATAAGTGGTCGATAATTTACAAAGTCGTTCTGTTGAACAAGATGAAGGGTAAAAAAAGCATGATGAGAAATCATTTACATTACACTTAAATCCTCTTCTTTTAGCCTCGCGTACGAATATATCGTTACCCTCTGATATCCACGTCGTTTTTCCATTTAATAATGAAGTTGCTCGAGAACAAAGTTCACTTTCATTACAAATCAACATTTGTTCATCACAAGTTGGTGGTGAAACATTACATTGAAGATTTCTTTTCTTAGCCTCTTTTACAAATTTCAAATTATTTTCTTCGGTTTTCCAAATAATCTTTCCATTATTATTTGAAGTAGCATCAGCGCAGATTTCACTGTCAGTACATGCCAAAATACTTTCATCACAGGTTGGGGGAGGCACATCACACTGCAAGCTTCTTTTTTTTGCTTCATCAACAAACTTTTTACCTTCGGAGGATTTTTTCCAAGATTTTGGATCAACACCTGTCGTCGATTTGCTACACAGTTGATCTTTAGTGCAGCTTGCTGGCTTACTTTCGCAATTGGCATCTAAAGCCGCGAACTGAAGTTTACTCAAGAAACTATTTATTTTTCTAATTTCATCTTCAAATTTTTCGGAAATATCATCGTTTCCTATTTCTTGCAGATTATACTTATTTAAAACGTACATATCTGATGGATCTGTTCTCAACATCCATTCAAATATTTTAGGCGGGGTATCAAATTCATTAAGGTACTGGATAATATCTGCTATGGTTAGCTGGGAGTCATTTGCAATAGTACCTATTTTTTCCTTCTTATCTCCACTGTCACCTCCATACGAAAATTGGTGAACACCTAGTCTTCCATCAGCATGGCGCTCTTTGCCGGCAAAAAATAGAAAAGAGCAGGCAGAGTAACATTTGTAACCCTCAGGAATATAAGTATCGATTTTTTTATCAAAAATCATACCTGCTATCAGTAGGCCCTCATATATGCTCCCACCTGGACTATTTAAAACAACCCGTATCACATTGTGTTCTACGACTGCTCTTCTAAACTCCTCATACTGAGGGGCTTCTATTTTTTTATTGAAAAATAAAGTATTGGGAAGTTTATAAGAAACAAAGAATGCCCCTTCGGCATATTCTTGAATTTCAAAATTTTGGTATAGAACCTTTTGGGCTTCGGCAGAAAGAGTTGCAGCACTACCTATGTTGGCAATGAAGCTGGCTATTACAAAAATTATGACAAATATACTTTTCATTATTGTGGGGATTGTTTTTAATTAATTAACAATTGTCAAACAAAGCTTTATTTTGGTTTGAGCAAAATATCACTCTGTGCGCGGGACAATGCCTATCGGCTTTTGGTGAGAATCGTAAAGCATGCTAAGGTCGTTTTCCATCCGACGAAGATCGGAAAGAGTATTTGGAGGTAGAGCAAAATCAAATGAGCGAAAAAGGTCACTGCTATTTACGGATGAGTACCTTTCCAAGATATGGAGAGTCCCGGAATCTGCAGTTTGGGGATTACCTATTATATAATAAAAACAAATTGGTTCCTGGAAGCCCAGAAGTCGCCATTCAAACTAGTAAAAGTAAAATAAAAATTAAATACCCTAAGATCATGAATTTACCAACAAATCATGATTGGGGAAAACATACCCCAAAAAATCTAAATGATTTCTTAGTTTTCGCTGCGTGTGGACGCAGACAGCTGCTGGTTGTTGACTTACATCTCTCATCTTATCTTAAGACCCTACTCCAAGATGATCTGAAGGAGGGCAAAAATATTCACATTTTTGACTTAGAATTTAGAAATGAGTATCAAGTAGAAAAAGAATTCGTTGTTGAGGGCATCTTTAGATCAATGAAAAGTGATTTGGATAGGTCAAAAAAGTTTAGGGTAAAACAAACTATCCGTCTCACCAGTGATGAAGAATATGGTATGTTTGTTGCCAAGATAATATCCCACAGATCAGTACCCCTTTATGAATACATTGAGGCAGTTAAGACAGATCCTGTTTGGCGAGAAGGGCTAAAATCATACTTTGATCCTTGGATGCATGACCATTACAAAGAATATCATGGGTTAGGTAAATATCTAGATAGGTACCGCGAGCAGTGTGATGTGCCTATTTAGGTTAAAAAGTTATGAATGATGTTTGTTAAAAAAATGATTTCGGTGACTAATGCAAACTTTTGAGGAAGCAGTAAAAAAACGTACCCTGATAGCGATGGTATTCTTTACAGGAATAGCTTTTCTATTGGGGCTTTATTGGGTTAATCAAAACAACTGTGATTTGGTTGGTAATCTAGAAAGACATGATTGCGACTTGAGTAAATTGGGTAACCAGTGAAGAAATTACTGCTCATCTTAGGATTGTCATTGGGGTTAGCAACACAAGCTGCTAAAGCCGAAGTATTTTACATACCAATTCAGCTAGATATGCAGATGGGCAGAGGACTCAAACTAGATGATGGAGCGAAGAGACTAAGAAACAATAATACTGAAAGTATCATTCAATTAGGTGCTTACAATAAATTTGATACTTTGAAGGAATGTGAATTGTTTATGTTGGACATCAAGCGTAATTCTGGCGATGTGATGGAATACTATGGAAACGGTCGTGGTATGGGCTTTGTATGGAACAATTATGCCTCTGACAATACGACTATCGTACAACAATCACGTTGCCTCAGAGTAAACCTTCTGTCCATTGACTGAAACACCTTATGCAAATTCGGTTCTAAATGCCTAATAGAACGAGATGACTGCAACTTGAGCAAACTGGAAAACGAATGAACCACATCCTACTCACCATTTGCCTGTGCATCATTTATACAAGTGTTGTAGGTAAAGATATTACTATGACTTGTGAAAGGACTTTCTTTCAAAGTGGCCCTTCAAAAAGTGTTTATGTTAGGTTCAAAGACAACTTTTTCAAAGATTCTGTTTCACAAAAAGTATCTGGAAACTGGAGAGAACTCTGCGCAAGTGAAATAGACTATTGTAAGGAAAAACCATATTTTTGTAACAAGTTCGAAATGAAGGATATTACCGTGGGTGATTTAAGTGCGAGTTGCACCTTTCTTTATGGATCTTCAGACGGTGAAGTTTGGTATGTTAAACAAATATACGATTTTGAAAGAAAAACGCTTTCAGTAATTACTGATGATGCTTATCCAGTATCTTTATCTGAAATGTATAATGAAACCTTTGAATGTAATTAAACGAATGAAACAAAAACGAGACCTAATAAGCCCTCTAACCCTACCACCTCCTGTAATTGCGCCTAAAAAACCTTGGGAAAAAAAACTTGATCGTTTTTTGAGTATTCTTCTGCAAAGCGAAATGGAGAAAGAGAAAAGAAAAGAAACCAAAAAAAACCAAAGTTTTGGTTCCAGACTTATATCATGGTTTTGGTATCTTTTTGTGCCTATTGGTTTTTATTTTCTCTTAGTAGATCCAGTAATTTTAATTTTTATGGTCGGGTTTGTCATTTTTATGGCTTACATAAAAAACCTTGCCTTCAAAGTTGCCAGTGCACCTTCAGTACCCAACAAATGGGCAGAAGAAAAAGATTACATGTGATGCTGTAGAGGAGTTGGATAAATGAAAATTTTGAAATTCATCACAATTATTTTTTATATTTTCCCCTCTATTTCGCTTGCTCAGGCGATAAATTTTAAGGGTGCTTCACATGAGATAAACTTTCCCTATGCCAAGATCGTTTTGGCACATAAGCCTGATGATTATTCAAACAGAAGATGTTTTTTTGATACAAAAATGAACGCTTTTTTTCATTGGGGAGGAAAACCAAATACAATGCAGAACGTTTATTTTCAAAATTTTTCAAAAAATCTTAATAAAGGTCTTGAGAAACCAAATTATAAAAGTGAGATCGACCATGTTTTAAATCCAAAATATGCCCCAATAAGAGTTTCTCATTCTTGGAGAGACGATAATGGAAAACTAAACAAATCAGAGGAAATAATAAAATTTTTATTAGTTGATAATGGATCATTGGTTTGGAAGGGAGTTTCAAGCCACCAAACGTTGAGAGAGGCAGTTTGTTTTGGGGAAAAAATGACAATTCAAAATAAGTTTGGTGGTAATCTAGTATTTAGTTCAAATTTGATAAAAAGCTGGAAAAACCCTTACTTAGCATTTCAAAGCTGTATAACGGACAGTGATAATTTTGAATTTGAAAATAATAAATCAGACTTTTCCAAGTATGATAAAACTCGGTTAGATTGCTGGTGGAAATAAGGCCAAACTATGGAATACCTCATACTCAAAGTGAGTGCGCCGATGTGGCTGGGTAGTACAGGAAGTTAAAACAATGAAAAAACTACTGCTCATCTTAGGATTGTCATTAGGGTTAACGACTTCAGCTTTAGGCAATAGCTTCAACGGATATTTTGTCTGCGAGATTATTTACGTAAGTGATGGCTCCAAAGAAAAAATATCGATGGTTATTGATGGAAACTTTATGAAAAGCAAACGATTTGGAGAAGACGATAAATGGTATACCAAAAATAAATTAATTTATCGTGGTCAATACAATTCGTTTGTTACTTTTGTCACACAAGAAAATACTATCATAGAGGATATTACAACCATTACAAAAATAAAAGATGGTGGTTTCCATTACAATAGAATTGGTACGCATAGGGACGATAAATACAGTGGCCTTAAGCAAGCCCAAGCTAGGCATAAGGTAGGCTTATGTACAAAATTTTTATAAAAATTAAAGACTAATCCCCGCAACATTTCTAAGTAAACCTGCCCTCGTTAAAAGTAGTTTTTTAATGTATAATAAAACCCTATGAACCGTTGAGGTTTAAGGGTGATGAAAAGTAACTTCAAACCATGGTTATATGGCCCAGACTGGCAGGGTCAGAGATGCGAGGCCAAGACCCGTCGAGGTACTTTATGCCGGCGTCCTGCTAAGCTTCCGGTTGGAAAATGCAAGCTTCATGGTGGCCGTAGCACTGGAGCAAGGACCGCTGACGGTCTTGCGCGTCTTGTCGCTTCCAAAACCACACATGGGAAATATACCGCACAGAAGCGCGCTGCCGCTAAACGGTTTGCCGAGCATGGACGCCAGATGAAAGCAGAACTAGCTGAACTTGAAAGTTGGTTCGTGGATCATGGTTATCTAAACAAGAATTGGAGAGACAAGTTTTAGTGTAGCAAGTGTAGGTAAAAACCAAGAAAATCATATTCTTTATCTATATCTGCAAATTGAAGAAAAGATCGCTATTTTGCTACACTTGCTACACCTGCTAAGTAAGTAGCGCCCGGTAGATATGGATGCCACTCGCCCGCCGGGCTATATTCCATTCAGGATCTCTAGATATGAATGCGCGCATCTGCTGGAAAAAGCGCCGTTTGCCCGGCATGTATTTGAGATCTTCAATTTCGTCGACATCCTCTCTAAACTTTTTATAAAGATCTGTCAGGCTCTCAGCCTCATGGTTTATATGGCGATTTAATCCTCCATCCAGATACCATTCTCTGACTGGATCGGCTTCTTTTAACCATTGCTCAGTCGCTTCTTCACACTGCTTGGGTATAGAGTATGCCCCTCTTTTTAAGACTTTTGCTCCTGCTTGGACGGCTTCACTGAGGAGGTAATTTCCTTCTTTCTCTATTATCAGGTCGACTATATTTGGTATCCGGTTCCGCTCTAAAATCGTATTATCAAAGGGGATGACCAGCATTCTCCTCTCAACACCCAAGTCCACACCCCCCATAAAATTTGGCAACATATTAGTCGCAAAAATATGAACTGCCTTTGGTATAAAGTTGATCGGATTTTTATATAGTAATTTGGCTATTATCTCATCGCCTGTCACAACTGCTTTCATCTTATCGGAGGCAATAGATTTGCTTGAAGAAAGTTCATCTGAAAGGTTAGCTTTTTTACCAATTAAGACGGCCAGGTTTTGCTCTTTTTCAAAATCTGCTGGTGAAACACTGCAAACAGAAGGTTTGGGAAGCAACCGTCTAATTAATTTCAGCAAGGTTGATTTACCATTAGACGCGGTTGGGCCAAACAACACGATAGCTTTTGGAGCTTTGAGATTGGTGCCAATACCCAGCAGAATTGTTCCAATAATTTCTAAAACCAAAAGCCGTAATGAATTGTCTTTCTCCCCAAAGAACCCATCAAACAAGGTTTTTGTATAACCTGATAACTCTCCGCAAATATTCGGGTTCCATTCAGCATCAATGAAGTGGCGTTGCCGATCGCTAGGCGAATGATCACTAATAGACAACTCATTATCACTAACTGATATAAACCCGTTTCTTACAGCAACACCAACAGGGGCATTAGAAAAGAAATCAGGTTCATCACAGATAGCTGAAAGTTCTGTAATGATACCATTTATATGGCTGGTCGATAGCCTTAGCCTCTTTCCTGAGGCACACTGAAGGCCGTCTAGTTTATGAACATGTTTACGGATTTCATTGTCAGAGATTGGGTTCCAAATACAAGATCCAAAGCCATAAAAACTACTTTCACAATAGACTGGTGCGACTCCATCTTTTGAAAGTTGTTGACGTATAAAGTTTGCACATTCGATGGTACTGCCATTCGATAAATAGGTGTTTACTGGCTTTGGCTCATAACCATTTCCCTTCGCCAACAAAAAAATTGAGCCTAAGCCAATACTCTCTGGTTTAAAACTTTCCCACGTCATACTCACATCATCATCAGATATGAAATTAGCAGGCCGAGTTCCTGTCAAATCTCCACGGGACCACCTCAAATACAAATTAAAATACTTTATACCGCAAGATTTAAGAGCCAATCCCGTTCTGACCCATAGATCACGGTGAGATGGGTTCAGATAAGTTAATGCCGTTTCTAACTCGTCGCCTGAGTGGGCATCTTCCTTTTTTGTATCCGTCTTTTCATATTGATCCGGTTTCACAGTTGTCGGGAAGGCAGATTGTAAGCTTTTTAAACTATATTTGGGCAAATTTACTATCTGCTCAATTCTTGTCCTAAACGGTTCCTTTTTGGTGCCGTTTTTATTTAGCTTATTATGGTAAAATCCTGGCACTCGCATTACTCGAGGCAAATCCTTCACCTGTAGATCGCCATTAAATTTGTTTGCGAGCGTTGTTTGGAAGGTTGCAAACTTATCTTTTACGAAATCCTTATCAACCAACCAAAACGCATGCCACCGCCCTGGCGAACTCTCAACGATCATGTGTGGTTCATGAGGGCATTCAATTAAGGGTTGGATTGGTGCGCCGTCCAAATCTACAAAAATAGATCGGACACCAGTGATATTTGCCTTACCTCTTCCCAAAAGATCTGTTCTGTTGATTGCTACAAAGACCCCTGCGCCCTCGCTGTTTAGTTTTGATAAAAGCTCAAAGTGTTCATCCAGTTTGCCATGCACTATCCGAGTTAGATGAGGCATCTTATTTCGGGCATCATCGGAAAAAGTTTGAAAAGTGAAGTCTCCATCAGGTTCCAAAACGTCTAAATATTTCTGAGCATGCTTAAAGTCTGCTTTAAGATCTGAGTAAGTCATTTTCTACCCTCATCTTCTAACCAGGAAATAAGTTCTGAAGTCTTGTAAATTGGAACCTTTCCGGACTTTGGTAACGGATTTGGAAACCCACGTTGCTTAGACCAGTTTCTGATCGTAGCAGTTGAAACCCCAAGCTCTTCAGCTAGTTGGGTTCGAGTAATGTATAATAATGAAGCCAGTTTCATGGCACATACTCCTTCGTAAAAGGATTATGCACACATATTTGCGGGGTCTGGGTGTGTACTCCCCCAACTGCGCGGCGTCGCGTTATTGGTTGCAGTCAGTATTACCCCACTGACAGAATTAGTGTATAATAGAATTCGATGAAAATCAATGGAAAATGATTATAAAGTATTGTATTTATTGTATTTAATTGTGTACAGCTTGTAGAATACTTGCGTCGTGCTTGTTCTCTGAATAGAAGTATTTATCATTCTAAACCACCCCGCCCTCTCTGGCTTTAATACTTACTGCCGTAGCTCCAAAGATAAGCGATATGGTGAGAAGGATTTGTTTTATTGTTCAATTAACATACCTATAATTCCTGAAATAATTACAGCAGCCCCAATACCATAAATTACTATTTTCAAAATAGTTTTGCCTATACTACCAAAGGGGTTAGAGTTTTCTCTTTCAAAATAGCGTTTTTTTGCTTCTATACGTTGTTTCTCTCTTTCTTCAGCGTCTTCTTTTTCTTGTTCATGTCGAATGCTTTTTTGATCAATCATATCTTTTATTCTACGAACACGATGCTTTGTGTAGTAGGCACGAGCTTTCTTTGCGTCGCCATCTGCTTCCTGAAGTGCATATGATTGGGCGACACTATCCATCTCATTGCGCTCAATTTCGGCCATAACGATTTCACGAAGTCGATCTTCGGTTAGCCTATCGCCGAGCTCAATTAGTTCTTTTAAAATTGCGGGGTCTATCTTATCAACCATGGCTTGTATCTAATATTGATCAATTTTTATTATCCTGTGAAAATTGTTTCCAAGTCAATCTGTAGAGGTAAGCAAATAATCCTCCTATTATGACCAAACCCCACGGAAGAATTAAAATAAGTCCAACCGCAAGAGCCCTTTTCGGGTTATGCACAGGTTTAAGAATCTCAGGGTCAGAGGCAATTTTTTCTAATGCAGGTTTGGTAAACTCTTCAAAATAGCCTGAAGCAAAAAGATTAAGACCTGCTGCGACTAAATAAATTGAGCATATGAACCCTAATCCCACTAACGCCTTATATGTAAGCAAATTAATTTTTTCAGATACCCAGTTTTTAGTAGATATCAACTGAAAAACTCCCAGGCTAACTATGAAAGCAATAAAACCCACTTCAAAAGCGAATATTTGATTCAAAACTACTTGAAACATCTGTCAAAAACCCATCTTTTCCATTTCGATCATTATCTCCTCTATATCAGCTTTAGGATGACGTTTAACAGTTTCTTCAGCAATACTTCTCCTTAATGCTTGTAGACCACCTTCTCGGTTAAGCTTTAGTTTTAGTTTCATCGCTTCAGAAAATTCTTGATCGTACTTTTCTCTGGCCGCAGTTGATCGAAATTTCGGTTTTGTTTGTTTTGACATAACTTCCTCCGCTTTAGTGCTTTTGCCACCATGGCGGGGTGCACAAGTTGGTGATTAATTGCCCCATAAAAAGTTAAATTCAGGTTACCAGATTTCTCTTGCTATCGCTTGAATTTCTTCCACATCGAGAAGTCCAGTGCTGTTTATCCAATGATACTCATCAAGCATCTGGTGTTTTTGCTCACATTCCCAAAGAGCTTTCATCAGGTGGATAGCAATAGTCTTTTCATCAAAATTACCCTTTTCGCAATGGGCCATCAATAACCAGTACCAGCTCCATGGTCTGGTTCCATCATCAACCCAATTGTTCCAAAGCAACCAGCCTGTTCTGCGAGGATTTAAATAGTAGTTATCAATGCGATGATGCATTGGGGACCAAGACCATTCTACGCTAAACAGAAATGTAAGCTTTCTGGGTGAGGCTTTAGGTCGGTCGCGCAGTAAAGGTTCAACCCATTCCACTTTGGGAGCAAGGCCTTTGGGTAATTTAGGAACGGTAACAACCTCGTTTAACTTCTGGCGAGGCAGCAACTCAGGTGACATAGGAATAAATGAAGTGTGTTTTGTAGTAGACATAAACTGTCCTTTCGCTTTAGTGCTTTAGCCATCATGGCAAGGCGCACAAGTTGAAGATTAAATGCCTTGTTTGGATCATAATAATTTATTATTTAAATTTCAAGTAATCCCAAAATGCTTATTTTTCATACGGAAAATTTTTTGAACTAAAATTAAAATAGGGAAAATCGATGAAATATTTGTCAAAAGTATTATTGTTCCTCGCTTGGCTAGTTTCGTCACCTGTTATCGCAAGCGAAGAAATTACCATCGATGATTTAGTCAAAAGGGACGGATTACGTTATGAAAAATTTACTGATATTCCTTACACTGGAGAGGTAGTAGGTGTCGCAAGTGGAAGTTTTAAACAGGGTATAAAAACTGGTCTGTGGCGCCACTATCACGAAAATGGACAACTCGAGTCTAAGGGTGCGTACGTCGAAGGTAAGGAAAACGGTGAGTGGGTATATTACTTCAGCAGCGGGAAAAAAAGTATTATCGGAAACTTCGAACTAGGCAAGAAAGATGGTGTTTGGATTTTCTATCATACATATGACAAAGCTAAACCCAACACTAAAACTTATGACAAAGGATTTCGAAGCGATGGGCCTTTTGAATGGTTATCTAGTAATGGCGATGTCATAAGGAAAGGTGCGTATCTAAATGGCGTCCTGGACGGACCTTATTTCGAAAAACCTGTTAATCCCTTATATTTCGGTGGTCAGGGACTTTACGTAGCTGGAAAGAAAGAAGGACCCTGGAGAGATGAACGTGACAGAGGAGTTTCATTTGTAAATTACCTTAATGGGCTTCGGGATGGCTTGGAAAAGTCATACGACTCCCGTGGTAAACTTGAAAGTGAAATAACCTACTCCAAAGGTAAACGCCACGGTCTTGCAATATTTTATGAGTACTCAGAGGTTACGAAGGGGTTTTATCAAGATGGAAAGAAATCTGGCCGCTGGGAGATTTTCAGACCCATTAACACTAGACCCTACTTAAAATTCGGACGCTTGGTAGAAGTTCAAAATTACGCCAACTCTAAAAAAAATGGTGTGTGGGAAAAGTATAATGTTAACGGAAAGGTTACTGAGAAAACAACTTACTCGGATGGACTCATTGTTTCCAATGATTAGAACGTCCAATGAATC
>JGI24004J15324_10000870_pt1 | contig 12109 bp, 15 predicted proteins | sample LinPmetageLP32_FD_15324 | JGI IMG/M metagenome (IMG submission 15324)
GCTCAGGAAGCTGTCGAGTGCGCTTTAGAAGATAGGGAGTAAAAGTTATGGGTAACTTATTGAGATGGGCATCAGTTACAATGCTTGGAATGCTTGTAGCCCTTGCTGGTATCGGGTGGGTGGAAAACCCAGACAACAATCTTTTAGCTGGAGTTGTTGTACTTTATTCTGGCATATTTATATTTGCAGTTGGTGCAATTCAAGTTATGAGAAGGGGGCAATGGTAATGAGAACAATCGAAGTTGTTTTGACTGCTAATGATGAAAAGTCGTTGGACAGAGAAGTCGAAGAATACAAAGCAAGTTACCCACCTCTAGGCTACGACACTAGAGTTCGCAGGGTTTCTGTAAATGAAGATGGATGTCATTACGCCCATGTAGAGCGGCTAGAGAGTTGCGATTAGTAGGAGGTATCAATGAATATTGATCAAGCAAAGAGAAGCTATGTTGATGAGTGCAACAAAGTAGGAAAGTTGGCTCGTCCTGTTTCATATATGACTTTTGATAAATACAGTGAGCAATACACTGTCGGCAACACATCCGATGGTGACATTGCAGACCTACAGCCTAATGGGTCTGTAATAAGAATGCATTGGAACGTGAATAAGTGACAGGGAGTTGAACGGTAGCCGTGGAACTACCGTAAGCATACAGAGCCTGTCACTTCTCCCTAACTCTGTATGCATTCCACCACAAACAAAAAGGGGGCGGCTCAAAAGAACCGCCCCTAGGTCTTGGGAGGAAATCACATATGAAACGTGATAAATAAAAGTTACAGGTAACTTTCTCTCAGGTCAACTACTATCATCTGTACCAATCGGCTTCAAGCATTCTGCTGTAGCCGCCGCATATCCTGCCTTATCAACCAGACTATCCCAATGCTCAGGCGTAGCGCAAAGCCTCGCCGTCTTAACAGCATCAAGGCACAGCCCTACTTGCATGGGCGTGACCTCTGTGTCGAGTATCACACTCCACAGTCTGGCAATCCTCGTAAAATTATCCATTGGCGTACCGTAATGATCGCCCCTAGCGTCTATCGTGGTNGCGGCCTCTTCTAACAGTTGCTTTCCCAATCTAATCAAAACGGTGTCTCCCCATACTTTTTNTCGTCATATTTAGGTTCCGGCATATCCCCAAATGGATCGTCCAGTTCATGCGTGTATGTTGATGTAATGGGGTTGAAGTATAAGCTTGCCTGACCCTGCTTGCCCACCCATGAAAAACGACACTTCCAGATGTGAACCTGACTTTCGGTCTTGTTCGGGTCTGGTCGGTGTACTGTTAGCCCCACATCGGCCTTTGCGAACCATGCGGCAGAGCCTGAGATATCATAGCCCTTTGGTGGCGGTATCTTGCCGTTCTGATCGCGCATCATCTTTGTTGGGTGCGCCACGAACCAGAGATGTATCCCATGCGACTGAGCGAAGACCCTCAGCTTTGTAAGCATATCTGAAATCCAATCTGTCTCTGATATATCACGGCTCTTGGCTATGTAGTTGTATGGGTCAATGATCGCACCCTTGATGCCGTTCCGCATCACCGCAACCTTCAGCCTTTCAATAATTCCCTCGACTGTAGCCATCGAACCATCAGCCTGATAGACAAAAGAGAAGTGAGATTGAATAAACGCTTTACCCCGTTCCAATTCAGATTTTGTCATTCGCGGTGTCATGCCATCGAAGAAAGGCTTTTCAAGATACTTACTGATCAACTTTGCTATGTGTATTCGTGGTTCGTTCTCAAATGAACAAATACCAAACTTCCAATCTTCCCGCGAAGCAAGATTAACCATGATCTGATCAATGAACTCAGACTTGCCCGATGAAGGATGGCCTGTCACCACAGTCAGTTGCCCCTCAACAATGCTGTAAAGATCATCAACATTCGGATAACCAGTCTTTGCCCCAGAACCCATGCCGTTGTCATAGATGTCATCAAGCTGTTTGTAAAAGTGAGAGGCATCATACAGTCCCGCAACAGGCCAAGGCTTACAGAATGCAGTGATGTCATCCAGCTTCTTCTTACCATGCTTAACCAGAACATCATTTGCGTCCTTGCAGTCCTCTGGAAACTCAACCTTCCAACACCTGTCCTTGCCTATGCGTCTGGCAATCTCTTCTGCCATAGCCTGACCAGCGGTGTCGCAGTCTGTGGCGATTATAATTTTCGCAGCTAGGTCTATTTTCTTTTTGGCATCCCACAAGAACTTAAATTTATTGTCTTCTTCTGGGTCAACCTCTGCTTCCACCACCTTCATTACCGCGCCATTTGGAACGGAAACAACGCTCTCATATCCAGCTTCAATGAATGAAAGCGCATCCATTTCTCCTTCACAAATAATCAGGTCATCATTTGTTGCCACGCTGTCGATATTGAAAAATGATTGTGGGCTTCCATTGCAGGAAAATCCCTTGTCAGACAAACTTCTGATCTTGGCAGCGTATTGCTGTCCTTTATTTGTATATGGAAATACAACGCACTCTGTCTCAGCATTGACTGCGCGTATAAAAGTTTTAGATGTTTTGAGTCTTGCCTTGTCTGCGGTTTCTTTTGAAATGCCACGATCTCGTAACCAAGCGATTGCGTTGTCCGATAGTTCTGAGTAATCGTGCTTTACCGCAAGTTGCATTGGCTTTTTCCTTAGCTTTATTTGTTGGGTTTCAATTTGGACTTTGCCAGTCTCCTCGCAGTGGTGGCAATGATACAAAACGTGACTGTCGTCAACATTTATGGAAAGGTCTTTCATGCCCTTTTTTCTCCGAAGACTGGAGCAAAATGGACACTGAACTCTATGTTGCCCAACGCCTAACTTGTGCGCTGTGCCGATAAGGGAATTTTCGATTTTCATACGTTCCTCCAAGAACTGATACAACGATATGCCCAGAGGTAACCCATGTCAATAGCAAGATTCAAACTGAATTTTTATGGGAGTGTTATATATAATATATAATATATTATAATATATATGATTATAATATATTAGTTATATATAACTTATTCTTTTTCTAATAAATGTTTTATCAGCCTACCCTTCATCTTGGCTAGTGCTGGTTTCATTGACAGGATTTCCTCAAAATTTCTTTTCATTTGCTCAAACTCGACAGAAGCAAAATCACACACTGTTACGAAGTCTTGTGTTTGAACCCATTCCGAGACAATGCTCTTTTGTTTTATGTCTTCAAGGTAGGCATCTGAGATAGCTTGGGATATCACCTGTCTCCAAAGGCGACACTCTGATGACTGTTCGGGGGCAGTCTCTGTCAAGCGCCCAATAAATGTTTTTTTGTTTGACCTGTCTATCATTTTCGTAAATGTATCCCTGCATACAATCTAAAATTAAACTTTCATCTAGGTCTGGCCTTCTTGACGCATAATAAATTAACATCTCAACACATACATCGGATTTGAATAATTCGTCAAGTTTTCCACATTGTTCACAAAAAGTCTTTACATAATTTCTTGCCTTGTCTGACTTTATAGACACTGGCTTTCCGCGCATCGTGACAATCTTTCTGCTGTTGGCCTTACTGGCTGGTTCTCCAAGTATTTGAAATGTATGAACTTTCCTAGGCATAAAATAAATCCAATCAATTGTTGACACATCTGTTTGTATATGGCATATAGGAACAGATAGTTGGGAGACTTCATATGAATATTACAAACAATCACAATTTACCGCAATCATTTGTTAGCTTTGCTCGTAATGATAAATACAGCAAGGGTCTATCTGATATTTCGGTAACCACCCTTATAGACAGCCCTCGCGTCAGACTTCTCAGAGATGCAAAATCTTCTGAGATGACATCAGATGCGGCAGATATGATCTGGCCTCTATTCGGCACTGCTGTTCACCACATTCTTGAAAGCGCATCAGAGGATGAGGGGGTAACCCTTGAGGAACGCCTCTACGCTACAGTCAATGACTGGATATTGTCAGGTGCTGTTGATCACCAAAAGGTTGAGGACAACGCTATCAAGATTACTGATTACAAGGTGACCAGTGTATGGTCTGTTATTCACGGAAAGATTGAGTGGGAGCAACAGTTAAACTGTTACGCATTCCTAGCGCAAAAAACGAAAGGGATGAAGGTTAAGTCTCTTCAGATTTGCGCCATACTCAGGGATTGGAATAGGCGCGAGGCAGAGCGCAGAGAAGACTACCCCCAAGCACCAGTCATCCTTGTTGACATCCCTCTGTGGCCTGACACAAAGAGGATTGAGTACATCAAGGAAAGAGTTGCTATGCATCAAGACGCTCAGATCAATTATGATCTAGCACAATCCTTTCCATCATGCAGTGATGAGGAAAGGTGGAAGCGCGGAGAGGCATGGGCTGTAAAAAAGAAAGGCAACAAGAGAGCCTTGAGAGTTTTTGAGACAGAAGAATTAGCACATGGATTTGTTGGGGGTCATAAAGCCCTTGGTAATGACGGAAAGGTTTTGGAGATAGAACACCGCGAAGGTGAATATGTCCGATGTAAGGGCGACTACTGCGGTGTCGCTAATTTTTGCTCACAGTTCAAAGGAGATATAGTATGAGCAGTGTATGGGAGACCTTATCGAAGGTTGATGTTTCGGATCACACCGAAGAAAAGAATAACCTAACTTACTTGAGTTGGGCATGGGCTTGGGGTGAGGTGAAGAATAATTTTCCTCAAGCCAAATATGTAAAGCATATCTGGACTACGGAAACCTATCTCGATAATCCTGATCGTCCCGATCGGGGATTGCCGTATACCAAGGATGAGCATGGCTATGCCTATGTGGCTGTCACTGTGCGCATTGGTGAAGAAGAACAGACGGAAATAATGCCTGTTCTGGACTACAAAAACAAAGCCGTTCAAAACCCAGACAGTTTTCAAGTTAATACTGCCTTGCAGAGATGCTTGGCGAAGTGCTGTGCAATGCATGGTCTGGGTCACTACATCTACGCTGGAGAGGACTTGCCTCAAGGTGTTGAGCAGAAGGTCACTGTAACGGCCTCAGATGGCTCCACAAAGGATGTAGAGGGTCTAAAGGTAGTTGCAGAGGTCTTTAACACTTTCATCCCTGAGTGTGCTGATTTAGACACCTTGAGAAAGTTCTGGGGTCAGAACAAGGATGCATTGGAAATACTAAAGAAGGGCGATAAAGATTTATATCAAAAAGTTCTAGGTAACTTTACCGCCCACAGTGAAACTCTAAAGCCAAAAGGAGAAGCGGCATGAGTGAATATCCACCATCAGGAGTCTTGTTCTCTAACAAGAAGAAGACCAAAGAAACATCACCTGACTACACAGGCAAACTTGAACTCTCTGATGAGGTTATTAGTGACCTCATGGATCAGCAGAGCCGTGGTGTAGAAAAACCAGTTCTGTCCTTAGCGGGGTGGAAGAAGGTTGCCAACAAGACTGGCGAGACATTCCTGTCTCTCAGGGGCAATAAATATGAAGAGAGGGGTCAGGCTCAAAATGCCCCCGCCCCCAAGCCAATGAATGATGAGGTGCCATTCTAATGAGTATGATAAAAAAAATCTTTAACTTCCTGTCAGGAAATCCTTGTTACAAGAAGCCCAATAAACCCATCAAGGCTGTGGAGCATTATGCTGTTTATCAGTACACAGATCCTGCAACCATGACTTATCAAATCAAATATGGGTGGCATAAGCGTACAGCCCGATTGATGAAGGTTGGTGACTACGCTCTTCTACCGGAACCTCAGTCTGCTGGCCTGTATCAAGGCATCGTTGCCCTTCACGGTGAAAAGTCTGCGAAGACCAAAGCCATGAAAGATAATTTCAGAAAGGTGACAAGGGTCAAGTGAAGAAGAGTTCTAGGGTTCGATCCCAGAAGTATCTAAAGACCTTGCGAGGTTCGCCTTGCTTGGTTTGTGGATACGGTGCAGAGGCACACCATATCATGTTCGCAGAGCCTAACGCTATGGGCATGAAAGTAGGAGACAATTGGTGTGTTCCTCTGTGCCACTCCTGTCACATGAAGCTACATCACTTTGGTGATGAAAGGACTTGGTGGGATTTACAGGGTGTTGATCCCAAAGAATGGGCTAGATTAAATTGGGAGAAGTTTAATGGATGAGAGCCTTTGTGTTGCTTATGATCTGAAGCATCAAATAGAAAACCTACCAGATGAATTTAGGAAGAACACGCGAGTTGATAAAGTGGAGACTGAACACGATATGCTTTCAAAAATATCGATAGTTATCCACGCTCTTGAAAGCGAACTACAAGATATAAAGTGAGGAGATAAGCATGACAAATGCTGCGGATATGACTATCGAAGAGTTTTCTCAAAGTCTGAGCGAATTAAACGATAGGGTAATTAATTTCAAACTATATGAAGAGTTTGCAAAAGACAAAAGAAAGAACCCTAGAAGCACTAGGCTTTACACCAACGCAAAGCGTGGTAATTTTCATGGGAAAAGCAAATGGATAAGCTTGGTCTCTCATAACTCACGGCACAACTCTATGTACTCTTCAAAAGAGTCAGTCGTTAGGCAAGCTATAAGTGGACTGAGAGAGCTTAACAATACAGTGGACACTGGTAAGCCAAAGCAAAATCAGATGAGGATGGAAAGATGAATGAGGTTAGAGACGCGGCTGTTAACTTTGAGGCAGTGAAGATATCTATGTCTCAAGACAGAAACGGCATCACTCTAAGGTTGTCTTTGCATCCCAATGAATGCCCACCTAGCCTACACACTGATTGGGTTGGCTCCAGATACATGGTGGCGATGGTAAAGCTAAATGACCAAGAAGAGCCTGTTGTGCCTGAGCAGGAGCGCGAAATAAAGAAAATGATATCAAGCGCAGGGATGCTATGCCGTAACGAAGACTTTGGCATATTTATCGGGGCAGAGGATAACACGGAGGAGAGTATCGCCAACACCATGAGAGCAAAGCTGGAGATACAATCGCGTACAGACCTTAGGAATAATTCTGAGGCCAGAGAAAAATTTAAAAAGATAACCGAGGAGTTTGAGAGATGGAAAAAGGGGTATCAACAATAGACGAACTGATTTCCATAAAGGATTTATGTTCAGCCCTGTCGATGACTAGGCAGTCTTTGTATAACATAAGAACAAAGGATGAGAGTTTCCCGAAGCCCATCATTCAACACCCACAGCGGTGGACTAAGAAATCAATTCAAAGCTGGATTGAGTCAAAAGTTACATAGAACTTTTAGTAACTACCTTACGCCAGCGTCCCTCAACAGGGCGTTGGCTTTTTTAACTATTAGGTTAATTTTTTCCCTATATCTTTTTATCAAAGGCTCTTTCTGTGAGTCAGGTATTCGTGGATTGTTCTCTATCTTCTTTCTTTGTCTCATTAGTTGATTTCTTGCATTGTTCATTGCTTTCAACTGACCATATATAGAAAGCTCTTTGGCAAACTTTTGTCTTATACTTGCCTCACCCTCGACATCACCCCTTTGCCTTGCATATTGCAGTTCCTTGCCTGCGTAAAGAACCTTATCTCTGTTCTCAATAAACGTGCCGACATCCTCAAATGCAGATGGATTAACGCCGACCTTACGCAAGAAAGGTATTTCCCTGATTATATCACCTTCGTAATCACCCTTTAGAGCATCCACAATCTTTAACGGAGCCTCTGCTGTTCGTTGGGCAAACTTGCCAGCGGCTCCTGTGTAAAAACCAAAAATATAATCAATAATATCTGGAGAAACATTCGCAGCCCCCGGAGTTACATCAGAACCACCTGTCAAATCATTTAATGTTTTTGAAATAATTTTTGAAGGGGTGCTTGCTGTTGTCCAGTGTCTTTGGCTGGCTGGCGTTTGTAATCCAAACTGCGAACCCTCTTTGTAGACAGGCGATCCATCAAAGTCTCTATTAACAAACAGGGATGTTACTGGTTCGATGACTGTTGGAGAGACAACGATTGCATAATCACCAACCTCATCAAAATCATTTACACCACCTATCGGGCTGATTGATTCAAGCAAGGTTCCAAAGATAGAATTAGATGCCTGACCAATAGTATACTCACCTCTTTGGGTTCTGCTTAACGCTCTACCAAGATTAACGGCAGAGTTGATTCCATACCCAAGCGGTATTTTTATGTACTTTTCATCAGACAGGCCAAAGGTGTTCATTATAAGGTTGTGTTCAAGCGTGTAATCGCCTAACTCATCATAATCAGGTTTACCATCCTCGTCCTCATCATTAGAAATGGCTGCTAGAAACTGATCTTGTAATATTCCATACAGGATCATGCTTCCCCATATCTTACGAACCCTTGATGACCTGATCATTGCATTGTAAAGCGCAAATGAACCCTGCACAGATGCATTATAGAAAAGATAAAGAGCATTTGCCACGGCTCTTTCTTCGCCAGCTTTAGCAAAGTTGACTGTTATGTTTCTTGCGGCTTGAGCGGCTCTAGCCCTGCTAAACCCTCTTTTCAGCAACGCATCATACGTTGCGACACGAACCCCATTCTCAACCGCAGTGTTGGCATCGTCAAGCATACCAAGTATTGATCTGACACCCTTGCCTAAAAACTGAGTCCTAGCTAAACCAAACTTACCAGCCATTGTGTTGTTGGATATATCGCCAAGGATATCTTTGATATTATTTACCTGATCTTTAACTGTATCAATTTGGTTGGTCGCGTTTTTACCGCCATCTTCCATAAACTCCTGATATTTTTGAGACCAGTAATTATCTTGATCAAATGGCTCCCCCCTACCTCTGGCTCTGATGTGCTTACCTATGCCGATAACTGCCTTCGGAGCATCAAACAATATTTCTTTTGTTAATCCCTTGCCGTCATACTGACCAATGTTTACCAACGCTGTTTCCAAGTCTCTGGCAAAGTTAGTGACCATAAACTCAGGGTTATATGTTGTGTTAATAGAAGAAAGGTATCTGTTTAACTTGGTCAAGTGTCTGACAACTGCACCACCTCTGTTGACGCCATCACCATAGGCACCCTTCATGGCCCTTGCTATTCTGTCATCAAATATTAAAATATTAACAGGGTCTTGTTGACCGTTTACTTTAACCCCAAGAACATTATCCCTTATTTGATCTGTAACATCTGTAACAACTTCTGCTATATCTTTTGTATCAACTTTGTCGTCCTGCACCATTTTAAGAAATGTTTGACCCACCTTATTNCGCTCACCATCCACTATCGATGTCTGGTTTTGCATCATAACGGTGCCAATTATGTCTTCTGCATAAGACGTTCCTCTGCCAGCTACTATTCGAGGATCTTGCCTTCTCTTGCCGCCATAAAGATCACGTTGTTTTCTTTGATATGTTCTCGCAAGTCCAGCTCCATCTTCAGCCATTTCTGATTCCGGATCTAAATTGCCACGCAAAGGAACATAATTTTCAAACTGATATTCCTCAGCCATCAATCCACCATCTCTTCTGACGGCGTTTGTGTTGGCAACTATCTGCTTAACATAGTCTCTAACAGCATTTAGAAGTTGCTTGTTTTGCAAGTCCAGAGAATCAACCCAGTTTATAATCGCGTCAGCCTCTGTCTCAGACATTCCTGAGCCAAGGCCACGGCTATGTTTATCTTGGACGTATTGATTTCTTTCTTTTGCGTGAAGCGCATACATATAAGCATCCGCTATAGCCATTCTTTCGCCGTTCACTTTAACAGCGTCAGCCAAGAAGTAAGACCTTGGGGTGTTTCCACCTGTGAGTTCATTTATTTTTTCTTCACTAACATCTATCTCAGCTATGGTGTCCCTCAATGGCTCATATAGGTTCTGTGTGTTTTGCTCTAGCTGAAATCCTATAAGGCCATGAGACCTTTCTTCCCTCATATAAGGGTCTAGGCCTTCAGTCACAGTGAACCCATCTGCCTTCAGCTCATCTACCATTTTCCCAACAGGCAGCATTGCATCTTGGAACTTTGTTATAAAGCGCTCAGTTCTTGCTAATCTTGCTTCTGCGTTATCGTTTGAGTCCCAAAACTTTCTAGCAACTGGCGCTAATATTTTAGACACATTATTGTAAGTTAATCTTTGATATGCCTCCTCGTTTTCATCGACAAGAGCGGTTATTGGCTTTATTGATGGCGGGTTGAAGTTGACAGGAACTCTAACAACAGACCTGCTTCGCTTTATCTCTGACTTCTGTTTTGCCGTCAGAAGAGGGTACGCAGTCGTTATTGAATAAACTGGTATGTCACGGGTGAATCCAAACTCTTCTTTGACGGCTGAATCAGAAACTAATCCATAGTTTAGAACCACCTTAAACGGTGGAGAGCTATGTGATGGATTTAGCCAAATAAGGTTCATGTCTTTTTTACTAATTGAGCGGAAAGATCCATCAACAGATCTAACCCTGTCACCACCAACGGTTCCAGCTTCCGATATTACATTCTGTCCATCTTGGAATCCCTGCTTATGCCAAGCAAAAAATGTTTGCTGTATTGCTGATTCGATGTTTTGGAACTTGGAGTTCTCTATTAACTCCTGCTCATGCCCGCGAGACAGGATATGACTAATACCACTGCCGCCGTTTGTCTCGTTGTTGTGTTCCCCAGCAAAAAGAATGACAGGCGTGTTGCCACTACCTTCTTTAATGATTCCAAACAAGGACTCAAACCTTTGTAGGTTTTTGTCTGGGAATCTCACAGGAGCGGAGACAGTGGCAAATCTGTTTTGAACAGGTATGCCAGTGATTGATGCTTCAGCTTGTTGACCAAAGCCAAGTACCTCTGGCGGTGGTGTAACTCTTCTTCTGCTGTACTTGGGAAGAGTCCCGATTACTTCGCCAACCTTACCAATCTGCTCTGTTTCTAGCTCTGTCAGATTTCCTATATTAGGCTCTACTGTGCGATTTGTATTTGTTCCGGCAGCTCTGCTTCCATCTCCGCCGTAATCTCTGGGACTTCCTCTGGATACGATAGCGCCAGATAGTTCTCCCTCGTCAATGGCAAGCTCAGGGCTTCTAAGGCTTCCACTATCGGATCCTTCCCAGCTTGGTGGACGAAATCTTCCTTGGTCACCTGCTTCATTCATAATCTCCTGTCTGACTTGATCTAATGATATCAAGCCTTTTCTATAGTTATCCCATATGTCATTTATTTTTTGAACACTATTTGCGTTTCCTTTAAAAGACGGCAGGAACAGACCCCTTACCGCCTCCCAAGTTATTGACTGCATTTCTCTGGGAAGGACACCCTTTCTTTGCGCCGCTCTTCTATGCGCCTCTACATATATAACGTATGTGCCTTTTAACCCACTTACAGAAGAGTTCGCAGTTGCGCCAAACCAGTCTGATAGCTTTGCTTGTTTAGCTTTGGTTGGAGATGTTCCAAAGTTGTGATTAACTTCTGTTGATGCCCCGCTTAGTGGCTTTAAGTGCGCGGCAGCCACAGCGTGCGTGTCTGATGTAACATCACCCTCTAAAGATTCAGGGGCAATGATGTTGTTGTAAAAATTTCTAACCTTATGACGATCACCCATTTCCAAAACAATGGTGTCAGGCTCTGAGATAGCAACAACTGCCTTTGTTATTTCTACATTAGAACCCCAGCCTGTTTTTTGCTTTTGTCCATTTTTTGTTTTGGCAAAGCCAAGATCTTGACCATCTGGTGAAACAATTTGATGCCCTCTGTCATTGTATGTTTCATCGTAAATACGAATAAACATAGCCTCTAAAAGAGGGGCATCTTTATATTCAGACAAAGGCATGTTTCTGCCTTTCTGGAATATAATATTAAGCATTGGCTGATATTGGTCTTTTCCAAATATTCTTTGCGATGTTGCAAGCATCTCTGGAGTTGGAACGGTATCCATTTTTGTCATTTTTATATCTATGGTTCGCTCTGCCAAAGATACATTTTGATACCAGTCCTTTTGTGGGCTTAGTGCCGCCATAACACCAGCAACTTGCCTCACCTCTAGGCCATATTTTTGGGCTATTTCGTTGGCTATTCTATTTGCCCCCATGTACCACAACTTAGACCGCTCTCTAGTTTGAGGGTCTACATTGTCATAAACAAACTCAAGATTGTCTGCGAGCCTGTCGGTTAATATTTCTATCAACTCTTCGTCTGTTGCGTTTTCAGCCTCTTCTTCAGTGATTATGTTGTAGTTTCTAATTAACTGAGCAGCTCTTGT
>JGI24004J15324_10000876_pt1 | contig 12103 bp, 19 predicted proteins | sample LinPmetageLP32_FD_15324 | JGI IMG/M metagenome (IMG submission 15324)
TGTGTCTGATCCTGCCGTTGCAGCTGAAAGTGTTAAAGTTGTGCCTGCCGCTGTGTATGCTTTTCCTGCACCTGGTTCTTGAATTACGTTATTGATAACTAAACGTATGTCTAGTTCATTGGCTACAGCACGGTCTAATGTATACGTTGCAGTTGCACTTGTTGTAAAGTATTGGACATTAAATGCCGCATATTTTTCTGCTGGTATGTTACCTACATATGGCATTTAAATTCCTAACTTATCGCATCTACTGCCGAGACCCAAACGTCTGCAGAAGAAGCTGTATCTGATTTTACTAAAATGGCGTCTCCACTTTGCATATTAAATTTTGCTCCTCCAGCTAAAACTTGTAAAGCACCTCCTGAAGGAATAGGAGCATTCTTAACTAAATAAATAGTTTCTGATCCTCCAGTTCCACCCGTCATATAACAATCTACTAAAATAGTACTACCTAAAATATTTGAAATTGAAATTCCTACAAGTGCATCATTTGAATTAGATGTATGAACTGTTGCTGGTGAGCTGGTTTTGAATATCGTCTAAAATCTTGAGCCATATATTATCCTTATACTATAAAGCAATCGCCATGGCTATTGCAAAACCATTTGTTGCTCCTGCTGTCCCTGACGAAGCAGCTGTTAATCTTCCTTTTGAATCTACTGTTAAATTTGTATTAGTGTATGAAGCTGGAGTTACTGCTGTATTTGAAAGAGTAATAGCTCCTGAACTTGCTAATGTCGCATCTCCTGATAAAGCTGTAGGACTATAATCTGTTCCATCAGCTACTAATAAATGTCCTGATGTATTCGTGTTCATGACTATATCGCCATTAAAACGATTACTTACGGTATTAGCAAAATTACCCATGTAAGCATGAGCTGAACATTGGTAATATAAAATGTTAGGTGTGTTAGCATCTACTAGTATTTGTGTGTATGCGTTTGCACTACCGGGTGTTCCTGATGTAGTTACTCCTGTTGTGTAAGCTGTACTTTTATCTGCTTCTAAATAAAATTTAAATGGATGTCCTGAGTTACTAGAATGTGATTGATCAAATTTATAATAATATTTATTTCCTGAATCTGCTCCTGAAAATCTTAAAGCAGGGGATTCTAATCCATTAAGTAAATATCCATTACTTGAACCACTTCCATAATAAGCATGACCTGTAGTTTTAGTTGCAACTCTTACATTAATTAATACGGGACTACTTGAAGATCCATATTCTGCTGCAAAAGGTACTCCTATTTTAGAAGCTGGTAATGTGCAAAATACATCTTTTGTACCTGAAGCAAAATCAACTACTGCATCACTATTAGAACTTGAAATAATCTGTGTTCTAGCTAAAGTAGTTGAACCAGCATTTAAAGTACCTACTCCAACTTCCCACTCATTTTGAGTTTGATGAGCAATAGAATAATAAGTAGTATTATTTCCACCTATTCCTGCACTAAAAGCTTCAAAACCAGTAACTGCTCCACCTAATGTAATTGTTCCAGTACCACTAGTAGTGGTAATTTCTTTTACTCTATCATTTATAATAAATGGCATTTATTGTATTCTAATTAATCCATCAGTTGCATTTGGTGTTGGTATTTGAACTTCAAATGTTCCATTAGAAGATGATTTTACTGAATTGAAATCCAATACACATACTGCTGCATTAGCTAGTGAGTTATTATAAATAACTGCTGCTTGTGCAGAAATAGTTGCGCTGGTAAATGTTACATTATCGCAATCAAAAATTGCAGTATTACCTACAACAGAAATTCCTACGTTAGTTAAAGTTTTACCTCCAGCGGTGTAAGTTCCTGAATTAGGTACTTCATTAGTAGCACTGTATGCTGTAGTCGTTTGTGATAGTGTTGCACTTGATGTATATAACGCCATTTTAAGAGTATTTGCTTCTAAATTAGAAGCAGTATTCATTAAATCAGCTTTAAATACAGTGCATATTGCTTGATTTATTGCCATAGTATTTAGCCCTCCTTTATTGGCCGCCTGTTAATGTATCCGTGCCAGCAGGACTAGCAGGGAATTTATAATCAGTTCTTCTTCGTCTCCTAGCCTCATTATTAAGGGTAGCGACTGACTCCGTAACTTTAGATTTATATATACTATAATCCTCTAAACTTTTAGTAAAAACTGCTGCTTCTGATAAACAAGCATACAATAACAAATCTGATACATTATCAGTTAAATAATTAGTAGGATTGTTAGCAGATAAATCAGCAATATTTTGTACATATTCCATATATACAGTGTAATTTGAAACGGGAGTAGGTGCTATTAAAACATTTCCATCATTATAATTAGCGAAATATCTTGGGTCTCCAGTAAGAGATGGATTAGGCCAATATTCTCTTATAAATTCATCTGTTTGAATTTGCATCATAATTCTTTCACTACTAGCATTCGTGTACTGTAAACTTTTAACTATTAAAGTATTAGCTGGAGTAGTCAAAAATTGAGTGCCTGTATTAAACGTGCTAAATGCATGAAACGTTAATTGCTCTGGATCAATTAATCTTACTAATTCTTGTTGAGCATTAGTAATAAAAGTATCTAATTGTGAAGTAAAATCAGACCCTGTATTTTGAGCCCAAGTTTGAATATTACTTTTTAATGTTGTATAATTAGTTGCCATTGTCCTCTATCTTATCTTGTTCTGCAAATTTATGCGAGACATTTCCTTTAAAAGAATATGTTCCATAATGTGTTAATGAACTCGCTACATCTGCATATATTTTTCCTCCTATTTTTTGCCATAAACGACAAAAAGCATAATCTTCACTTAAATATCTATTACTTAATGGATCAATCATAGTATCAAAAAAAGCATAACAATTATCACTTGCATATAATTTTCCGTTTAACATCTGATCTGATGTATATTTCAATTCAGGATATGCTTCTATCATTTTTAATATCGCTTCTCTTTTTATCATCATAAAACCAGTAGCTGCATCTAAAACTTCTACAAATCCACCTTGATACATAGGTATGTTATGTGGGTCTTTAAAATTTAAATTATAACCTAATAGTTTTTGTTCTAAATTTTCTAAATCATTTGGAGCAGATTTAACATACTTTTCTACATGTTGCCACTCTAAACCTTTTCTTGGATATATAGCAGCTACTACTTCTTCATCTACAGATAACATTCTAGTAATAGTTTCGGCTTGCCAAGCTATATCAGCATCGATAAATAATAAATGAGTTAGATTTTCTTGATTTAAAAATTGAGAAACTATGGTATTTCTAGCTCTAGTTATTAAGCTTTCATTTCCCATTGAATTTAAATGAAGTTTATATCCTTCTTTTTCAGCTTCTTTTTGAGTTCTTAAAAAAGAGTGCATATAAGCTTCGTGTAATAAACCACCATAACATGGTGTTCCTATCATTACTACTGCTTTTTTAAAATCATATACTTCGTCAGCTAATGACAACTGTGACGTTTCCGATGTTTGCATTTATTGATTCTCCTGTAGACATTGGGAATGAGATACCTGTAGCACCAAATGTGCCCGGGAAAACATTCGTTATTTGATTAGGTACTCCTGTGGGATCAGGAATTGGACCTGTAAACATATTTACTGGTGGTCGAGGATTTTTTAAAGCTGTCGCATCAGTATATACAATTGGATCAAGTTGAGGTTGTTTTTCTTCCCACTCTGACGTATGAACTAACGCCCCTGTCCATTCCTTAACCATTTCATTGTAAGGAAATTGTAAACCGCTTCTGTCAGATATAGCTTTTGCATATCTACCACTAGCAAATTTTTGTGTTGGAGCTTTACCTCCTTTTTTAGTAGAAGTTGACGCCATAATTTGGAACTATATTTACTGATGCATTTAAATCTGAATCTCTAGCTCTTTTAAAACATTCTTCATACATTTGTTTTAACATTAATGTTCTATTAGGGTCAACTCCGGGACGTTTTAAACTCATATAATAAGCTAGTCCCGCAGTCATAGCTTCATAAAATCTTGATGGTACTTCAAATGTTTGTTCAGTTCCATTCACTGTAGAAGCTGTAACATCATCTATTTTTTTTAATCTCCAATAAGTAATAACATCAGTATTATTTTCAGGAGCTGGATAAACATATAAAATTGGATCAATATCTTTTTGTAAATAATATTGACTAGGTCTACCTTGCTCTGTTTTATTAGGGTAAACGTTATAATCTGTAAGAGAAATTTCATTCATTCCAAAATCTGTGGAATCTCGTGTGATATAGACGTCAACTAGCCCAATAGTGCTTGATCCTAACGAGTATGTAACGTCACCAGTAACCATTGTTACAGTTTGTTTATCTAATGTCCATTGATTAAGACCTCTGTTAGCCCAATCACTAAACATTAAATTTAAACTTCTTCGAGCTGACTTTACATCATACCCTAAAATTGGTGAACCACCAATTCTATCTAAAGCTTCAACAATACAATCATTAACTGATAAGCTAAATGCAGTTGTTCCTGAAATAGCCATTTTAGCCGTAAATAATTGATGCTGCGTTACAGTTAGTTAAATCTGCAAATATTCCCGTTTTAAATAATATACCATCGTCAGATATATATTCTTGATACATATCTCCCGCTGCTGCTCCCCAAATTATATGATATACTAAAGTACCCGATGCACTTGTTCCGTCATATAATTTTATTTGAGCAGTTGCTGCAGAATCACATCTTCCAGTTACACCTTTTAAACGTGATCTGCCAATAAATGTTCCTGCTCCAGCGTGGTTATTTTGAAAACGTCCATCTGCAACTAAAGTTGCTTGTTTAACGTCTGAAATCATACTTATCTCCTATTTACTGTTTTTGGAAAATTATCACCGTATAAAGCTTTCATTAAACTTCCTTGATTCTCTCCCATTTTTTTCATATTACCTGATTGTATATCATTTAAGCTTGCAAATAAAGGACTGTTTCTACTTTCCATAGGCCTTATTTTAACTGAACTTAAATCATATGGATTTCCTCCTAAAGAAGCTTTAGCTCCTCTAATTATTTCATTTGATTGATCTTCTGTAGCTTTTTGTGAAGCTTNTAACATTNTTTTAAAAGTATCTTTACGAAGTTTTTTATCATTTGTTCTTTGAGCTATCATATCATTTTCTGACATTTCATTTCCAGGAACAGATTGATCAGGCGTGCTTCTATTAAAAATAGCGTCTATTAAAGTTGAAATTTTTGAAAATCTTTGTTTTGCCATATTATAAAAAGGAGGGCCGAAGCCCTCCAAAATTAATTATTTAGCACTTCCGTCAGTACCATTTGTAAAGTCCCAACTGAAATAGTAAAGTCTAAAAGCAATATTACCGCCTGTTGGTGCAGAGTTACCTACTCCACCAGTAATAATAACTGGATCATTACTAGATGTAGTTCCATTAGCTGGTAAGATTGTAGCTAAGTCATTTCCTGCTGTAGCATCTCCAAATTTAATAATACCATCACCGTCAGCATCTCCATTTGCAACTAATCCATCTACATCAAATTCAAGAGAATCGTTTGCATTTACAAAACCTAAATTGAATGTAGGGTTAGTTCCACCCGTTGCAGCTCCATCTACTTCAAGACGATATACTACCGAGTTAGGTGGTAAAATTAATTTACCTGTTTTTTCTGATCCAAATATCCATTTTTGAACTTCAGTTCCAGCTGCCGCTGTTGGATCTGGAATATATCCCCATGCTACAAGAGCTGTTGCTCCTGCAAATTCAGGGTTAGTTTGTTTTTGTGCGTTACCAACTCTCACTGGTCCGCTAAAAGTAGTTCTTCCCATTGTCTACCTCCTTATTAGTAGTTGTTTAAATCTTTGGGATAAAAAGGGCGAAACCATTTCGCCCCTTTATAAATTATTAGTCTATGCGCCCGGAGTTCCGAAACAACCTCTCCAGTCAGTGAAACCGAATGAGTATCTTTCAGAAACTTTGTAACGCAAGTTACCTGATTCAAAATCACCTTCGACAGCTTTTTTCATAGCACGTCTTACAAAGTGTTTTAGTCCATCAGGTACATCAGTAATCATGAAGTACGCATCAGGGTCAGTTAATCTTTGGTTAACTGCAACACCTTGAGGGATCATTCCCATATTTTTCATTGCGTTGACGTCATTGTCAGCAGTACCTGGTCTTAGGTTACTTGCAACAATTCTTTCAGCTATAAACATTAGTTCAGATGGAACCACTAGTTTCATACCCTGAGCTGCAATAGGAATATTCCTATCATCTTTCATCTCAGAGATGAGAATTAACATTGCTTCAAGAGAAGTTTCTGTTAAGTCTGCATTAGTCGCTAGTTGGTTTGAACCTGTACCGCCGCCACCTAGAGGGTGATCAGTAGCCATTAACGTTTTACCGTCTCCACCAAGTACTGGACTTGCAGAAGTAGAAAAACCGTTATTAAGAACGTTCATACCTTTGATTTCTTTAGTATGTTGCATTGAACGAGCAAGTGCTTTCGCATATTTTGCTCCAAGTGATCCATAAAGACCATCTTCCTCTGCTTCTTCAGTAATTGCAAAAGCAAGTGCGATAGTTTCATGAACGTATCTTGCAACGATACCTTCAGCACCACTATCATAAGAGATAGCTGCGCCTTCAGCTTTAACCGGAGCTGCTCCGAATCCATACATCTGAACATCTTCTTCAAATGCTTTTTTGGATGACTCTGTGCTAAATACTTGTCTCCACTGTTCTGGGTACATATCGTATTCCATACCAAAAATAGTGTTTAGACCGAGGTTTAGCTGTTTTGTAAATAATGATCTATTTAATGCCATGCTATACCCCTATATTCCTGCATTCTGAGTACCGAACAAGTGATTGTTAATTACAACCTCTATTTTAGCGTCTGCCGCCGTTTCGTTACCAGGTATCGCTTCAACTCTTAGAATTCTTAACACTTTTGCAGTAGTAGCTAAAGTAGCCATATCTGCTTCATGTCTTGAATGAAAGTAAGGAGTTGTCGATGCTGTTAATAACACATTGCAAAGTTCTCCAACATTTGCTTGTGTAAAGGCCCCATTGCCTGCTTGTACTGAAAAAGTAATGTTTGGATCGTCATAAACATATGCTTTAGGAGTAGTTCCAGCTTTCACTGTAGAACCGCCCTTCCAACGTTTAACGAACTCAACATTACCTGTTGCGTCATCAATGTACTCAACGCCATAAAAAATTCCAATAGCATTCTTGTTATTGGCAAAACCATCAAGCTGACCAGATGCATCCATAGTGACTATGTCACCATAAGAAAAAGTATCTGCCTGCGAGTTGGCAATTTGATATTCGTTGGCACGGATAACGCCACCCGTAAGGTGTCTTAGTGGTGTAAAACCACTAGGTGCGTTTGTATTAGCCATAATATTTCCTTTTTAGCTATGCCACGTTATTATTCTTTGATTCCACCTCTAGTAATACTGGTTTTATGGTCTCGGTGAATTGGATTTCCAGGGGACTCAGCTCTATGTAAGTCACTTTTAACACTTTCCATCTGAGCATCTGTTTTGTTCTGATAGTAAGCATTTCGCTGGTTAACCATTTCTTCTGGCATTTCGCACAGTACCATACCTTCGATTCCTATAAACCCTGCATATTGCCCGTGTTCAATTGTTGGCGCATGAAAACCTTTCATAGTATCAGGCCTTCTTGGCTCCCAACCTTCACGTCGGCGTTTTGCCCAGTTAGTAGGATTATCTACCCCAAGTATTTTAGTTGCAACCCATCTCTGCTTGTAGCCAGGCCTAGCTGGAGGTGCTTCTAGTAAAGAGGGTGGTTTCCACTCTTTGATTCGTGTACTCTCATCACGTGTTTCTCTCTCTATTTTTAGAGAAGTGCTTTTTTCTTTTGTCATAATCAGGCTCCTATGTTCCCGTGTTGAGATTTGCAAGTTCTTTTGCGTATCTCTTTAGTGCGGATGGATCATTAATATCAATACCGAACGTAACAGCGTTCTGTAAATCATCAGACGTCAATCTTACACTTTTAGCGGTTCCTTGATTTGCTCGAGAAACACCGGCTACAGGTGATTGCACTCTTGGTTTATTTTCTACATCTTTTTGTTCACTTTGAACAGCACTTTCTGGTGGTTTAACAAGTTCTGGGTATAATTTGCTCATTCTTTTATCCATTTCTTCATAATAATCAGCATCAGCGACATCATATCCTTCTTCTGTTAAATCTGCATCGATTCCAAATGCTGTTTGAGTTGCTGCTCTATTCCCAGGTTTATTCCACCAATGAGAATTATTTTGAATCCAAGCTCTAGCCATTTCTGGAACAACGGGAGCTTGTGTTTTAACTTCAGGAGAAGGTTTTTGAACGTTTTGAATTTTACCTCTTACGTCTGCCATTTCATCCATTAGTTTTACTTGCTTTTCAGTATCTCCACCTTCAATAGCTTCTTTTAAATTTTTTGAAACTGTTTGATATTGATTTTCAAGAGTATTTTTATCTTGAGTATGAGCAGCATTTTCTAATTTAGCTAACCTTTCTTCAAGTAATCGTGTTTTATCTTCTTCTGCTTTTCGTTTTGAAACTTCTTTAGCAATTCGAGTTTTTACACGAGCACTATAAGGCTCTTTTTTTATTTCCTCTAATTCACTTTTTAAAGATTCAACTGTTTTGTTTAAATCTTCTGGTTCGGTGGATTGTTGAGGTTTTTCTTCTTGATTAATTTCAAGAGGACTATTATCTTTTAATTTATCAACTTCGTCTTCAAGTATTTTTACCTCGATTTCATTATCGGGGGTAATATCTTTTATATCGTCTGTCATAGTTTTTCTCCCTATGTATTGTCGCAATTAATGCGTATTAAAGATTTTGAGTTATTGCATCTGGATTTGGTAATACAGCCAATACCTCATCATCGTTGAGCAAAAGCAACTTAACGCCTTTAACGTCAATTTTTGATCCTGCGTATCTACTATATACAATATGGTCTCCTGTTGTACACCAGTTTGTGTCTCTATTATTATAACACTCACTACCCATAGCAATTATTCTACCTTTAGAATTTAAGTATTGCTGTTCTTGTATATTTTTGTCAGTTAAAATAATCCCACCTTTTGATTTTTTTATCATTGCAGCAGGGCGAACTAAAATTCTCCAACCACAAGGTTTCGGTAAATCTTTACTAGTAGGATCGGCTATGTCATCGTCAGTAAACCATTCTTCGTTTCTAATCATCCGTATCATCTCCTTGAATATAACGTTTTTCCATTTCTAAACAAATATCTGAAGCTTTATCTAAACCCTCAGCTATTCCTTTTGCTTTCTGATACGCCTCAAACGTATCAAAACCCGGTGCTAGTGATTTACTAGCTAATTCTTTTTTATACTTCTTTATTTCTTGTAGTATCGCTTGTATTGGTGGTATTGTTGCCATTTTTTATTCTCCGTTTATAATATGGGTTACCTGATTTGTAGACATTTAATAAAGTATTAAACGTTGAATCAAAATTTTGTTTTATTTCTTTACTAGCTGCAGCAAAAGTATTAGGTTTAAATAGACTAAGAGGTACTTTTTTATTTTGAAGAAATTTCTTAGCTTTTCTTATTTCTTCTCCTGTAGGTCTTGTTTTATCTTCCACTTTTTTTATTTTTCTGTTTATCCATTATTTCTACAGCTTTTAATTGAAGCTCTCTGTCTTTTCTACCCTGTACTCTTTCATTATTTTTTTCACCTGCAACAAATCGTTCTTTTCTAATACTCATTTCTTCTTGTTTTAATGCAATTTGAGCCTCATCACTTGCTGCCATTCTTTGTTCTTTAACTTGAGCTGGATCTTGAGGTTGTGACTCTGCTAACATCTGAGCTGACTGTGCTTCAAATGCAGCTAATTCATTTTCCATTTCTATTGGCATTTCCTGTTCATCTTCATTTTTATTATCATCGTCAAAATCAGGCATCGGTAATTGAATAGGTTGTCCTGAAACTTGATCAACTGCAGCTTGCATTTCTTGACGATATTTGAAAGCTAAATGTTCTCCTATATGTGCAAGCATTGGTCCTAATAGAGCTTCTTGTGCTTCTTTTCTTCCACCATAACGAGGATCAGAAATAAATTGTTCATGTACTGCCATATGAGCAGCATGATTTTGATCAGAGAAAGCTTTTATTGGTTTTCCATTTAATAACGCCATATTTTCTGATACTGGATCACGTCTCATAATATCATCGTCATCTATTATTAAAGAATCTGGATCTGGTAAAGCTAAAGCTATCATTAATCTTTTATATGCTTCTTTTATGTCTATAATTTGAGGTGCTTGTTGAGCCATTTGAAGTGTAGTCTGTGCTAAAGCTATTCTTTGCGCTTGAGAAAAAATATTAGGATCAGAAACTGGTATAATATCTATTCTATCATCAAAATCTGCACGTCTTACTGACATAGCATCTCCAACTACTTCATATGGATAGTCATTAGGAAGGTATTCACCATCTAATTCACCTATTAATTTTAATTCTAAGCCTTGAGCGTGATGTACTCTCTTATGAATAGCAGAAAATATCTTACTTCCCTGTTCTATTTGTGCAATAGTCGTTCCTACTGGTGAAGTTCCTGCAGCGTCACCTACCATAGCATCAGCTATACTTGAAAAACGCCTTCCAGCTTCAGTTAAAATACCTAAAAGTTGCATTAAAGTAGGAGAAGGTTCTTTAAATGGTAATTGCATGAACGATTTTTTTAAATCATCTCCATATGCTTCTACTTCTAACCATGCTCCTGGTGAAACTGTCATATCTCCACCTTCTATTCGTGCACCTTTTGCTTTAAACCCACCATTTAAATTAGCAAATGCTGCTGAATCAAGTAAAGCTCGTAGTGCTCCTGTCGCAGCGTGTTGTAATCCACCAATCATATGAATTAAACCAAAACCATAAAAACCTAAACCTGGTAAATATTTATAGTGAACGAAATAAGTTCTTTTTTTCTTACGTTCATCATCTTCTTTCCAATTTCTTCTAATTGCTAATACTTGTTGCGATACACTATCAATAGTAATAATGTAAGGAAGTGCTATTGCATTTTCATCATCTTCTTTTTCTATGTTATAATCACAATGTATTTCTAAAACAGTATGTGTATTTTGACCTAATGTATCTGATATTCCTTCTAATCGATGAATTGTAGAAGATACTGTATTAACTTCATCGTCATTTGTATCGCTATTTAAATTTATATCTTTATAAAATCCCGAAGCTATTTGTTTTCGTAAATCATTAGTCGTCATCTTCATGATTTGTGTATATCTTTCGCATGTTTCTAAATTATTACTTCCATAAGATACGACAAAATCTTCTGCAGGTATAAAAGAAGAACGTACTCTTTCTAATGTTGAGTCATAATAAACTTTTTTAAATGCGGACCCTGACACTGCCAAGTAAAATAATAACTGGTCTAAGTCTCCAAAATATTCAGGCATTTCTTGAGTCAGTTGATAATTCATAAATTCTTGAACTCTCGATGCTTGTTTCATTTTTTCGTCAGTTACTTTTCCTATGATCTGTGTTTTTACAGGTCCGCCAGGAGGAAACATCTCTGCAATAGCTCTTGCTTGAAACTGAGTAGCAGCTTCTGCCATTAGAGGATGATGAACACCCGATGCACCTGGAAATGGGTCTGACCTATCTTCAGTAATAACACCGAGCATGCGTAAACCTTTTGAATATTGTTCCGCCCAATCTTTTCGACTGGATTTATCACTTTCATATTTATCAATTAAATCTGAAGCAATACGTCCTAGATGATTTTTATCCATACTCTCTGCGAGATTTGAATAATGATCTGTATCTAATGGATTTACAAATTCTTCTTCTTCAAGACTTATTTCAACGCCAGTTTCTAATATATCTTCTTCTGGAAGTTCAACTTGTATTTCTTCTAAATTTATTACTTCTTCTACCATTATTTTTTCTTTTTATTATCTAACATTTTTTTATATCTTAATATCGCTTTAGCATCTTTTGCTTTAATACTTCCATTATTAACTGCACCAGATAACATATTACCAAGTGCACCCTCTCCTGCAAGTCCTATTTGAACTACTTTTCCGTAACGTCTATTTATTTTATCAACTGGCATTATCTA
>JGI24004J15324_10000881_pt1 | contig 12043 bp, 13 predicted proteins | sample LinPmetageLP32_FD_15324 | JGI IMG/M metagenome (IMG submission 15324)
GATGGACGTGTTCATGGTACAATAAACAACATTGGTGCATGGACTGGTAGGTGTGCTCACAAAGCACCTAACACAGCTAACATACCATCTGCTTTTCATGGTGATGCAAAGTCAGCAGTAGAGGAAGTGAAGAAGCAATACGACTCTCACCTCAGAGCCTGTTGGACTACACCTAGTGGATCTTTTCTAGTGGGTACAGACGCTGATGGAATACAGTTGAGGGTGTTAGCTGATTACCTTTGGAGATACTTCGATGCTGACCAGTATGCTAGAGCTATCATGGAAGGTAACAGAGAAGATGAAACAGACATACATAATATTAACAAACGTGCTTTAGGTATTAACCATGCTACTAGAGATATGGCTAAGACTTTTATCTATGCTTGGTTACTAGGGGCAGGTGTTGCTAAGACAGCACAGATACTGAAGGTTAATCAGCGTCAGGCTACAGAGGCCAGAGAAAACTTTGTTAGATCTATTGATGGTCTATCACAACTAAAGAATAAACTAATACCTACCGTTGGAGAACAAGGTTACTTCACTGGGTATGATGGACGCAAGGTTAGAGTTCCATCCACACACAAGGCTCTAGCAGGTATGCTACAGTCAGCCGAAAGTATTCTCATGAAGCACACACTTTTAAGGTGGACTTCTGAGGCAAGGAAACTAAATATAAACTTTAAGTTAGTAGGGTTTATACATGATGAGTATCAAACAGAGGTGATAGGAACAGAGGAAGAAGCAAAAGAGTTAGGAAAGATACAAGCAGATTGTATGCTTGAAGTAGGGCAGGAGTTAGGCTTTAAGATACCTACTCCAGGATCTTACGACATTGGAAGAAACTGGCTTGACACACACTAAGTATTATGTTACAAGCCGAATCAGTTCAGTAACGTCATAAACATAAGAGGGTAAAATGGCAAAAGAATCTAAAACACAAATCGTAGAAGTCTTCGGTACATTAGAGTGGGCTAAGGTCTTCGAACATAATCGTGATCGTGCTGCTTGGAACGAAGAGAAAGATGGTGAGTACAAAGTTACTGTCATCATGGACGATGATAATGCAGCTAAACTAAAAGAGTCTGGCTGTGCTAAGGCAATGCACGAGGTAGAGGGTGGTACTAAAGTAACTCTGGCTCGTCCACATAAAGGTAAGTTCGACTGGCAGGGTGGAGAGCCTCAGGTTGTAAACGTCAAGGGTAAAGCTTGGGCTTTCGATATAGATGGTTACATCGGTAATGGCTCGACAGGTGTTGTTCGAGTAGCAATCTATCCTGCTGGAAATTCTGGACGTATTGGCTCACGTCTTGAATCTGTTCAGGTTGTTGATCATGTTGAGTTTGAATCAGAAGGTGGTGGATCTTCTGGTGGGTTCAATGATCTGTCCAGTTACTCCTCAAAAGAAGCCAAACCAAAACCTAAGAAGTCAGCAGCTAAGAAAGCTGTTGATGGGGAAGCTGTTCCCTTTTAGGTTATTCCTTTTTGTTGTGTTGTGTGAGAATGCCCCTTCCCTTAGTTGGGTGGGGGCAACTAACTAAGAGGGTAATATGAAAAGTATAAGCACATTAGTACAAGACATCGAGCAGACAATCTTTGGTAACAATGGTTGGGATAATACTCTTGGTGATGCTATGGCTACAAATATATCTCATATGGCAGAGCAAAGGTTTTCTAAACCGCAAGAGCCAAGAGGATATTTATCTCTATCTTCTCTAGGTACTAAGTGTGAAAGAAAACTATGGTATAAAATAAACAAGACTAATGAAGGTGAGACACTAACGGCTTCAACACTGTTAAAGTTTTTCTATGGTGATATCATAGAGGAGTTAGTCTTAACGATAGCTGCTGTGTCAGGACACAGTATTACAGGTATGCAGGATAGACTGAACGTACATGGTATCAAAGGACATAGGGATGCAGTGATTGATGGTATGACTGTTGATGTTAAGTCAGCATCGCCTTACTCGTTCAAGAAATTTAAAGATGGTAACCTACGAGAGGATGATCCATTTGGATATATCTCTCAACTATCTTCTTACGTTTACGCAGCTAAGGATGACCCTAAGGTAACTAATAAAACTCAAGGTGCATTCCTTGTTATAGATAAAGTTAACGGTCACGTCTGTTTAGACATATACGACTTTACTAATGAGTTGAAAACAAAAGAAGAAGAAGTTAATCACTTGAAGGATATGGTAACTTGGGAGCAGCCACCAGATAGAGGATACGAACCTGTACCTCAGTCTGCTAAGAATCCTAATGGTAATGAGAAACTAAGCAGTGCCTGTTCGTACTGTGATTTTAAGAAGGAGTGCTATCCTGGATTGCGTAAGTTTATTTATTCTGATCGTCCTGTTTTTCTAACTAAGGTTGTAAAGAAACCTATGGTACACGAAGACTTGGAGTATAGTAATGTCCTTCAGCAAGAATAGATTAAAGGCTATACAGGCAGGGTACAGGTCTGGTCTTGAAGAAGACATGGCTAAGTATCTTAAGAAACTAAAGATAAAGTTTACCTATGAGAAAGAAAAGATTAAGTGGGTAGATCTAAAGATAAGAACGTACACCCCTGACTTTGTATTAGATAATGGGATAATAATAGAAACGAAAGGAAGATTTGTATCAGTCGATAGACGAAAGCACAAAGAAATAAAGAAACAGTTTCCAGATCTAGACATTAGGTTTGTCTTTAGTAATAGTAGGTCTAGACTTTACAAAGGTGCTAAGAGTTCTTATGGTGACTGGTGTAAGAAACACGGTTTTAAGTATGCCGACAAAACAATACCTAAAGAATGGCTAAAGGAAATAAAAGATGTCCAATAAAACAGCAGTGATATTTAGTTGTGCTCACACAGATCCAACCATACCTAACGATAGGTTTGATTTACTTGGTGAGTTAATCTACGATGTTAATCCTAGTTATGTTATAGACTTAGGTGATGGGGCTGACATGAAATCTTTAAATAGTTTTGATACAAAGTATCCAGAGGCTATCGTATCTCAGAACTATGAAGCAGATGTTGATCACTACAATGAAGCTATGGAAAGACTAAGAAAGAAACCTAGTATTAGAAAGTATAAGAAACCATTTTGGATTGGATTCGAGGGCAACCATGAGAACAGAATTAAAAGAGCGATTGCCCATGACCCTAGGCTACATGGAGAAAAGTATGGGATATCTTTTGGGCATCTTCAAACAGATAACTGGTTCGATGAATACCACGAGTATCAGTACTCAGCACCTTCAATCGCTGACTACGATGGGATATCATATGCTCATTACTTTGCTAGTGGTAACTATGGCACAGCTATGTCTGGTACTCATCATGGTTACACCTTACTACAGAATAGAAACCATTCTTCTACCTGTGGTCATAGCCATAAACGTTCTATCTATTTTAAAGATTCTGCACACCCTAATTCAATTATCGGATTGGTTGCAGGATGTTTCAAAGGTGGGAGTGAAGACTGGGCAGGACAATCTAATTTAGAATGGTGGAAAGGTTGTGTCATCAAGAGAGAGATAAGAGATGGTGTATACGAACCAGAGTTTGTATCTCTTGATAGATTGCAAAAAGAATATGGTTGATTTAATAATTAGTTTGAATATAACTAGGGGTTCTGATTATGCTAAGATATGAAATCAAAATGACTATGGCTGTAGATCCTGATGCTAACTTTATAGAAGCAGACCTGTCAGATATGCCTAGAGTTATTAATGAACTTGTATCATCAGCAATGTATGATATAGACGATGTTATTGTAGAGGAGTGTGAAGTAGAAGAATGTTAAATGAAACTGATTTAGAAGCGTGGGAATACTANAACGAAACTTATAAGAATAAAGATATGAGTTTNAANGANTATCAGAATGCAGCAGCTAAGACTGCTGTGTATAAGACAGCACACCAGATACTTTACCCTGCACTTGGACTAGCAGGTGAAGCAGGAGAGGTAGCTAACAAAGTAAAGAAGATGTTACGTGACAATGACTTTGATCGTGATGCAATAGTAGCTGAGGTTGGTGATGTCCTATGGTATATTGCTGCTCTATCTAGAGATCTTAATGTTAGTCTTCAGGACATTGCATTAGGTAATATCGAGAAACTATACGGACGTAAAGAAAGAGGAACACTNCANGGAAGTGGGGATACAAGATGAAAGGTTTGATATGGCCTTTTCTTTTCTGTACTTTTGTTATATGTATTGTACCTGTGTTGTTAGTAGATAATGCAAAGTATTGTAAGCAAAGTATTGTACCATGTTATCCTTGGACTATCCCAGAATGACACCAAGAGAATCAGCAGAGACAGAAGCAAAGAAAACATTTGAAGAGTTTATATTGTGGACTAAGCGAGTACTGTACGTATCTACAGCTTTCTTATTGATGGTTGTTGTAGGATGTAATAGTGGGGTAGAGACAGGTAAAGGTGCAACAGGTAGTAAGTATAATGGTGAGGTGTACGCACCTACAAATATGGGAGAAAATAAATGAGTAACTATTTACCAACGGACTATCAAAGTTTTATACACACCTCACGTTATGCACGTTGGCGAGAGGATGAAGGACGCAGAGAGTCTTGGTCTGAAACAGTAAGTAGATACATATCTAATATTGTTCATACAAAAGTTGATGAGAAAACAACTAATGAAATAGAGCAAGCTATACTTGGGCTAGAGGTAATGCCTAGTATGAGATCAATGATGACTGCTGGCCCTGCTGCTGACAGAGATAATACCTGTATGTACAATTGTTCTTACCTACCAGTCGATGACCCTAAGTCCTTCGATGAAGCTATGTTTATTCTACTGTGTGGTACTGGTGTAGGCTTCAGTGTTGAGCGTCAGTTCGTACAGAAGCTACCAGATATACCTGAGTTGTACGATAGCGACACAATGATAGTTGTAAAAGACAGCAAGGAAGGTTGGGCTAAAGCATTCAGACAACTACTAGCATTGCTGTGGGCAGGAGAGATACCTAAGTGGGATGTATCAGCAGTACGCCCTGCAGGTTCTAGGCTTAAAACATTTGGTGGTAGAGCCAGTGGCCCTGCTCCTTTGATTGACCTGTTTAACTTCTCTATAAAGATATTCAAGGATGCACAAGGGCGTAAGCTTTCGTCAATAGAGTGTCATGATATTATGTGTAAGATAGGTGAGGTAGTAGTTGTAGGTGGTGTCCGTAGGTCAGCCATGATCTCTTTGTCTAACCTAAGTGATGATCGTATGCGTCATGCTAAGTCAGGTAAGTGGTGGGATAACGAACCTCAACGTGCACTAGCTAATAACTCTGTGTCCTATACAGAGAAACCAGATGCTATATCTTTTATGAGAGAGTGGATGGCATTAGTAGAGTCAGGGAGTGGTGAACGTGGGATATTCAATCGTGAAGCTAGTAAGAAGCAAGCTGCAAAGTATGGTAGGCGTGATCCTAACTACGAGTTCGGGTGCAACCCGTGTTCTGAGATCATACTTAGGCCTTATCAATTCTGCAATCTCACTGAGGTTGTGGTTAGAGTTACAGATACATATGATGATCTGGCACGTAAAGTTAAGTTGGCAACAATTCTTGGAACTATTCAGGCTACCTTCACTAAGTTTCCATATCTGCGAAAAGTGTGGCAACGAAATACCGAAGAAGAAAGACTGTTGGGTGTGTCGCTCACTGGAATAATGGACAACCCATTAATGACTACAAAGAATAAAGGATTGGAAAAGACACTTGCAAACCTACGTTCTGTTGCAGAGGAGACTAACCGTAAGTATGCTGACATACTTGGTATAGCTCAGTCTGTCTCTATAACTTGCGTCAAACCTTCGGGAACAGTCAGTCAACTTGTTGACTCCAGTTCTGGGATTCACTCTAGGCATTCTCCTTACTATGTTAGAACAGTAAGAGGTGACAACAGAGATCCTCTAACACAGTTTATGATGGGCCAAGGAATACCTAGTGAGCCTTGTGTTATGAAGGGAGATACTACAACTGTATTTAGTTTTCCAATCAAAGCACCTAAAGGTTCAGTTGTTACCTCAGATCAAACTGCAATCGAACAACTAGAGATGTGGTTAATCTATCAGCGTAACTGGTGTGAACATAAACCAAGTGTTACGATCAATGTTAAAAAGAATGAATGGTTTGAAGTAGGAGCTTTTGTTTATGATTACTTCGATGAAATGTCAGGGGTATCTTTCCTACCATACGAAGAGCACACGTATCAGCAAGCACCTTACCAAGACTGTACTAATGAAAAGTACAAAGAACTACTAAAACAAATGCCAAAGAAGATCGACTGGTCTAGGCTTGGTGAGTACGAACAAGAAGATAACACTGTAGCTATGCAGACAATGGCTTGCTCTGGAGATGTTTGTGAAGTTGTAGATATAGGTTAGGGTTGACTATTATTTAAAAAGGAAGTATCATTATGAGTAATACTTGTGAACATTGTGGATACTTACTAGACGATGATGATTACTGTTATGAGTGTGAACAGAGGCATAAAGATATTACTAATTTAATAGACTTAGCAGGGAGAAAAGAGATAATGGAAAAGAAGAAGTACGACTCAGTAGAAAAACCTATACACTACAATGCAGGTGGTATCGAAGCTATTGATGCTATCCTGGCTGCAACAAATGATTTAAGTGAAGGGTATCTACAAGGTAACATTCTTAAATATGTATGGAGGTATAGATATAAAAATGGTATAGAGGATTTAAAGAAAGCACGTTGGTATTTAAATAAGTTAATTGAAATCAATGAACATAAATAAAAAAAGAAAAACCCTTGAGCAAGAAGCCCAAGAGTTCCTAATGAAAGACAAAGAGATTATTCCCCAAGGGTCTATAAAGCTTGGGGATTACTTTGCTGGATGCGCTCTGTCTGGTTTGATTGCATCTGGCAAGTACCTACGATCTGACGAGATTGTGGATGAAGCTTACAAGTATCGAGACAGGATGCTTAAAGCCAATAAATAATAACACTCCCACAAACTAAACCCCTAGCTGATCACTAGGGGTTTTTCTTTATTAACGTAAAGTATTAACAGTACCTAGAAGTCTTAACCTTCTGTCTATTTCCTGCCCAACATTATCAGAAGAGGATATCATATCGTCTGCACTTTTATATCCCATCTTCATAGCAGCATCATCAAAGACTCTAGCTCCTTCTTTATTTTTAATTATAACATAGTTGTTTCTTATAAAACCTCTAGCCTGTAGTGGTTTAGTAGCTATGTAAGCATCAAACATACCTTCTAATTCTTCACGTTCTTGAGATATACGCTTCTTTATCCAGCCCTCTAGTAAATTTTTCTTATCTTCAGATGGTATCCTAGGATCAAGTACAATTTCATCATAGGTCATTTGACCAAATCTTTTAGCAAAGTCTGAATTGTTCTGATAGGCAGGAGCATTCTTACGCCAATCTGCAAACTCAGTAGCTAGACTTGGTTCGTTAGTAGCAGCATTACCTTTAGCCAATCTTTTCCTTAGTACAAAATCAAGACTAGCGTTAGGCACAGTTCTCTTATTATAAATCTGATACTCTTTTATCTGCATCTTGTTCATTTCTTCTTCAAGACCAGTTAGTGGTGGCTCATCAGAAGAACCAAATATTTGTTTTAACACTGGGTTCACTGTACCAATAGCTACTGGATTAGAAAACCTGTAGTATTGTATATCATTCTCACCGTTGAATGACTGAGTGTACTGAAGAAAATCAGTATCCATCAACATACGAGTAGACTGACCAACAATAACACCTGAAGTTGAGAACTTAGTTCCTTTTGTACTAATCTCAGATGTTATAGCTAAGTCACGAGTAAAGGCAGAGCCAGCAGCATCTGGATTAAGTTGTCCTAACATATCTCTAGCTATCGTCTGAGGGTATGTAAAGGTAGACACTACCTTACCAAACTCTTTTTCGAATGCTTCTGAGTTACCTGTCTTAGCGTAGTCAAGTAGTGCTGAACCCACAGCTATATCAAAACTAAATTCTGGAATACCACCTAGTATTTCTAAAACTTCTTTCTGTTTTAGTTCTGCTGGAAGTCCGTTCTCTTTGCGCCAAGTATAATCACCTATGTACATATGAAGAAGTGCAGGGCCAAGGTACTGCTTCATTTCTTCTGTCATACCTTCTGAATTAACAATAGTATTTCTTAAGGTAGCGTAGTCAGACTCACCTTGTCTTAACTGTGCTGCTTGGTAACCACCAAAGATCATCATAGCACCAGTCATCTGTCGAGCATACCTTAGAGATGCGTCCTCTGTCTTAGAGACTAGGTTTGTTCTCTGTAGTAACTCACCAACGACAGGTGTATACTCAGCTACCATTTGTAGATGGTTACCTACGTACCTTGGAAAGGGAACACCAAGACCTTCTGATATCATAAAAGGTAGTCTTCTGTTTAAGTCCACTAATCCTTTTGTTGCTTTACCTAAAGCAGAATCATCATCCCTAAATGTTCTTTGCATAGTAAATCGGTTAGCATCTTCTATAGACTTATCAAGACTAATATTTTCTGGAAGATCATCAAGACTTTTGTTAGTTTTTAACCAGTCTGCTAGAGTAGTATTATACTTTTCTCTAAACTGTCTGTCTAGAGATCCATAAAACATACCTTCTTTAAGAACACTATCAGTTGCTGTGTTGAAAGTATTAACAAAGCGACCTGACTTAGCCATAATGCTTTGACCTTCAAGACCAACATCAACACGCATCGAGTCATTAAACAAACGCTTGTACTGCTCACCACCCTCTTCGAAAAGTATTTCTCTTATCACTGAGGCTTCTGCTTTATTAAAACTGTACCCTCTTAAAATAGCTGTCATGTTAGGTAAGAAATCTTTTACAGCTACCATGTCACCTTCAGTTATAGCTCTATATAAAGCTCTGTTTGTTTGATCTACAATGTCTGTAGCTATAAGTATACCTGAGTTTCTCATGTTTCTCATAGTTGTTACAGGCTGAGATGTCATGAACGCTATACGCATAGCATCTAAGTCTTGAAAGAAACCAGTAATCTTACCCTTCTTTGATCCTCTTTTAATAGCTTCTTTACCTATCATTACCATCTCATCAGATGACATAGATGAAGCTCCCTTTTCAAAGAGAGTATCAAGACCTGCTAGATTAGCACCTCTCTTGACAGCACTAGCAAAGCCAAGAGTTTGACCTGCCCTGGAAACTTCTGATAAGTATATCAATGAGAACTCATCTTTAGAAAGTCCATAATTAGTTCTAACTTCTTTTAGTAAATCGAAGACTTCACCTGTCTCATCATTTCTTATAGCGTCTGCAATACCTTGGGTAATACGCTCATTGTCTTTTATGTCTAGCCTATCTGATTTCATTAGATCTATACTAGCTGCTGCAACTCTTCTCATAGTATCTGATGATAGACCAGACTCAAAGATAGCATCTGTCTTAGGATCTGACATAGCTTTTAGGAGAGCTTTACCTTTTGCTACTCTTTCAGGATCTAACTTACCTTTTAACCCAGCACCTTTAACTCCTGCTCTAGCTGACATAACTTCCTCTAGATCAGACACTCTAGCCAGAGCAGCTTTCTTTTGTTTTGCTGTAGCTTTTGTAATAGTTAAGATAGCCTTTTTAGATTTAGCTTCTCTCTCACCTTTGAGCTTATCCTTACGTTCAAGCAGCATGTCATCAGCTTTTTGTCTGTTAGCTCTACCAACTCTACCGCCAAGATAACCTAAGCCAGCACCTAAAGCTCCCTCGGTAACACCACCAATAGTAGCATCAAACAGAAGGTCTTTACCTGTGTACTCGTAACCGTCAATCACTCTTTCTCTAGTCTCACCTTGTGCTCCTGCCTGTACAGCAGCAATAGATGCACCAGTAACAGCACCAGTAGCAGCGTCCTTAAGAGCCTCTTGCTTTATGGTACGCTGTACACCATTCTTAACAACATTCTTTTTAAGATGATCTCTTAGTCCGTACCTAACAGCTAACTGAGTAGCTTTAGTAGCAGCTTTAGCACCTAGCTTTCCTACACCAAAACTACCTAGACCAACGTAGGTAGATGGCGCAGAGAATATAGCTCCTGCAAAATCTCCAACGCTATCCCCAAAGCCTTGACCAGCAGACTCTGAGTTATCATATGCTTGCATAAGTCTACCGAAAGCTTCTTTACCTAGCTCATTGTTGTCCTTGTTCTTTACATAATTGAGATCTCGTACAGCCTCTACTTCATTCCAAGACTGGTATCGCATATGAGTTACAAAGTCTTTAGCTAAACCATCAAAGCCTCTCTCTAGCATATCTTCTTTGGAGTACTTATACCTACCCCCTGAAAAGAATTTTACTAGGTCAGCTTTAAAGTCAGCATCATCAACAAGAGATGTAAAGTCAGATTCTTCTGCTTTTTCTGTGTAGTTTACCATAGGCTATTTACTCTTTATCCCGGAAGAATATTATCGTTTACTGTTTGCTCATCAGATTGCTCAGACTGATTTCCTTCACTACCTGGTGGTACAAGATTATCGTTTTGAGTTTGTGTTTCTTCAGTCGTTGAATTAGTATTAAAGTCAGATGGGTTTAGAGAAAAGTCATAATCATTAGCGATAGTGTTAAGGTCAAGTTCACTCATTATTAATGTTTCTAAATTATTAGCAATCTCTGTCATAATTGCTGTTTGCGTTCTTTGTCTTAAAGGTTCTTTCTTTTCTTGTAGATAGTACTGGAATGCATTATCTACAATAGCACCAGCAGCCGCTGGATTTGCGTAGTTGTATATTACTCCCCCTGCTCCGTCAGTTCGACCTCCTTCACCCCCTAAAAGGTGCTGCACTCTAGACTCTAAAAGTTTTCTAGATGCTGCATCATCAGCAGGATCAGACTCTGTAAGTGAAATTAAGTTTAAACCAAATGGACCTACAGAAGGTAACCCTTCTGCACCAGATATATCACCTACCATACTAGCGGCTTCACCCACTTCTGAAGGAGTAGTCGCAGAGAATATAGCATTGATTAGTTTCTCAGCGGTCACTTCTTGAGCAGCCCCAGAGTCTATAGCATACTCCATAGCTTGTGCTAGTTTTTCTGGTGGTACATTTTCTAGAATAGCTTGAGACATTCTTGCTACAGATTGTCCGTCAACATCTTTACCATCAGCTTCTTTTATTTTAGTAAGACGTGTAATAACAGAGTCTAACTCACCAGACATTTCAAGAGCTAATGCAGCCTTACTATCGAATCCAAAACTTTTTGCTTTATCTATTCTAGCTTGACTCTCTTTTCTTCCCTTTTTTATAGCTGTTAGTTTTGCAATACCACTTTCCATAAGATACTTCTGTTGTGCTAGGAGTATGTCAGCAGCTTGTTGCTTCTTTGCGTCCATCTCTTCACTGTATTCTTTAGCAGCACCAGCTAACATTTGTAGAGGCATTATAGCCATACTGTTATCCTCTCGACATTAAACCACGAGACTGTGGCTTTTCTTTTATTTCACTAGCTACATCTTCAACCTCTTCAGGTACATCTCCTGTAGTTTTCTGATCTACATCCATAGTAGGAGTTGCTTCTGAAAACTCTCCAAGCATTTCGTAACCTTCATCACGCTCACCTTCTGGTGTTTCATCCATTGCTTTCTTTAAGAGAAGGTTAATTCTTTTTCTTTTTTCTTCCTCAGCTAACTCAGTATTCTTAAAGTCTTCTTTGTAATCAATACCTGCCTGTTCAGCAGTTAGCCTTAAGTACTTGTGAATAACAGGTGCAATGACAAGGCTAACATCTATGTTGTGTATACCCTTCATTACTGCTGTAGTAAGAGCAGCTTGAGTTGCATGTTTAATTGGTAGTCCAAACTCTAATGAAAATAATAAATTGTCTAATCTCTCAGGGTCAGATAGCTTACGCATATGCCACAGCACTGCGTCATTAGGATCTGTAATCTCAGGTGCTCTTTCATACAGAGCATTACGTGGAGTTTTAGTTAAAGACTGTCCAGGAATAGGTCCGTCCATTACGCTTCACCTCTAAATTGTTTTATAGCTTTTAAATATTTTGGTACGAAAGGCAT
>JGI24004J15324_10000882_pt1 | contig 12021 bp, 9 predicted proteins | sample LinPmetageLP32_FD_15324 | JGI IMG/M metagenome (IMG submission 15324)
GAAAATTTCGTTTGGATCAATTACTGGCATTGCTGTGTTGTTTATTTATTATAAATATTCAAATAATTAGTTTTTTAACTTGGGAACGTTGCTCCTGTAGGCAAGATGTTGAAATCTAAGTAAATGAATTCAGCTGTCTTAGTTGGTTGTAAATAGATTTGACCAATTAATTGGTTTCTATCAATTACATCTGGAGTGTTGTTACTAGAATCCATTACAACTTTAAACGCGTATAAACCTTGTCTTTGTTGTACTGATTCCAAATATGGGTTAACTGCTGCTAAGAAATTGTTTCTTGTAGCAATAGTATTTTGATCAAATACTAAACCTAATGCTATTTGAGAAATGTATGATTTAAGTGCTATTAACAATCTACGAACATTTACGCGATCAAGAGCAGATGCTCTTCTTTGTAATGTTTTCTGACCGTATACTACAACTCCTGTTCCAGGGAATGTAGCAATTGGGTTAATATTTCCTTCATATAAGGTATCTCTATTAGTTGAAGATACTTTTCTTTCCGCGGTAATTACCGTGGCTAATCCTCCTCTGTTGATACCCGCTGGAGCAAACCATGGCTCGCTTACACTGTCGTTATATGCGTAAACTCCCGGTATCATAGTTGATGCTGGTACCCATACATTTTTATTAGCAAAAGCATCTCTAATTCGTACCCATGGCCAATAAGTTGCAGCATAAGAAGTATTTAAATTAGCTGCTTGAGTTACTGTATTAGTAATAGTTGAACCCCAAGCTACTAAATCTAGTATAAAAAGATTATCTCCTCTTACTTGAGTATTATTAATAATAGTAGTTACTTGAGATGAGTAATCATCGTAATAAATACCTGGTGTTGCTATAGCGTTAAAACTAAAATCGTCTTGATTAGCTAGTAAACTAATCATGTTATTATAATCTTTTCCTACTAAGCCTTGAGTGTTCGAAGCATTAATTGCATTATAATAATTAGTGGCTCCAACAGCAGCAATTCCTTGGTTTTGGAAATTACTACCTACACCACCTGTAAATGTACCTCCAGCAGAACCTGATCCTACTGCCGGAATAGATGCTGTATAAATTGAACGAGCATTACCTGCGTTATCAAAGAAATTATAAGTAGGCTTAAGAACTGATTTTACTCTAATATATCTTGAATTATTAGGATGTGAACCTGAGATCTCAATATAGTTTTCTGTTACATTGTAGTTTCGTGTTTGGTCACCTATTACTGCAGAAATATAATTAGGTTGAGTTTCATCTAAAGAAAGATTAGGGAAAGTTTCTAATACTACTTTATTAACTTCAGTATCATCACCTCTTCTAATAACTAGAGAGAATAAACCTGATGATGTATTATTAGTAGCTATTTCATACCTAATATTATCTATTGAACCTGTAGCTAAAGCATCATTAGCTAATAGAGATCCAGAATTATTAAATTCTATACCTTTATCTAAAGATTCTATAGTAAATGAATGGATTTGACCATCAGACCCTGATGAAGCTAATATACTAGCTGTAGCAAAAGTCCAAAGTGAAGCACTTGGTACTGCTCTTGCTACTGTAAGTGAAGTACCTCCGTTAGCAAAATAATTTTGAGCTGCTAAAGTAGTTAAAGGAGTATAAGTTCCACTACCACTTTGTAGTGAAGTACCGAAACGACTAGAGTAGTCACTAAAGGTAGTTACAAGTACAGGATCTTCAACGGGACCTTTAACTGTTGGACCTATAAGTGCCGCACCTAATGTTACGGGTTGTTGGGTTACGAAAGACTGGTCGTTTTCATTTGCTAATACGCCAGGGGATACTAAAATTTCTGCCATTTCCTAGGAGATTAATATTTTGATTATAAATATTGGAAAAAGAATTAAAAATTAATTTTGTTTTATAAATTCTCCTGTACTAGTATCAATAGAACCTTCACCGTATTTATCTTGTAAAGATTTAGCTAATTTTTCCTTATCTATTTGAAGAGGATCGATTNAGTTATCTAATTCTTTCTTTTGTNTAAGTAAAATTTGTAATTGATATTCTAAAGCACCGAGTTGAGATATAAACTTTTCTTCTTTTGTTTGTAAATCAGTTATTGTTTTTATNTCTTCTTTTGTTAAAAACACTTTTTCCATGATGATAAATATTATAAGGGTTATTTAANATTTATTTGTTGTTTTATTTGATTAAATACTTGAATAGGAGTTATAGATTTTTGACATATATGTTGTTTATCAGTTCCCTTCCATATAGGGCACCAATTCCAATCTCCAGCATCAAAACTAAAATTTGGGTTTACCCAACAAGAATTACATACAGCTTCATTACGAACTCTAGATACTTTAGTTTGAAATTCATGTTCTTTAGAAGTAAAATTGTTTATCATTAAAGTTTTTTTACCTAAAGCCCAATTAAACCAAGCTAGTCCTGAGCTTAAACCTGCAAATAAATCTGCATGGTGTAAAAGGTTAGCTATCACATCAAAAGGTTGATTCCAATATTGAATAGCTTGAGAAAAATTTAAATTATTTTTACTTAAAACTACTACTTGATACCCCATTTGATTTAATAACTTAACTAAAATTTCCCAATTACCTCGAGGCCATTCTTTACAACCAGCTGTAGATTCTGGGCCTATAACAATATAATTACTTTTAATTATTCTATCGGTTTTTGGAAAATCTAATCCAAGGTTTAATTCTTTAAACTCTAAACCTAAAATATCAGTAGCTGTTTGTTGTAATGGGTTTAAATTAACTTGGTTTGGGTGAGTATCTTTATTATTAAAGAAATTTTTCTCATCTCTAAACCAACCAATTCTATATATTGTTTTACAAGGAAGTAAAGTTCCAGGTTCAATAAATTTAATATTTTTGTAAACTGGGAGGTTTTGGAACCAAGAATTATAAAAAGTAGATAAACTAATTTTACAATTATGTTTTTTTGCAAATTCAACAGCATACGGAACCCATGCTATGGTATCACCTATAGAATCTGATTCTAAGGAAATCATAACATGTTCATCTGTTAAATCTAATTTATCTACTATTACTCCATTAATCTTAATAATCCAAGGAATATAATATTTTCTACTACATGAAGTCCACATATTATTAGTCATAGTAGTACTATGAATTACTTCATCAGTTTCGTTATTTATAAATTCAATAAAATAATCTTCTACATTATCTCCATTAATTTCAACTTTAGGACCATCAGTATATGTTATAATAATATCATTAGATTGAGAAGCTATAGGTGTATAATTGTCTATAAAATCTTGTAAAGTATTATTACCAATATTAGCTATATGATCCCAATTAAAATTTTTATGAATTATTTTAGATTCTTCTAAAGCTCGTTTTTTATGATCAGTATAATTTTCAAAAGCATCACGCATTACAAGTGATAAATCTCTAAAATCTGGTTCTGGGTAGTAACCTGGAAGATCACTCATTGTGTAGCGACCATAATCATTACTATTTGCTAATTTTTCTCCTAGTATTTTTACAGGTAAACCTTTACCTTCAGCAAATTCCATTTGTCCTGATCCTGCTGAGTAGATAGAGGGAGTTCCACAAGCCATAGCTTCAATTAAAGGTAAATTCCATCCCTCACTACGAGCACAAGATAAAAACACATGACCATTTTTTATATATGTAATATAATCTTCTCTAGATGGAAAATGTTTAATTTTAATTCTATCATCTATTAAATCATAGTGTGCTAATCTTTCTTCTGTAGTTTTAAAACCATCCATTTCTTCACCCCACATATTATCAACTGAAAGGATAAGATCAATTGGTTCATTAGGAGTAAATGTTTTTAAGAAAGTTTGAATAATTTCTTTAGTAGATTTTCTATAATCCCAACGACCAAATAAAATAAATTTAAATCGACCATCTATATAATCTAATGTTGTTGTAGGTTCTTCTGGGTAGAAGGTTTTAATATCTACACCTTCAGGTACTACTTTTACTTTATTAGGATCTGCTCCTTGTTCTATAGTACATTTAGCTTGCCATTTAGAAGGAACCCAAATTTGATCATATTGTAATAATCGTTGAAAAAAACTTTCAGGTTGTAATGTAGTTTCCCAAACATTATATGCAATTTTAGGACCTTCATAAAATTGATAAAAATAATAATGATTAGTTTCACTTAAAACTAAATTTACATTATGAGCAAAATTATTTGGGTAATTAGGGTATATAAGATGATTATGTAATACATTACCATCTTCTTGTAAAGTTTGTTCACATAATAATTTTTTATCTAAATCAATTAAATATGGTTCTTTATTATGGGGTTCATTATTTAATCCTTCCCATTGTCCTCCTATAGTAAAATTTCTAACTTTAAGATCAATATGCTTAGAAAGATGTCTAAAAAAATCTCTAGTATGGTTATTATATCCTGTTGTTCCTATGTAAGAAGCATGAGCATATACTTTTAGATTTTTCATACTATTTGCTAATTTCTTTTACTTTAGTTAAAGCTTGAGCTATTACTTGATGCATATCATAATACACGTAAGTTGCAAGCCTTCCCCCAAAAATATAATTATCAAGGTTTAAAGTTAAATTATAATATTTGTTATAAATTTCCAAGTTATCTTGGTCCCTAATAGGATAATATGGTTCATTATTTCCATCATAATCTACAGAATATTCTTTACTTATTATAGTTCCCTTTTGATTTTGAGGATCAAACCATTTATGCTCTAAAATTCTAGTATAAGGAACCTCAGCATCTGTATAATTTATAACTGGATTACCTTGAAAATTATCTTGTTCAAGATTATCAGTCTCCCATCTAAGACTTTTATATTGTAATTTCCCAAATTTATAATTAAAAAATTTATCAATAGGTCCAGTGTAGATTATTTTTGATGCTATAGAATCATAATAGTCTTTTTTATCAAAATAATCAACATTAAGCTTAATATCAATACCTTCTAACATTTTTTCAAATATTTGAGTATAACCTCCAATAGGCATTCCTGTATACTTATCATTGAAATAATTGCTATCCCAAGTAAATCTAACTGGTAGCCGTTTTATAATTGAAGGCGGTAAATCTACACAAGATCTATTCCATTGTTTTTCAGTATAACCTTTTATTAACTTCTCATACACATCTTTACCTACTAATGATAATGCTTGTTCTTCAAGGTTTGTAATATTTCCCTCAAATTTTTGAGATTCAATTTTTTCTTTTGCTTGTTCAGGTTCAGTTACTCCCCACATTTGGTTAAATGTCCACATATTAAAAGGAAGTGTATACATATCCCCTTTATAATTTGCTATAACATTATGAGTATATTGTCTAAATGAAGCAAATTGGTTTACATAATCCCAAAGTTTTTTATCATTAGTATGAAATATATGAGCACCATATTTGTGAACATGAATACCGTTTATATCTTCGGTATAACAATTTCCACCAATAGTTTCTCGTTTATCTATAACTAAACATTTTTTACCTTGTTTAGTTAATTCATAAGCACATACTGAACCAAAGGGACCAGCCCCTACTATTAAGTAATCGTATTTAGGAGTAATATCCATTTTGTGAAAAAGAAGTTGCTACGTTATGTAATTCTTGACAAAAAGTTCCAGTATTATAATATGCACTGTTTTCAATTAAAAAGGAAGATTCTGGGAATGGGTTAGGTCTATTAACATCTATTAATTTAGTTGTAATTGATACCATATTATTATATTGTTCTTTAGATTGATAATGTAAAGCTAATTTAATATAATGTTCATTCCTATTAGGATTAAATAAAGTTGCTTTTTCTAAAAAGTAAACTTGTTTTTCTTGATCTCCAATCCAGCTGTAAGCATCCGCCATTAATATACAAGCATAATAACCCATGTCATCTAATTGTGTTGGATGTTGTGTTTGATCAAAATTATGTAGTTTATTTAAATATTGAGTGTAATAAAAAATTACTCTACGAGCATATTCTTCTGAATGAGCTTGTCCAAAAGGTAGATTATCAGAATCTCTGTAAGCATCATTATATGACTTAGCTATATACCATAAATGATAATTATCTTCTAATACTTTATTTGTTGGAATTTTGTCTAACTCAAGTTCTAAAGCATCAGTTAAAAATTTCATAGGAGCAAACCAAGTTTCCCCATCATTAGTAATTATTTGTTTAAAACTAGAAGGTAAACTTACTCGTTGAAAATTTTCCCCTATATCTGGTAAGTGAATGGTTTCATGTCTTTTATCATTTTGAAAAAACCATGGAAGTTTAGCATTCCATAACCAAGTACGGAAATATAATGAATTTCCAGGATCTGCTGTAATATTAAAACTATCAATTGATGTATCTGTAAAAATTTCCCAATCAAAGGTTTCATCAACAGATAATTGTTCATCAGCATCCATACGTAAAACCCAATCACAACCATGGTTTGATTTTAAACATGTTTGTAATGTATGATCTCTATTAAATCCTGGGTATTCCCATTTAGTTTCATAAGTAAACCCTGGGATGTTTTTTTCTTTAAAAAAATCATCAATTATATTTCGAGTATTATCTGAACCATTACATTGGACAACATAGTAATCAATATAATTAGCAACAGATTCTAACATTCTGGTAATAGTAGCTTCTTCACTACCAACCATAGCGTTCATTACTATTTTAATATGGGGTGGTTTTTTCATTTTTTAGTAATTATGTAATTATTAATAAATACAGCATAAAGACCATGAGTTAACATAGTTTTTATAGCATCATAGGGGGTTTCTACAATAGGTTCTTCAGGTCCATTAAATGAAGTGTTTAAAACTACAGGAAGACCTGTTAAATTATTAAATTCAGATATTAATTTATAATATTTAGGGTTAGATTCTTTTGTAACGGATTGATATCGCGAAGTATAATCAAAATGAGTAACTCCTGGGATTTTGTCTTTCCATTCAGGTTTAACATTAGTTGTTATTAACATATAAGGTGAATAAACGTCTAATTCAAATATTTTACTTTGTTCTTCAAATAATACTGAGGGAGCAAATGGGCGATACCATTCTCGTTTTTTAATTTCACTATTAATATATTCAACCATCCACTTAGAACTTGGATTAGCAAGAATAGAACGATTACCTAAAGCTCTAGGACCACTTTCAGAACCTCCATTAAACCAACCAATAACTTTATTTTCTGAAAGATATTGGGCTGCTAATTGAATTGATTTTTCTTCAGTAAATCTAGAAACTTTAATATTATTAAATTTAGTTATATCTAAGTTTATTTCTTGGTCAGAATATGTCTTGCCTAAATAAGGAGTCATCCACTTAGTATTTTGGTGGGTTTTTCCTGTAAGTAAAGTACTTCCATAGAAAGCACACCCTAAAGCAACCCCACTATCATCTGCTGGAGGTAAGAAATAGTTATTTTTAAATAATTTTGATTGTAATATTAATTCATTTGTATTACAATTTAAAAATGAACCTCCAACAACACAAAGATTATCCATATTTGTTATGTTTTTAGCCATTTTAACTAAATGCAGTGAGTTTAATTCTTGTTCTCTTTGATATAAACCTGCAACATTAGCTTTTGATTGAAAGTCTGATTTATAATTTGTAGACTCTTCCATAATAGGAAATGTAGATACTTGTAAATCAGTTTCAGTTTTAATAGAATATTCAGGGTGTTGGGCTACCCAATCTTTGTTAGCATAAGAAGCTAAACCCATTAATTTACCAGAAGACCATGTATTACCTTTTTCATCATAAACTAATTGTAGTGCCCCCATACCATAGAGGTAACCAATTGAACCTTCATCATGTATTGAGAATGGAAATTTAACCCATTTTTTATAAACTGATTCTGGGTGTAATTGGTTTTTAGTAAATTTATAAATTGAATATCCTTCACTCCATTGTTGACCTTCATTTAAATTAGATTCATCTAATTGATACCAATCTTTTATAGGGGTATCATCATTATATAATGAACCCATAGCATCAGCTACAACTACTACAGCTTCTTCAAAATTTGAAGCATAAAAAGTTGAATAGGCATGAGCCATATGATGGGGGAGAAATTTTAATTTATCTAAAGGCTGCCCTGTAAGTTCTTGGAATTGAGAAGGGATATTAGCATTTTCTTGTGTAGTATTATATACATACAAATCAATATCATTATAAGTAAGTCCTAAAGCATCTAAACAATAATTAATAGATTCTATTGGGATTGTTTTAGATTCATCTGTTTTAATACGACTAAGTCTTTCATTAGCAATTGAAATTTTAACTTTACCATCTACTGTAATAGTGGCTCCTCTTGAATGACCTATTAAAAAACCTAAACATATATTTTCCATTACTTAAATATGTAATTTAAAACTTGTTCTTCATCGTAATATTTTCTTAACCTTGTTTCATTTAAAAGTTTTTGAGAATGGGATGACTCTTCATCCCAATTCCAATCTATTTTACCTAATTCTAAGATACGATTATGAATTTGAGAATCATAGTAATCTCGTATTAATCGTGCGCGTCTATTTATGTCTTTACCGTTATTATCTACAGTACTATTACCATCATTGTATTGTAAGTATAACATTTTTTGTACGTGAATAATCCGCGTATTTAAAAATGTACGTACTATTAACTCAAAATCATCAGCTACAGGGAAATTTTTATTATGACCTCCTATAGCTTTATAAACTTCAGATTTCCACATTCTAGTATGGTTAGGCATAGAAAGATTAAATCTAATAGATAGGGGATTAATTTCTGGGTAATGATGGTTTAAATAAGATTTACCATCAGCTTCTACCCAAGTATGTCCAGCATATCCAAAATCAAATGGGTTAGATGGATTAGCATACCAATCTTCGCCTATATGACCATAAGATTTCATATCACCATTTTCATATAATTCACATACATCAGTATAAATAAAACCTGCATCTGGGTATTTTAAAGTGGATTTACCACAATCTTCTAAACAAGTACTTATTAAAGCATCATCGTGGTCTAATTCAACTAACCAAATACCTTCACATAAAGAAGCTGCTCTATTTTTTGCTAAACCTACATTACCCCCAGTTATAGGGTTTAATTTAAAGGGTTTTATTCTATGATCTTGTTTAGCTAAATCATTAATAATATTCCAAGTCTCATCATCTGGGGAATCGTCTAAAACTACCCATTCCCAATTATTATAAGTTTGTTGTTTTATACTTTCATAAGTTCTCTTGATCCTTTCACCTGTTTTATAAGTAGGAGTAAATATTGAAAAGAAAGGTGAAGTATTTCTACAATTGGTAAATGTTGATTGACATACAATATCATTTGCTAAAATATTATTTGGAGGAAAATTTGTAGGGTATGTATAAATTTTTGAAAGTAAATACTGATCCTCTAATGTAATCTCACTATTACTTAGATAAATAATTAAATCAGGGTTATATTGAGCAAAATCTTGGCTTATAGTGTTATTATAAGGTAAAGAATAAACTATAACTTCTTCTTGTAAATTTTCTTCAAAATAAATATCAGATATTAATGTTAATGTTCCTTTTTCTTCTAACCCATAAATTATAGCACTTGGTTTTTTTGTCTTGAGCATTAAATTTCAGTATTGAAAAAGAAAGTTTGGAATAATCTACCATTATACATGGTATCACCAAAATAATCTAAAGATTGATGAAACATATTACCTCTATACATTATTAATCTATTATATTTATTTGAAACTTGATCAATCATTTCCCATTTATCATAATCTTGAGAATCTTTATAAACTTGACTCATTACACCATCATCATAACTACCATCTTCTTTATAAGCAGCTTCAGTTAATCCCATTTCTTTATGTTTAAAAAATCCAGTACCTCCTGAAGGTGGAGCATTAGGGGTTAAGTAAACAACACCTGCCCAATTTGATGTGTGATCGGCATGTATCCAACTTTTATCATGTTTAGTGGTATATTGATAAGCTCCTGAATATTCACCACCCCACCAAACAACTTCCCCAGCATGAGGTAGAAGGATAGTTTGAATAACTTCTTTCATTGAATCATTTAAAAAAGATTTAGTTCTACGACCAGGATAATTACCTTCTACATCAAAAGATTGTTGTAAAGCAAATTGTCTAACTTCGTCTACATCTGAGTAGAAATCATCTACTGTTATTGAGGATACTTTCATTGGTTTATTTTTAGTTTATTTATAATGTTCTCCACCTATCCATAAGACTAGGCTTTTTCTTATTCCTTTAGTTACAGGAGTTACTCTATGCATAGTAAAACTAGGGAAAAAAGTTGATACTCCTTTACCTCTAGGTAATTTATAATGACCACTACCTGCCCATAACTCTAATTCTCCACCTTCATATTCATCAGAATCTGAAAGTTGTATTGTTACTGATACTTTTCTATGAGAGATATCTTTAGGTCCTATATCAACGTGCCAGTCATAATGACCCCCACCTTCATAATATTCTGTATATTGAATTGAATCTATAATTGAATGGAGATTAAATTTCCATGTAGTATTAGCTTCTATAGCCATATTTACAATTTTATCATAAACCCAATCAGTTTTAGAATTCAGGTGCAACCATTTAATTTGACTTTTCCTAGCCTCACTGTCAGGATTGCTTGATACTGTAGTTGCTTTTTCAAAAGGAAAATCCATTGATAAATCTTCAATAGATTTAATTTCACTTAAACTAAATCCTTCTTTAAACCAATAATAATTAGTTTGATCTACGTTTAAATCTATAGGGATGATTGGTTTTAACTCCATAACTCAATTAATATACTAATAACATTTTATAACTCCTAATTAATTTATAAAGTGTCGTATAAATAAAATTAATTAAATATACGACACTTATTTTTAAGTAACAAATTTACTTTTAATGATTATTTTTTAATTTTATCATTAAGTTCTTTAATGGCTTCAATTAGTACAGCTACTAATTTATCATATCTAACAGCTTTGTATCCATTAGCTCTAGTATCAACTAAGTCTGGGAATATAGGTTCAATTTCTTGGGCTATAACACCTACATCGTGTCCTTCATTAGCATGAATTTTCTGATTTTTATTTTCTTCAAATTCTAGCCAATCAAATTCAACACCGTTTAACTTATTTACTTTATCTAAAGCATCTGATATGTTTGATATATTAGTTTTTAATCTTCTATCCGAAGAAGCAAATGCTATTATATCATTTTCAGCTCTAATTAAACCATCAGTACTATTAGTTCCAGCAGATAATCCTACATTTAATCTTTCAGCAGTTAATAATCCTGTACTGTTAGCAAATACTAAATCACTACTACCAGCAGAAGTACCACTATTATTATAAAGTACTTGTGTATTAGAACCTCCTGTTGGGCCTGTAGCACCTTGAGCACCTTGTCCACCTGGACCACCGCCTGCACCTTGAGCACCTGCAGCACCTTGAGCACCTTGTCCACCTGGAGGGCCGCCTGCACCTTGAGCACCTTGTCCACCTGGACCACCACCTGCACCTTGAGCACCTTGTGAACCTGTATTAGCAGCACCTTGAGCACCCTGTGGACCTTGAGCACCTTGAGCACCTGTATTAGCAGCACCTTGAGCACCTTGAGCACCTTGTCCTCCACCACCACCTTGTTCTCCAATTTCACCTTGAGCACCTGCAGCACCTTGAGCACCTTGACCACCACCTCCACCTGGAGGGCCGCCTGCACCTTGAGCACCAGCTGCTCCTTGAGCACCTTGACCACCGCCTCCTCCTGGAGGACCACCTGCACCTTGAGCACCTTGTCCACCACCTGCTCCTTGAGCACCTTGTGAACCTTGTGAACCACCACCACCTGGAGGACCACCTGCACCTTGAGCACCTTGAGCTCCATTTATACCTGAAATACCTGATGAACCACTTGAACCTGAACCACCTTGAGCACCTTGAGCACCTTGACTACCTCCTCCACCTTGAGCACCTTGAGCACCTGCAGCACCTTGAGCACCTGCAGCACCTTGAGCACCTGCAGCACCTTGA
>JGI24004J15324_10000884_pt1 | contig 12012 bp, 5 predicted proteins | sample LinPmetageLP32_FD_15324 | JGI IMG/M metagenome (IMG submission 15324)
TAAACCGATTGAAACATTCCGTGTGAATAGTTCTTAATGTTTGCGACCCCATAGGTCCCACTAACAATGGCTCCGGTCAAAGGAACAGCTTCGTGAAGAAGAGTTCTAGTATTTACTGTATCGTTTTCATTTAATGGTTTGAAAGTCATTGTTTTCCCCTTATTAAGCCAATCTTACAAATCTTACTGGTACGTCAATCATAACGCCAGTTTTAACACCAACAAATCTAATGTTTGAGTCAATGAATTTAATTGGTTGAGCTCCGCTGGCTTTGTTGATCAAAGTTGATGTTCCGCCAAGTTGATCAAATAAGAACGAACTTGTGTTCAAGTCCATTGAGGACTGTAGTCTAAATTCCACACTAGTTCCTCGAGGGCCGCTGATGATTTGACTATCGTTTACGGTATCATCAGTGATCTCGGATACAAAAGTATCTCCAAGATCGATGGTATAGTAAGCGATGTTATCATCATCAATGTAATCCGCTGTTGCTAGTGTACCAGCAGTATCAACTAGTCTAGCCAATCTATTATCAATTTGCACAGTATAGCTTGTTTCTTTTAATTCATCATCTAGTTGGCGCTTGGGAGAAATCTCTGTCGTATTCAAGCCTTCATCTATTTTAATGATTGTTCCTTGCAGAGTTTCACCGAAAATAAATCCTTGCTTAATTGATCCATCAGGGTTACGACCAACACCTGTGGTTGCAGTGCTCCCTGCTGATCCACCTTCAGTTTCAGCGTTTACTGGGATTACAAATGCACCAAGAACCGCCGCTTCGGAAGCTGATTTGTTTTCAACGCTTCTTTCGTTTAATCGGAGAACCGGTAGGAACAATAATTCCATGTTTGTATAGGTTTGAAGTCTGGTCTTCATTGATGAGCCATTATTGGTGAAAGCTTCAAGTATTGGAGTTTGAAGTATTTCCAAGTCATAATAGGCAGACCCACTTGGGTGTAATTTGTTATACAAAGAGTAGTCGACCTCTTCATCACTCAAAGCAAATTTGGTGATCTGAAAGGAGCCGTCTCCTTTGGCGAGTTGCATTCTTCCGTGGTCCGTTAAAACTACATCTAGAATGATGTCTCCACTGTTATCTAAAAAGCCCATTTACATTTCTCCTACGATTCTAAACCCTAAATAGCATTGTTATTAGAATTCTTCTTCTGATTTGTTTTTTGTTAAGTTAACATTTAAGATCAAATCGATAATCTTTCCAGATGTCTTTGATTTAACTCTAATTTTAAATTTGCGACCCCAAACCGATTTTGCTACGATTCCTAACTTTAGGTTATCGATAGTGCCGATTAAGCTTGACTTTCCGAATAATACATCTTGCTCATCATTAAAAATCAAATGCTCAACCGCTGGAGTTACTCTAATTAGTTTCCGAAAGTCTACTGAGCTTTCCATTTCTCGAGGTTTTGGAAATTCATAAGGTTCAACCACCACCCTAGCATCATCGGCGTCAATGAGAAGAGTGACTTCAAAAACTATTGTTGGATTTGATACCAAGCCCTTCTGATTTACATTTCTTACAATATAATAGTATCTCTTGTTTGGAACTACATTGTCCTTAAAGATAGCATCGGTCGTATTGAACGACATGCTTATTTCTGCGATTTTAGCGTCTTTAAAATCAGAATAACTTGTTGGTGGATTATCAAGTCTAAAGATTTCATAGAGACCTTGGTCTCCGCTGGTTTTGAATTTAAAGTTGCCTTCCGCATCTGTTGCATTTGGAAACCTCATCATTGCCAATTTTTGGTCACTGTCTGAATCGGTTACTTCAATGAATGGTGCCGTAAAGTCTGACTTGGTTGGTGATAAATAAAGAGCAATGCTTTTGCTAGCATCTCTTTTTGTCTTAAAAGCTACTTGTGGATATACGGGTGGCAGTTGGACAACATTAATTTTCTTTGTAAACAAATCAAATGGCAACAACACAATGCTTGGCCTATTTGTAACTTCTATTATTGCATGAGTATCTGATGGGTCTGTATCAATCGAAACCGTTCTATATTCATAAGTGTTCCCAACAACCATGTAGTGTCCTTGAACTTTGTACGCATAAGTTTTTCCATATTTGACTTGAGAATCAACTACCGGAGTGCTGGCATCCAGTGCTGGTGTATAAATACTTTGAATCTTTGTTGATTCCTGAACTGTTTCATCGTGCTTATCTACGGAGTAACAGAACACCTCTTTGTGTGCTTCATGATTTTTAAAAACTTGCTCATACGTTCTGAAGTTTCCGGCTCGTTTTGAGGACCTTGAAACATCTTTCAAAAAACCTTTGAGCAAAAACTTTCTAAAATCTAAGGACATTTTAGACGGTATGATAGATTCACTTAATGTAAAAAAATTATCTAGATCCATTTCAATATCGGAGTTTAAAAAATCTTGCAAACTATAGACTGGTACGGACTGGTCTTCAGTGACACTTCTTCCATCTTGAATGTCAAAACTCACATCCGAGGTTCCACCCTCTAAGTAGGATTGCAACAATTCATCAAACAGTCCCAGCTTTCTAGTAAATTCTGAAATTCTATTGTCAAGTCTCTGGTTTATTCTCAAATAATTATAATATGGAGTTGCCAGTGTTCCTTGTTTAATCTTCATAGATGGAAATACGAAATTCCTCATTCTATTGCCTCTAGAAAAGTCAAGCACATTGGTATTAGGAGTCTTTCTAACATTGAGAAAATCACCCTTAGTGGCCTTGTCGATGGATGCAAATAGATTAAGCTCACTTACGCCAACTTGAAGTTTATCATAATCTTCAGAAATGTAATTAAAAATAGTCTCAAACGAATAGCATGCTTCAGACTTGCTTGTTGAGTTATTGTCTGGTTCATTGGCTAGCAAATCAGTTAGCTTTGGTAGCTTAAAAAAATGATTCGTCTTTGGTCCGATTGAGAAGTCTGTTCCGATGTCTGCTGTGAACCTATTTGTTGTTGTCGTTGGGGTTACCCTGATTCTTACGACTTCATAATCGACTTCCTCATCCTGTTTTATAACGGATCTAAGGAATTCAACATTATACTTTGGAGTATCAAGGGTCACATCAATTCGACCAGATGCATATCCAGTCGGTGTGATGACCATAGCAGCTCCAGACTTTAATAATGCACTGTCTTTAGAGTTTTCAGTAACGACTAGTTTGGGCATTAGACGATCCTCCTGTTGTTTGTGGTTGTGATCTCACTTGAGCTGTTCTTGTTTGAGAGTTTAGAGTTTGAGGGCTCGAAGAGACTAAGGGGTCAACATCTTTTAAAATCATGTTTCGTCGAGCATTGTTTTGAATTACAGGATTTGAGGAAGCATAGATGATTTCTGCGGCTTCCTGAGTAGATTCTACTACATCTAAGCTGGGTTCCTCACTTGAATCAACAATCATACGTGAGCCAATTTCCTCATCAGTAATTACAAAAGTTGAATTTTGAGCCAGTAATTTAAATTCTTCAGCAGGCTTAATTCCCAATTCTGGAATTTCCGTAAACCTCATGCGGCACGTAAGTCTTTTATTTTTCTCCAAAGCATCGGGAGTCAAGGTTTTCCAATTTGGAGCAGATAAGTCTGGTAGTCCAGATGAATCTATTGAGAATCCTGCAAAATACTCAATTGTTTGTGTTGAGTGGAAGATCATCTCTGTGGAAATTTTTGTCTCCGCATCTTTTAAAATGTCTGAATCTGAAGCTAGGATGTTGTTTTTTGCTGCTCGAGATCTAGAGTTCAAAAGAGATTTGATTGATAGTGGTAGCATTCGCATTTTATCTAGATTAAATTTTTCTGATGCTTTGAATTGTTCGAATACGTTGTTTTTTTCTTGCAAATCAAAAGACTTTTTCTCTCTCTTAACTGATAGTCCTTCGGTAATTGCGACCTTGTTTATTACTTGTTGAGTTTGTGGAGCCGTTACTACTTCATCTAGCTTAGCATCAACGTTGACCATCTCAGAATTATTCCCAAGGAAGTTTGATACGTCTAAATACTCTTCTGGTTTCAAGTTGTTGACTTTAATCGGTGTTGTTTTAAAATTAAACCCCATTCTACCGAATCGTTTCTTTTTAAATTGTGTCCTTTTTTTCATCTTGGACTGCTTAAGTTTAGAAGCAGGTCTCTTACGAGTTGCTTTTGTAGAAACTCTCGTCTCTTGTTGCTTCTCCGACATGTGCTTTATGAACTCTACGGAAATTCCATCAGTGTCTGCTTGAGCTAAATCCGTGAGACTTCGTGTACCATTCTTGTGCTTAAACGAAAGAGGTGCTAAAAATGCTGCCTTGGAAGATTCTGTATCTCTTAGAGCGTCCGACTCTTCTTGGCTAAGGTCATAGAAATCATCAGAAATTGTAGACTTAGATGTATCAAAAAATCTAGTTACTTCGAGATTCGCACGCTGATTGTAAGAATCTTTAGTAAAAACTGGAATTGCTTTGTTAGACTGTATTCCCAAATAGTCGTATGATGTTCGAACATTATCAAATTTAGCCGTTGTCTCGAACACATAATTGATTGAAATCAATGCTTTTGGTAAATGTTTTGTCGTACTAGATTTCGTGCCCATGTTTAAATTTCGCGCTTTAATGTCGAACGTAGATTTAAACTTTGTTGCAAGATTAGAGTATTCCGAGATAAATCGTTGAGCCTCAGTATTCATGTAGTTATCAACAGTAAAGAAGGACTTTCTTTTTGCGACGAGAGCATCTCGTTCCTCATCAGGAATGTCCATAACGATTGCAAGGTTTTGATAATAATTGTCGATTGATTCTGCAAAAATTGGAGGAACTTCAACGCCTTCTCTCAAATGGTGCATTTTTCTGTCGTAATTCTTTAATCGATACAGCACATCTGTAGTTGTTTTTAGGGTGGAAATGTTTCGCACCATTTGAGTAACGATGCTCCTAAGAAAGTCATCACTCTTGTCAGCAAAAGTTATTATCACTTCATACCTAAATTCGCCTCTGGTGTTCTCGGACATTTCGAGGTCAATAAATTGGTAGGTCTTGATTAAATTGTCGGGCGTTATAAAAACTTGCGACAGTTCATCAGTATTAACCAGCGAGTTACCTTCCTCTATAGTAGCAGCGATGGTCTTGTATGATCCAATTAATTTTTGACTATAAGCAGTTGTGCCCAGTTTATTCAGAGTTTTTGTAAATTTTACTTGTTGCCTTCGTATCTCTAGAGAGTTTATTTGCACGCTTGATGCAAATAGTTCTAATAACCTATTGGAAACATTAAACATTTTGCGACCTTGCTTTATTCTTGTTAGAATTAAATTTCTAAAATCAAGAGAAAAGAAACCAATCAGGTCTGCTTCATTATTATAAGAAATTGATAGTTCAGAGAAGTTTGCCTTGTTGGTGATCGGAAGTGGAGATCTTGGTATCAAAGTTTCTCCTCGTCTATCTAAAATTTTTGTATTTGCAACTTCTCTACGTATTAAAAGTCCGTTACCGTACTCTCCATGAAAAGAGCCTTTCATAAATCTTCCATCAGGCATTTGATGGACGGCTCCCGACCAAAGTTCTCCGCTTTGTTTTTCGTAAACAAAGGTTGTTTCCTCGACATCTCCAGCAACAATAATGTTTTCAGATGTTACGGGTCCATAAAAGAACGCCAGAGGGCCACTAAGGTTAATTCCAAGCATTCCAGACAAGTCAACAGTGTCGACGTAGGCAAAAGCAAACAAAGTCAAGGAAGGCGCATTGTTGGACGCGACAAATGTGGTTGATTTTTTGAATCTCATCCTGTTAGCGCCATTTACCATTTTCATTCTTTTTACGGGAAGGTTTGCTATCTGCGTTCCTTCCATTAAAGATGCATTATTGTTCAAGGCTTTTGGGTGAGGATTTTGATTTCCACTTGAAATGCCTTGAATTAGTTCACTATTTGATGTGAGTATGACGCAAACTTTTAGCGTGTCCATAATCAAATCATCATCAGACCATACAAACTCGCCATCAACAGCTTCATCCATAGTCATCATGGAGACGTTGATTTTAAAGGTCTCGGAGCCATCATCTATAAGATTTATCTTCTCAACATACGCATTGGGAAGGTTCTCGAGTGCTGCAACTTCAAAAGGCATTAGCAATCCTCCACGTCAGTAATACGAGTTGCATAAATGTCGAAATCTATACCCTCTTGATCTGGACATACAACGTTAACATCAACAAGAATATCTTGAGATTTGAGGCGCTGTACTCCTTTGCAAATTTCAGAATCTGGTATTTCAGAATCAAACTCAATGTTTAACCAATACTCAACATAGTCTGGTGTTAAATTGATCTCTGCGACTTCGTCTTCAATAAGCATCCCATCAACAATGGTTTTTGCTCTAGGTGCAAACTTAAGTTTCTGTGGTGTCTCTTCGTTTTCTTCGTAAAGAAATACCTCCACTTCTAAGCCCCCATTCTGCAAAAATCCTTTTTCTTCGAAAATTTTAGCAATAATTTGCTCGTCAATGAGGTTGATGTAAGTTCCGTCCGGTTGAACCTCGGATGCAGGAACGTTTGGTGAAACCTGTTGTCCACGTACTGGTGGGTCATTGTTTATGTTTCTAACTTCCATAGTGTATTCTAAGTTAGAAGTTAGTTGTGGAATTCTCTTTCTGTGTGATGTCGATGTTGCGATTGACGTTGCAGAACTAGAAATCTCTCCTTGGATCATTGTGACGTTCCAAGATGGGGCGGAAGTCTGCGTTCCGTCCGATGTTCCAAGTGGAGCTGTTAAGAAATTTAGTGCAACATTGGTATAGGGTCGGGATGAATCCTCAGTTCTTTCAAATGAAAAGAGTTGAAGTTCTGGGGAGACTAGGTCTCTTTGAGGTCTCAGTCTCGGAGTGCTTTCTAAGATTCTTTCTTTAATTGCACCTTGGGTCTCCGTAGAGTCTCCCATGAAGTTAGCATCATAAATGATGTCGTCGTCAAAAAAAGCATAGTATTTGGGCATTAACTTACCATTGGACAGCAGGGAGCGGCCGTAAGGTGTTAATTCAATTTTTAAAACGTCTTCTTTTTTGTTGAAAAAAGTCATTCAATTTTTCCCTTTCCTCTCGCCTTACTAATCATTGATGGATTTCGAGTCTTTTTAGACTCCACCTTCTTAATAGACTTCTGTCCTTTATCATCATTCTCAATGTTTGCGAACGAAATTTCGGCATCAATCTTAACTAGTTCTACGAGTGAAAAGAAATCATACGGCCAGTTATAGGTAATGTCGTTATCTATCTTACCGGTTGGGGCTCTAGAGACGCCTTCTAATTTAACATCCGAGGTTTCTCTGGTCTCTCCTGTCTTTGCTACAACTTTATCAAAATAATTTGTTTTTGCACGTTTTTTAACTTTGAATACCATCCATTGAATGTTTGATGGCATACCTTTTCCTTCGGCGTTTTCATCAAGTTCACCGTTCTTNACAACAGCTCCTTGACCTAAGAGTTCTGCAGAGAGGAGTTCATGAGAAATTGATGACTCCACTTCTTCTATGCTTTTTCCGATTTCTGGTGGTAAGTTTTGCCATAGATCTGCTAGGTCTTCTTTCGATAGCTCGTGTTTAAACTCAAAAATGTACATTGCGAATGGGTCAATCTCTTCGTATCTTACAAAGTCCATGGACGGTGGGAACACATACTTTTGCATTTTCTTAACCATTTCATAAACAGTGTCTCCGGCTTTGGGTGGACCGCCGGCTGCGAAATTTATACCTTCTCTACGTGCACCATCGATAGCAGAGTCAATGTCGACTCGTGGAATTGAGAAAAACTTTCGGGTTGCACCTTGTTCAATAAAAGGAACTGCTACAACACACTCTGAAATTTCTCTAACCTCTGCTACTTGCCCAAGCTTTACAGCTTCTTTTGAGAACCCACACAGGTCAGCTAAGGATTTTATCTTTTTTTGGTAAAGACCCTTGTTGACTGCGAGGGTACCCTTCATCCAATTTAGTGGAATGTCGTCGACTTGCAAAAACACTCCGACACTTGGATCAGTTGGGGTTTCGCCGTATTGGTGCCACATGCCTCTAGGGACAGACTCGGACGCGAACGAGGGCATTGTTAAATTATTATCTGTTAAATTTGTATATTTGTTAAAATTCAACATTGGTGTTTCAAACTTAGTTTGAATAATCCACCTTGTCTTTCCTCTAACTGTATCTCCAGATGCAACTTCTGACTTTTCACCAGTATTCTTGTTGAACACTTCTCTAACCGTACCTTTTCCAAAAATGTTAACACTTGAGTCAATTTGCATTGCGTTGTAATTTACATTTGCTGGGTGTTGAGGTATGTAGGTATACAAAGTTTGTCCTGCTCCACCTCCGAGAGGAATGAATGGTTCAAATACATATGGGTTAGACCACCCTACGCAAGTTGGGTATTCGTTAATCTCTGTAACTGTATTATCAAGCCAAGAGGTCCTCATTAGTGGTGTTACAACACCGCCAGAAATTTCACAACCAGTTTTATCAAAAATCTTTGCCCATGGTGAAGTACCATATTCAGAATATTTACTATTCGGTGATGCTGTTATGGCTGTATGTCCGGCATGAATACTTGAACTGTACCCTGTGAGATCTCTTAATGTATCATTCGTTCCGGGCCAAAAATACCTTGTAAAATAAGGATACTCTTGAACCTCAGTTAGAATTTCATCTAAAGTATATTTTTTTGACTCGGTACATTCAAACATCAAATCACACCAAGCTTCTCCATAATAGTATGGAGGAGTGTAGCAATAATTGCTACCGTGTTGATCACCCAGTGGATTAGTCTTGTTGGATACACCCCACATACTACCAGACATTGGACCGCCCCAAACAGGGGGGCCAAAAGAGGTTGGTCGAGAATACATTGTAAAATTTTCTCTAACTCCAAGTCGAGAGTATTGATCTTGTGGAGGAATAACTTTGGTTCCACCAAAACCGCCGAGGAAATCATTGGCTCTATCTCTAGATCTTTTCATTTTCACTCTCATAGCGTAGAAGCTACCAGATTTTGCATTTCCAAACTCAGGGTTTTGCTCCTCTAAAGAAGCTAAAGTGGTTAATTGCGAATCTTTCATAAAAAAGTCAGTTACTTCTGCTAACATGTTGTTAGACATTTTCTTGAACAAGTTATCACCTTGGCCATCCCAAGATGTATAAAAATCAACATCGGCTAGTCCAAATGGATGTGGTTCCATTGGTTGCAAACCTATACCGGCCAAGTACTTTTCTGGTTCAACTAAAGCTTCAAACGGTATTCGTTCTGAGAAAATACTTCTCAAAGTGAATGATGTAACTGCAGTACCTCCTCGACCTTCAACCTCGGTCGACTTTTGAATATAGTAATTGTTTCTTGGCTCAGTAAATGCCCTACTTCCATTATTATCTGCTTGGGTTGTCGACATTGCGTGATCTTTTATGATTATTGGATAATCTACAGCGACACCAGACTTTATAGTGTTAAACAAGACACCCGGAGCGAAAAGCGGTTCGATTACTGGGATGATTTTCAAGCTACCATCAACACTTGAACTATTCGCGGCTGTACCTTCTATTGTATCAACAATCATTGAGAAGTTAGAACCATAGCTATCAACAAACCTTTTGGATAAGTCGACACATCGTTGGGCTGGGTAAAAACCTTCGTATGGTAAAAATTTCTTAAGTGCCTTACATTTAAGGGTCAGTATTTTTTCATCTGCGAAGCCCTTGTGATCCTTCTTTATCAAATCAAAGTGTTTTAAGAAATCTGAGTTTGATAAAATCTTGTAGAATGAGCTTTCGTTTGCAGTTGTTGTGTTTTGCGATAGAGCTCCGGACAGTTCAAAAATCTCTTGAAGCTCTTGTGTTACACCTTTTGTTTCATAAGTCTCTACGTGAGAGCTTATTCTAAATTCCGGAACAATTGAATAACCCTTTCCTTTTGGGCGAAGTTCTTGCGCAAAATCAGCATAAGAATCATAAAAAGGTTTATTACCCTTTTCTTTCCAAGCATCCCACGCAGCCATACCTTCAAATACGGAACCTGTAGCTATAAAGGTTTGCGAACCGGTCTCTTGAATTTCCATACCAGAGGGGGAAACAACAGATTCTATACTAAACATTGAGTGTCTTTTGGTGTAATTACATGATGCTGTGAGTGTGGCTCCCAAAATATTAGCATCGTTAGCTAAATTTAGTGTCGGATTGTCGGTGGTGGTGTTATCATAAGATCCTCTAGTAAATCTAGAATAAGAATTCATTAAAATTCCCGAGGCACCTAGGGAAGCAGAGGAAATTGTGGGGATTGTAGGATACGAGTCATCACCAGTGTTAAAGCCAAAAATTTCATTTGCCGGACCAATGAGTTTACCACCCAAGTAGCCACCAATATAATATCCAAAAACATTACTTTTCGGGTTTGAGGATACGATTGATTCTTTTGGTATACCCCTAGTTTCCCAATCGGCAGCGACATCAAGTGGCCACATTGATTGAGATGGAACAGTTGCTCCGTGACCTGTATCGACATCTGTTTGAGTCCTATCTAATCGATTGTCTCTCCAGAATGTATTAACGTAATAATTTCTAGAGCGGGTTCTGTCTAAAAAGGCATACTGTTGCTTTGGCCAAACTGTCTGTCTGTAGGTAAAGAGTGCGAAAGAATCAAGTAAAGACCCCTCATCATCTAGTCCACCGTCCAAGTACATTGACTTTATTGCTTCATAGTTCTCGTCGGTTTGAAGTATTGTATCAAAGTTTTGATTTATCTCATCATTGGCAAAGAATGTCGTTTCGTTGTTAAAAGCTGTTTTGAGTTCAACTGGTTTAGTTTCGAAAATGCCCAGTTCGTCATTGTAAGTGGAAACCTCGCCAATTAGAGAAACTGGTGAGTTGTGGGCAACTACAGGTTCCAAGAATGCTTTTATTGGTCCGCGTGGTTGGTGGACGTATGTGAAAACATTGTCTCGTCTTTGTCTCCGAGAAAGAGGGTTGTGAGAAACGCGCAACTGTCTCCAAATTGGGTAACCATAAACATTTCCCCTCTTAGACATCAAGGCGTTGAAGAATGATGCTGTTGTTGGTAATTCATAAGGGAAATAATAGTTCTTATAGGCACCTAAACTGGTCGCTCTAAAACTAGTTGGAGTAATTGATAGATCGGCACCAATAAAATTTTGATTAAAATAAATATAGTTCTCAGCAGACTCAGGAAAAAAATCAATGTGAGAAACAGCCTCTCTTCCAAAACTATAAACACTTGGTAAAAATTGCTGAGATGCACTAACATTGTAACCATTGGGTTCATATATGAATGTGTTTAATCCAACAAAATCTTGATAATACTTTGTCATTCTATTCTCCGTAAAGTAATGATGCGCTTGGGAACACTAGAGCTTCAGTAAATCCAAGTGATGAACTAATTAGTCCATCTTTAGGTGCATAGGTCAAAACTGATTGATCATTTTCCCAATTAGACCCACTAATCGCAGAGTTGATCCAAGAGTATTGGAAATCTGAGGCTGGAAGAAGGGAGTTGTAGTGGGCATTGTCATGTCTTTTTGTTGGTGCGTCAGTTCCACCAACAAACAAGTTGGGACCAGAAAAAGTAAAAGCAATAACTCCATCTAGAAAAGTGACAGCGTTGTTGCCGGATGATCCGGCGATGTTCTGAGTTATGAGAACATCATCGCCGGAGGCGGACGCTGTGTAACCAATGTTTGTTCCAGCATTGATTTTGGTGATAAGTTCGTCTCGCATGGCTGCACGAGTGTTGGCGGAGATGGAGCCGAGCTCAAAACGGGTCTCTATGCCCGGCGTGTATGGATTGTGATTATTCGCAACATTGCCGCCATTTATAATTTTAAATGTTGTTGTTACCCCATTGGCGTCTGTAAGTGTCCATCTGCGGGCACTACTGGCAGAAGTAAGAGTAGATTCGTTTACCGTGGTGAGCGTCATCGTTGCTTGGATTGCAACAGGTCCAGACTCAGTTCCCTTAGCGACTTTTCTGGTATTTCTATGTTGCTTGTGAAAGGATGC
>JGI24004J15324_10000886_pt1 | contig 12010 bp, 13 predicted proteins | sample LinPmetageLP32_FD_15324 | JGI IMG/M metagenome (IMG submission 15324)
CATGTCTTTTTAATTTAGTTTCTCGGGCTCTTTCGCCCCGTACTCATATGCCACGGTACCATTCTCCTATTATTGGGAAAGTCTTTTCAAAGTCTTTTCCCCTACGTTTGTCGTATTGTGTGAAATAGTTCTTGAACCATTTCGTCGTGTTTTCTCTGTTAGGTATATTATTTGATCGATTCTCCAAGTACTCTATTAGTCGTTCGACCTGTTCGATCTCCATGCTGTGCAATAGATGTGAACTTTTGTGTTTTGTTAACCATTGTGACAAATCAGAGGCAAACTTTTGTCTCAGCTCAAACGGTAGGATCAAACAACTTTGGAAGTTTGGAAAACGTAGGATATTCAGTGTGAAGGTTACTCCGTCTTTGGAGTTCGACTTCTTTTTTATCTCTATACACCAATCAAGATATTCAACCAGTCCTTCAAGCGACAATGCTCCTATGGTGCACATTGAATGCATTGAATCAAATGAGTCCGAGTCTGCTACCTGCTTGAAATTTTCTACCCACCTGTCCCAGTCTAATCCGTCCCTGATGTATTCGGCCTTGTCGCCCACGGATTCATTGCTACTGTATATGTGTAATCCGTTTATTGTTCTCGCTTTGTCTATTAATTTGTCTATTAGTGATTGTTTGCTGTTTAAGTTAGTGTTGATTGCGAAATAGGAAACGTTCGAATCACCTTCTGCCATTAGATCTAGAAGTTTCCATGTGTGTTTACTCATCAGAGGTTCTCCTCCGGTCAGTCTCAAATGTGTGAGCGTTTTCTTTAAGTCAGATTCCCACCATTTAAAAAAAGCCTTCACGTATGGATTATCATCCTCTTCGTGCCTGCCATTAGAATGTGTGTGACCGTAGTGATCATCACCATTGGGACCAATGTCTTTGTATGCATTGTTTTTTTTGATATCTTTGGCCCACGTGGTTGAGAACGCAGGATTGCAATAACTACACGCAAAATTACAAGTACGGTCAAAACTCAATTCCAAGTATCGTAGGTCAAAATCCTCAGAAGGATCCGACTCGTATGCTTTTTGCAAATCTTCATCTGTGTAAAGAACTGATTTGTACACCCTGTCACTTATCTTGTCTGCTTTTAAATTTTCAACACGCCAACAGTAATCACAACCTACGCACTGTATACCTTTCTGCATTTCTGCACGTTCTTTTTTCTTTTGAGGTGTGTTGCTTAATAATTTTGGATTTTTCAAAACTTCATCGGCATCTATCTGGTGTGGCAAGGGATGATGACATGCCGTGGTCTGTCCCGTGTCTAGCCACACAGTGGCATAATACCATTTGGCACCACAGAAAGAACTGCTCTTGGTGTCCAGCACTCTTTCTTTGTACGTTGCAAAACTTTCGCCTGGCAGTAGGTTTTGATCAAAACTAGTTTTCATTTGTTAATATAACCATGGCCTTTCTTATAGTATTTTTAGGGAAATAAGCAGAAGCATGAAATCTTTCTCTAGGCCAGTATAATACTGATCCAACATTCCAATACAACACAGAGTCTACAGTGAACGGTAAACTTTTCACAGACAAATGGGGCAGATAGGTGTTCATAAAATTTTCAGATATGAATTTGCCTGTAGGTAAATCTTTTTGATCGTATGATCGTATACCTTTATTTCCCAATCCTGTTGCTTCATTAAATGTTGTTGCCTGTTCGGATGATTCATCAAAAATAACTGTGGCGTTCTCTTTGTATTCAGATATCAACGGTATCAATATTGTATAATCTAGCGGTTTCTTTTCAGGTTCTTTGATATACCCATCTGAGTGTATACCGCCTGGGGCATAATCACTGTAAATGCTACAATGACCTATGGTTCCGTCGAAATCCTTAGACACAACATCACTTACCTTTTCTTTGAATCTTTGATTGAAATCTTGTTCTATAAGTGTGTCAGCACTGTGACGTAGTCCATTATCGGTTTTTGGTAATCTTTCATAATGGTCTAACATGTAATCTATAAAAGATCGATCAATAATATTTTTTATAATGCCAGTTTTTTTCATGATATAAGTATGCTATTATAACACTATTTAAAGTTTAAAATCAATATGGTAAAAAAAATAGATTTGTTACTTTTGAATATACCTTTCATGAGTACAGCATACGCTCCGGCCGGTACTAGTCTTTTGAAAGCCTGTGTACAGAAAAAAGGGTACACCTGCAAAGTGGTTGATTATAATATAAAATTATGGCAAGCACAGTCTGATGAAAACACTATTGCCGAACTAGAAAATTATTTTACCGTAAACGGAGATGTGTCTGATGAGACCAATGAATTAATACAGCAGTATTATAGATTAATATGTAAGGAAATCGTGGATTTAAATCCTAAATGGGTTGGGTTTAGTGTGTTTACATTTTTATGCCAACGTGCTACCACTGAAATCATAAAAATGTTGAGACAACAGTTCAGTGGAAAAATTATGATCGGTGGTGCAGGCATTAGCACCAAAGGTATTGCTAGTTCTAATGCTGATTACGGTGATAAACTTTTGAATGAATCTTTAATCGATGCCTACATCAAAGGAGATGGCGATATTGCACTGGCGAAATTGCTTGGAGGCGATTTTGACTATCCCGGAATAAACGGCAATCCGTACCTAGGCATTGCCAATCTAAATGAAATACCTTATCCCGATTGGTCTGATGTCATCGATTTGCCTTATCGATATCATGACAAGAAACTCCTGCCTGTGACAGGTAGCAGGGGGTGTGTAAGACACTGTTCATTTTGTGATATTCATGAATTCTGGAAAAAATTTAGATTTAGGGATGGCCAAAACATTGCCGACGAAATGATAGAAAACTATAAAACACATGGTATAAAAGATTTCTTTTTTATGGATTCGTTGATAAACGGCAGTATGAAAGCGTATCGAGAGCTGTGTAAAACTCTTGTAAATTATTATGAACAAAACGATCTACCTGATAAATTTTTCCGTTGGGGAGGGCAATTTATTATTAGATCAAAAACACAAATGACTCCGGAAGATTTTGAGATGGCGGCTAGAAGTGGTTGTGATAATTTGTGTTGGGGAGTAGAGTCTGGTAGTGAATCAGTGCGGGCACACATGCAAAAAGGATTCTCTAACAACGATCTTAACTATTGCATGGAACAAATACACAGAGTAGGTATGAGGTGTTATTTCTTTATCATTGTAGGATATCCAACAGAAACAGATAAAGATTTCCAAGATACTTTAGATATGTTCACTAGATTACAAAAATATGCAATCGAGGGTACAATGTATGGAGTAAATTTAGGTGGTATCGCAAGTCTAGATGATGGTACTCCATTATATAAACAACAGGAAGCACTTGATATTGTCCCTATCATTCCGACAGAACACGCTCATGGACTTAACTGGCAAAGTAAAAAAAATCCAGTCAGTATCGAAAAAAGGATTTTGCGAAGAATATTGCTACAGGAACATTGTACGGAATTGAAATACAATGTCTGGAATGGCAAGATGCAATTAAAAAGACTTAAGAAAAGTTATGAGATGATTAAAAATGGAACGTATAACCAGTAGAATAGAATATATTGCAAAAGAAAATCCAACTTGCAATATTCTTATTAATGGAAAAAAACAATGTGAGTTTACAGGAAGCTCTGATTATTTTGAATTTCCGTTTGATGTCAACACTAAAGATTTTACATTCACTATTGCACATTTTGGTAAGGATATAAAACGCGAACCAAATAAGTTTATTGAGATTAAAAAAATATATTTCAACGATATCGATATCAAAAGTATGGTGTGGGATACCGTGCAAATACCTAAATTACCAAAATGGCAAAACTACAATGATTTTAATTGGAAAGGTAATCTCTACTTGGGTCACAACGGCAGTATTTCTTACAACCTACAATCACCAATTGTAAGTTTTCTTTTTGATTATCACCAGCCCTCTTCTAAAACACAACAAAACACCCTTGTCAAAAGCAACGAATACTTAAATGAAATAAAAAATTATTTTTTAGATGTTGTCAAAGATCAAGATGCAAAGAATAATTAAAGTCGTCCGTCTTTTCCCTTAAAGTAATTTTTTAATTTGTTGTATTCGTCTTCCGGACAGAGTATGTCACTCTTAAACATGATATCCTTGACCCAGTGGTAGTGTGCTATAGGAGGTGGGTGGGACTCTCCTGGGATATAGTATTGCTTATAGTTGTCTTCAGCAAACTCCCATAGGCCTTTCCGATCGCCATAAAATACAAATTTTGTCCAATCAATCTCATTGTACAATGCTTTTTCACTCTCACTGTAAAATTTGTCACGTATTACATCTTTATTGAATATCATCATTGTGTAAGGTATTTTTTTCTTGTTCAAAAACATTTGTGCCCTCTGGATGTGTTCTAGCGTCCTGTACTGTTGATGCTGTTCATTCCAAAAATGCCTCCTGTAATATTCATGCTTGTCTGGCAACCTGTGTCCGCCAAACCATGTACTCCATTTGAAGTCGTCATCCCATACCCTATAAGTTATCCTACCTTCTAGATGATCCACTCCCTCATCTAATGTTATAACTTCGTATCTGTCTACTGCTGACCACATTATGTACATGTGTGCTATCCCTTTGTGCTTCATTGCACTGTTGATAGTCGCACGTGATATTGTTTCATTTCCACTGGCTGACCTGCCCTTGTTCAACATTGTTATCCCACCATCAAACCAAGGCACAAATTTGGGCCAGCAAGGCCACTTGTACCTAGTGAAACTACAACCGTGTGCAACCGTCTTATGCATTCTTACACTCCTCCCAGAATTCTTCCATCTCAGGAAACGTGTTTAAGAATCTTGTAAGACGTCTGCGATCGTGTTCGTTAAAAAATGCGTAGAAGTTTTTTTTGTTTTGCGTACTTGCGTCCGCGTTTTCTCGCCAGTATGCGAGATTGCGTTGCATCTTCTGAATCTCGAAGTCCTTGAATATGTGTAGCCCGTTGTCCTCTCCTGAATTCTCCTGCATGTACTTTATGTTATCCTCATGTATGCTCTGGTACGCCTCTGGTAGCATTGTTATCTGTTGCCATGCGGGTTGTCTCAACAGTGGCACATCGAACCATACCCTCTGGTACGTCTTGCTGTACTTGGTACGCAGTTCCAGTATCTTAGCCAACAGTTTGTCCATGCTGGTTATACTGAGATTGTTGTACGTGCATATGAATGTGATCGAGTTACGCACAGGAATACGATCGAGGAACTCCTCCACGTTATCCATCATGTAGTTGAAATCCAGTCCATCTCGTATGTACTCGGCACGTTTGCCAAATGCGTCCACGCTCACGAACTGCATCATGTGTTCTACTTTTTCCTGCATACATATTTCCTTCGCCATGTTGAAATACTTCTCTTTCAGTTTTTTTTCCGGGGGACACATGTTGCTGGTCACGTTGAGGTGTAGGTCCTGTTTGGGGTTGTCTATTATGTACTGGAACACCTTGTACGTGTTCTTGTCCATCATCGGTTCACCACCGGTCATACGGAAGTGCTTAAGATTCTTGTACAGCGTTGGCCACCATTTCCAGAATGCCGTCACGTAGGGGTTGTCCTCACGGTGTGGTATCGGCTTTCGCCTGCCCTGGAAGTGTTCTGGTGCGTTGTGGGGAGGAGATGTAGGATATTCGCCGTATCTGTCCACCTCCTTCGCCCATGTGGTCGAGAACTGTGGTGAACAGTAACTACACTTGAAGTTACAAGCGTTGTTGAAGTTCACCTCCACGTATCTCGGCGTCCAACTTGTGGTCATTGGATTCTTTCTAATCTGTTCGAAGTCCTGCATGGCCCATGGCTCACCTGAACGATAATGCCTGTCTGACATCTCGCCCGTGTCCTCCAGTTTCCAGCAATACGAACATCCATCCGGACGTTCTCCTTGTAGCATCTTGAATCTTTGATCTAGTTTCTCAACGGTGTTGTGCAGTGCCGCTGGATTTTTCTCTAGTTGCCTCTCGTCAATCTTGTGCAGTGGAGGGTGGTAACAACTGTTTGTGAGACCCGTTGGCAGGTGCAGTGACGTCTGGTTCCACTTGGCCAGGCACATGGTCTTAGAAACCTCTTTCAGCCTCTCCTTGGCCTTCAGTGCATCTGCCTTGTAATTACTAGTACTCAAGATCCTGCACTCCTTTGTTCTTGTGGCGTGGCATACAGAACTTAAAGAACTTGCTGTCATCATCACTGTAGTCGGCGATCGGCATGTCCAGTTGCTGTCTAAGGCTCTCACCGTATGCGTACATCTCGGTGTCCACGTCATTGTGTTCAATGAAGTCCAGGAACATCTGCTCCATCTTGTCCAGGTGGCTAACGGACACATGATCATCTCCCGCGATCACCGTCTGGTAGCAACCAACCCTGGCGCCCATCATTGCGTACTTGCCGTTCTCTATGTCTGCCCCTACACTCATCCATGTTGCTAGTATCCTCAAGTTTGTGGGCCATATCTTCTCTTTGAATATTCCAGGATCTAAGGGTCTGCCCTTGTCTAGGCACATCTTGACACCTTCACGATACCCTGCCGTGAAGGCCTGTTGTTTGGTTCCATTGATAAGTGTTGTGCTGTAACAGTTGTGCAAGTTTGCATGTGGTACACCCCAACAGAAGTCAACTTTGTTCTCCTCGGTGTCGGCATTCTCGTGTGTCTTCATTGATTTGCAGGTCTCCTTATCCCACCCAACTATGCCACCATTGCCGTACACAAGGCCGTTTATGTTGTTCTTTGCCCTCCATCTGTGTACTGCTTTCTTGTCTGTCTTTGTCCAATCTAGTGATTGCAACAGGAATTTTTCATCCATCATGTTGTCTCCATCAATGCTTATAAAGAAATCGCTCTCGGCCACATCGGCCGCGGCCTTGTGTGCGTTATCGAAACCTACAACACCATCAACACGTTTGGCCCATGGCACCTTGTTCTTGAGGTCCGCCCAGTTCTCCTCCTTGTTGGGCTCTTTGAAAGAGATGTACACGAAATCTAGATCGCTTATTCGTACTCTATCTGCCATGTCTTGCCTCCCTCTGCCACTTTCTCTGGCCAGTGTGTGTCATTGTCAACGAAATGATATCCTTTTTCAGATANAAACAGTTTCTTGAATTTAGATTTAATTTTAGGTATGGCTTTCATTACTATTTTACTGTCTTTGATCATGTACTTGTCCTCACCATGTCTCATTATTTCTAATTTCTTTTCCAGTGTGACCTCAATCTCATTGCCATCTATCATAACAAAATGTTTTTTGGGTTCACGTTTAGGTAAACTTTTCAGAGCATCAAATATCGCTGACATCTAACTCCTTATCATGGTAGTGCCACAGTCTGCTGACACGTGTTTCACCTATGTACACACGTCCATTATTGCTATGAGGCAATAGGTAATCGTTTTGGTTTAATATTCTGTTCAATCCGTTGATATCTGGCTTGTGGTGTATGAACTTGAACCAATCATAGTCGATCAACTCACTTGCAGTTGGATCCATTATTCTATAGGCCAGTGCAAACACAACATCTGTGCTTGGATACTTGTCATGACATGCTATCANCATCTCTGTCCTTGCCTTCTCCCAATTTTTNACTATGCTCTCAACAATGTTGTAAAATTGTTGTGCCTTTTTGCTCCTACGGAAGTACATAAGGCCGTTGTATATATTTGGTAGGTGATTCCTTACAAACAGTTTCCTGTACAGTGTGTCCTTTATTATGTTGCTCCTGTAATCAAAACAGTTGACACCAAACACAAGGTCGTGCTGTGCCAAATGATGCCACCACCAATCGGTGTTTATTGTCCATAGCATGTCAGATTCCAGTTTGATTGTGTGGGTGAAAGGAGTTAAAGAAAATGCCTTATACTCGTTTGCCCATTTAATTTCATGATCTGCACTGTCATCGTGCTTCATCACCTTGACTACATCAACAAATTTATTTTCAAATTTGCTTTTCTCATCTGTTATCACACAGATCTTGTTTTCACTATTGTGCCTCTTAATGCTCTCAGCAAGTTTTATTGAAATTTCAACATAATCTGTCTTATCGTTGTTCTGTGCGAACCATAGGAAACCCTTAGACATCTGCTATCTCCTTGTTTAGAATGTGTACATCTTGTTGTTCAACGAAACCTATTTTGTCATTTTGCTTCCACACAACACCTTCTCCCTCAAATCTTAAAATCTCACAGTCAGGTGGTAATGTGGCCAGAGCAAAAGGAAATGTATCATACCCCACAAAGCCTTTTAATTGCTGAAGTGCTATTGCAAACACATAATCATTTCGTAAATTTTTTGCCCTGATCCTATAAAGTTCATTAAAGTAAGGATACCATTCTTTCACGTACTTGACCATTTGGAATATCTGTTCGACTTTCTTATTTTTTTTGAAATATAACACAGTTGCCCACACCATTGGAATGAGACTGAACCTCCTATGATCAAAACTGTTCCTGTCGCTGAGATCAAATGCCTTGTTGGGAACAAGGAAGTCATAATCTGTATGAAATAGTTGTAAAAGATTGTCTGTGTAACAAAAATAGTCAATGTCCATCACAATGGTTTTGTCATATGGAGAAAGTTCATAGGCCAAATGCCTGTCAACGTTGTTCCAAGTTTTGCCTAGTTTTGTATTGCCTAATTCAGGGTCAATAAATTTATAATTTATGAAGCCAATAGGTGAAATTTCTTTGAATGTATCAAAGTTGGTCACAACAGTGATTTCTAGTTTTAAATTTTTCTTAATAAGTGCAACACACTTTTCTAATATCTTGTGATACCTAATATGTTCCGTATCAAAACAGAATAATAATACCCCTTGCGTCATCAATCACCTTTTCTTGTAAAAGTTTCATACATCTGATGGTATGCGTTTAAGGCCTCCTGGTTACGTGCAATCAGTTGGTTCAAGAAACCATCAGCGTCTTTGATCTCAACGGGATTATTATTCGTGTCCAGTACGAAAAAAGTGCTGTGGGTCTCTTTCAGTGTTCTCACAAGACAAATAGTCTGAGGATCAGCACGGAAAAGGTTTCCGTTGTATGCTAACACCTGTCGTGAATGTGCCTTCTCTAGAGCGTTGCGTTTTGCAACTGCTATATCGTAAGAAAGTTCCGATTGTTGTTTTAAAGAGCGAATATCCATACCACAATTATACAATAATTATGGTGGTAAATCAACCTGGTAAAATTATCTTGCTTGTTTGATGCCGTATGCAAGTAACACCCCGCGTGGAATGGTACCAGTGTACACTAGACTGTGTACGAACCTACGATTGTTTATGAATATGGGTTTGCTAACATCTATCAGTCCCACGTTTTTGAATTTAAATTTTATATCCTTGGGGTCTCCAGATAGCACACAGTACAACTGTGTCGGACCATCTATGATGCTTTTACCATCCTCGTAGGTGAAGTCGTCCATGTGTATGGGTAGTACCGAATTTGGTTGCAACTCCACATACTGCATCTGTAATATTTCTTTGAATCCAAAACTGCCCATAGCGTCCCTCAGTTTTTTGTTTTTGATCTGCTCCAGTTTTATTGTTGGCAGTACTGGGTGGGGTTTAAGTGATTTGCATTGTCCTTGGCCATAGAACTTTGTGTCAGTGAACTGTAGATCCTCGTCCAAATCTACATCAGTGTCCACATCACCATCATGTTGAATGTATGGCAAGTTGTGAAAATCATCTTTGTGGTACCAGTGGGGGCCTTCACCTGTGGCAAAAAATTGTTTGACGCTGGCTGGAATGAAGTCTCCCTCCACCTGTATGTTCCAACTTTCTGTGATCAGATATTTGTCTTTTAAATTTTTAAATCTCAGCAGATCGTCTATCGCTATGCATTCGGATATCCTTGAGAAATACCGTGCTGGGTCTCCGTGCAACCAAATCTCATAACCGTCGATTGTGTTGTTGCCTGAGTTCAGGCAGTGTTTGATAGACTCATTGCCTATCTTTATGTCTGTGATGTCTCGTCTGTGAAGATTGATGTGACACTTGTGCCATCTGTTTGGCATAGTGATCGTGCCAGACTGTGAGATTGTGTTGCCGTCAAGTCCTATGCATTCAAAACTGGCATCGACTTTCGTGAATATTTGTACCTGCATACACAATATTTAATTGCACAAACAGTCTGTGGAAATTATTATGATACGGAATTACTTACTTCTGCGTTCGAAGCCGATTGTATTGCCGCTGTCAACCCTTGGGCCGCAGTTGGGTGGACTTCAATTAGTGCCAGAGTCATCTTTGGTGACTCGTTCGGATTGGTAGGAACACTTGATAAGTTATTAGAACTGAAAGTGTCGTCACCTGCCGCGTCCGTAAACACACATTTGACAGTTATCACTGTTGCTGAACCAACTGCCGCGTTCAACTTGGCAGATATCTCAACTGTGTTGGATGTGTAACCTGAGTTGTCTGAAGTCAATTTGATTATAACGGTGTACCCTGTACCTAGGTCATGGAAACCATTTGCTAGACCATTTGTAGTCAAAGTTTCACCTGAACCCGATCTTGTTGATGCCAGTGACGCGATGTCTAGGTTTCCTATCGCTGTTACTGTCAAGTCATTGAATACCGTGTCTTTGAGTCCATCAATACCTGTGACGCAACTAGGGTCGACCCTGATCTTGCCACCTGCGTTGAAGAAGTGTCTCATCTTGTCCGCGTTTGCGAATGTAACTGATCTCTCAATGGTTGCTGATCCGTTGTACGTTGCTGAACTTGTGCTTGATCCAACTGCGTTTGTGCCTAGTGCTGTTGCACTTGCAGATCCACCCGCGACTTCCGCCGCCAGCGAAGCAAGGTCAGCCACTAGTGCTGATCTGATAGCGATGGCATCGCCTGCTGATACTGATGATGACGTGATAGAGTCATTAGTGTGATTGGCAATGTTGTCTAATCCTGTGAATAGTGCATTCCATTGTGACGCCGCAATGGCGTCGCCTGCTGAAACTGTTGATATTGCCGCTTGGCCTAATCCGTATACGCCCGAACCTGTGCCCGCAAAATGGTTGTACCCAAATGGATCACTAGAACTTCCTACGAATGTGTTGTATTCATCATCTAAAATTGCGTCACCTGCCGAATATGCCATAAACTTATTTAACCCCTATTACGCACTCTGTAAGTGCTGTTTCTTCATTATATTTATGCTTAATTAGTCTGCCCAGCACATTAAATGCCGTACATTCTTCTGGACTGGCCACACGTGCCTCACCGTTTTGTGCTGATACCACACGATCGCCTGCTTTGCCAGTGCCTTGTAATTTGACCATGACACGTCCTTTAAGTGCTATCATAGGGTGTGAGTCGTTGTTGCCCGCCTGTGCATTCATCAAGAACGCTGGACTCTTCGAAACGACACCAAATACAGCGTCTGAAAGTTCGTCTTTACATTTTGTGATCTCGGCATCTCCGCCCAGTATAACCACATCTCCCACTTCGGTGTCACAATCTGCTTCATAACGTTCCGCCAAGTCAGCGTACATCGCCGTTGTTGATGTTGCATGTACCACGTTCGCTCTGAGATCTACCAAAGTTGGAGCAGACATTTCTGTGCCGCCTAAGTCTGTTGATTTGAATGCTGTCCAGGCGCCGCCGGCATTTCCGTAAGTGGTTGAACCATCGTCTGCGAATGTTTCATCCCATACCCAAAACAGATCTTGTTCTGTGGCTGTTGATGCATTACCTCTGTTTACTTTTAAACCTGTGAAGTTTGGCATACCTGAGTTGCTGGATATATTTCTGTTTAATTCTATGATGTTGTCCTCAACAGATAGCGTAGACGTGTTCATGATAGTCTGTGTACCATCCACTGTCAAATTTCCTTTGACTCTTATATCTCCTACCGAAGGAAGTTCTACACGTCCGGTGTCACCATCTAGCGTCATCAATGTGGTGGTTACACCACCATCATTTACTGTGAATATTATATCTTTATTTGATGTTGTCTGTGCGATTGTGAAATCGTCACTTGACAGAGTCATTGTTATGTCATTACCTGCACC
>JGI24004J15324_10000888_pt1 | contig 11983 bp, 15 predicted proteins | sample LinPmetageLP32_FD_15324 | JGI IMG/M metagenome (IMG submission 15324)
GCCCAAAAGATGGCTAGCGGGGAAGTTGAGTATCAGGCGTCAGTACGCCAATCCAATGACCAAGGTTATAAAGACGAGTTTGTTTTAATACTGGTATCAGCACCAGTATTATTATTGATTTGGTCCGTCTTCTCGGGAGATCCTGATATTCAAATGAAGTTGGATTTGTTCTTCGAGAAATTTGGTAGTCTACCTTTTTGGTACCAATCGATTTTTATTGGTGTCGTCGCATCGATATACGGACTCAAAACAGCTGATATTATGAAGAAGAAGTGAAGTTCCACGAATACTGGGACAACGAGAATAAACTACTAGAACTTTCATATAAAGAATCTATTAGACAAAGGGAGGAAAGAAGATGCAAGAACAAGACAAGTGTGCCTGTCACACAAAAGAAAAAGAACAATCGGGGGAATGTTGTAAAAAAGAAAAGCCCAATGCTCTAGATGAGTTTTGGACTTCATTAGGAGAACCCGATAAATGCAAGAAACCGACCCAGTAAACGTAATATATAAAATCCAAAGAACAATTGAAGAGATGATTGACAGCAACGCGCAAGTGTTGATGAGCGGAGGTATTGACAAAATGGAGAAATATATGTATATTTGCGGCAAGATTCACATGTTGGATCAAATCAAACAGGAAATCTCTAACCTGCTAAACCCAAAGGAGCCAGAACCCGATGACGAAACAAACATCACACGCCTTAGAGACTAAATATAAAAAAGAGGCGGAACAAGCCAAAGAAGAAACTCAAGAAACAAACTTAGAAAAATTACCGGAACCCACTGGATGGCGTTTACTGGTTATGCCGTTTGCAGTTAAAGAAGAAACTAAAGGCGGAATTATTATTGCACAAGAAACATTAGACCGAGCACGAGTATCAACGCAAGTTGGTTACGTGTTAAAGATGGGCGACCTTTGTTACGCAGACAAAGATAGATACCCCACTGGTCCGTGGTGCAAAGAAAAAGATTGGGTGATATTTGCAAGATACGCAGGATCACGCATGGAGATTGATGGTGGAGAGATAAGAATGTTAAACGATGATGAGATACTAGGGACCATAGCTGATCCTGAAGATATCTTTCACGCAATGTAAACCATAAGGAGAAACCTATGCTAGAAGAAGAAAAAATAGACGTTGGAGACAACGAAGAACAAGAAACAGAAATTGATCTTGATGCGACAGCGCCGGAACAATCTTTGGAGGAAGAAATAAATGTCGAAGAAATTAGTGAAGACGATAATAAGTCCGAAAACACAACTACGGAATCTACTGAACAGTCTAATGTTCAAGCAGATAAAGAAGAACTTGGAGAATACTCCGAAGGCGTCAAAAAAAGAATAGCTAAACTTACGCGTAAGATGCGTGAAGCTGAAAGGCAAAAAGAAGAAGCTATTAAATATGCTCAAGGTATTTATCAACAAAGCCAAGAACAAAAAAATCAACTTACTACTCTTGGTAGTCATTATACTAATGAGCTAGAAGCTAAAGTAAATAGTGGTTTGGATGCAGCTAAACTTGCATATAGAGCCGCTGTTGAATCTAAAGACATTGATGCACAAATAGCAGCACAACAAGCTATAGCAGAAATGACTATGGAAGATGCTAGATTAAAAAACGTTAAAGCATCTCGTGCCAGAGTACAACAAGAAACAGAACAAACACAACAACAAACTATAGCTTCTGCTGCTAGAGAAATGCCTACAAGTAATGACATTTACAGTGCAGCACAAAAAATAGACCCAAAAGCAGAAGACTGGTCCGCGAAAAACGCTTGGTTTGGCACCGATAATGCCATGACTTACACTGCTTTTGACATACACCGAAAACTTGTGGAAGAAGAAGGATTCGACGCAAATTCAGATGATTATTATTCTGAAGTTGATCGAAGAATAAGACTTGAGTTTCCACACAAATTTGGTACTATAGAGAATTCTACAGCTGAACCCGTTCAGAATGTAGCTAGTGCTCGACGTCCGGCTCAAAATAAAGGACGCAGAAAAACTGTGAAACTCACACCTTCACAAGTAGCAATTTCTAAAAGATTAGGTGTGCCACTCGAAGAGTATGCGAAACAACTATCGCTAAAGGAGGTATAAGCATATGACTAAAAAAGAAACAGAAACTACTGTTAAAACTTCCCGCGTGAGTCAAACAAGGGCTAAAAATGAAAAGCCAAAAGTTTGGGCTCCTCCGTCTTCATTAGACGCACCACCTGCTCCGGAAGGATTCCGACACAGATGGTTACGAGCAGAGAGTATGGGCGAAGATGACGCTCGTAATATCTCTGGAAAAATTAGATCCGGATGGGAGTTTGTGAGAGCAGACGAATATCCAGGTACAGATTTTCCCGTAATCGAAAATGGAAAGTATGCAGGTTTAATCGGTGTAGGCGGCCTTGTGCTGGCAAGGATATCTGAAGAACTCGCACAGTCACGTGAGGCTTATTTTAATAATAAGACTAAAGAACGTGAAGACGCTGTACAGAACGATGTTTTAAAGGAACAGCATCCAAGTATGCCGATCAATCAAGATCGACAGACTCGTGTAACCTTTGGTGGCTCAAAGAAATAATCTTTGAACTACTGATTTAATCAACTAACCCTTTTAAGGAGGATAAAAACTATGGCTAATACAGACAGCCCAATGGGTTTTAATCCAGTTGGAAAAATCGGAAGTGGTCCATCTCAAAAAGCAGCTGAATATGACGTAACAAATGACGTTATATTTCAGGGCGACGCAGTACAGATTGCAGGTAACAGTGGTGTTTTAACACAAGCTGGAACTGGAACTACTAACGTTGGTGTTTTTTGGGGATGTAACTTTGATGACTCAACAGGAAAACCCGCATTTAAAAACCAATCAGCAGCAGGACAAGCGTCTAAGGCGTTTGTTTATGATGATCCTTACCAAGTTTTCGAACTACAAGGTGATTCAGGAACAAACTCTGCACAGACCGATATAGGCAGAACAGCCGATATCGTTGTAGGCACTGGTAACACAACTAACGGTATCTCAGGTATGGAACTTGATGCATCCGACATAGGAACAGGAGCGAACGTTCGTATTATAGGCTTTTCAGGAAATGCCTCACGAAACACGATCGGTGCTGCAAATATGTTGTATGAAGTTCTAATAGCAGAGCATCTGTATAAATAATAGCAGGAGGATTTAAAAAATGGCTATATCAAGACAACAACTAGCAAAAGAGCTAGAGCCAGGTCTAAATGCATTATTTGGACTTGAGTACAAACAATACGAAAATCAACACACGGAGATTTTCGACACTGAAAACAGTGACAGAGCTTTTGAAGAAGAAGTAATGTTATCTGGTTTCGAAAACGCATCTGTTAAAGCAGAAGGTGCAGCGATCGTATACGATAACGCACAAGAAACTTTTACTGCAAGATATCAACACGAAACTGTTGCGTTAGCATTTAGCTTAACGGAAGAGGCGGTTGAAGATAACTTGTATGACAAAATTTCTACACGTTATACGAAAGCATTAGCACGTTCTATGGCTAACACAAAACAGATCAAAGCGGCAAGTGTATTAAACAATGCATTTACGGCTGGCGTAGTTGGTGGCGACGGAGCAACTTTATGTTCTGGTCAAACTGCTGGTAGAGCTGCTGGTCACCCGACCATTGCTGGAAAATTTGTGAATGAATTATTAGTTTCGGCTGATCTTTCTGAAACATCTTTAGAGCAATGTTTGATCGACATTGGCAACCTAACTGATGAAAGAGGCTTAAAAATTGCAGCTAAAGGTATGAAACTTATTATACCTTCAAACCTGCAGTTCGTAGCTGACAGAATCATGAAGTCTGCCCTAAGAGTTGGCACAGCTGATAATGATATCAATGCAATGAAATCAATGGGAATGATTCCACAAGGATACGTGGTAAACAACTTCCTAACTGATGATGATGCATTCTTCATTAAAACTGATGTTCCTAACGGAATGAAACACATGGTAAGAGCGCCAATCAAAACTGCTATGGAAGGCGATTTTGAAACTGGCAACATGAGATATAAAGCTAGGGAAAGATACAGCTTCGGTTGGTCTGATCCTAGAGGTATCTTCGGATCTCCAGGTGCTTAAGCATTAGTTTAAGACTTTAATTAAGGGGGCTTCGGCCCCCTTTTTTATTTGCATATTATTATTTAAAAGCGTATACTTCGTTCTAATGAACTGAGATAACCCTTTAGTGTAGACGTACTCAGACGACGGCCTAGAGACTACACTAAAATAACTAGGAGAAAAATTATGGCTTCAACAACTTTTTCCGGTCCTATTAAAGCCGGAACAATCAAAGAAACTGCTGGTAGTACACTCGGCAAAAACGTAAAAAATACAGGACAAGTATTAATGTCTCAAACTCATCTGATTGATTTATCAGGTGGTGCGATTGCTGCAGGATCAACTGATATGGTTATTCCAGCAAACTCACAAATAGTAGATGTTATTTTAGACTCTGTAACTGCTGCATCAGGTGCAACCAATTTAAGTATTGGTGACACTGTAGGTGGAGCTGCTACAATTGTTAATACTTTTGCACTAGGAACAGCTGTTGGTCAAAAAAGACCGACAACAGAAGCTGGTGGTGCATTAGCTTGGTCTGATACTGGATCTGCTGATATAAAGTTAACAATAACTACTTCAGCGGCTACTAATGCCGGAACAACTAGAGTTACAATTGTTTACGCACAAGATAATAACTTAGGTTAATAAATAATTAATGTGGGGCTTTGGCCCCACATATTTTAAGGAGACAATATTATGGGCGGTGGATCATTTACATCAGATCAAAGAACAGCACATCTAGCAGCCGACGGTCAATTAGTGACGGGACCTTGTAGAGTTACATCTATTCAAGCAGAAGGCGCAGGAAGTTCAACTGTTGTGTTATACGACGGAACTTCTGCGGCAGGAACAGCGCACACTTTTAAATTTGGTACAGAGGGACTAAGTGTTTTTGTTCCTGGAAGTGGTATAAGATTTAAGACAGGTGTGTTTTTAGATTTAACAGCTACTCCAGGCGTTACTGTAACATTTAACTAGGAGGTTCAATGACATCATCCGGTACATCTACTTTTGAAAGTGGGTTTTTAATCGATGATATTATTGAGGAAGCCTACAATAGAATAGGTCTTAATAGCATTAGTGGTTATCAATTAAAATCAGCAAGACGTTCTTTAAACATAATGTTTCAAGAATGGGCTAATAGAGGTTTGCACTATTGGGAAATAGGACAAGCTAATATAGATTTAGTTGAAGGCCAAGCAGAATATAAATTTTTTAGATCTACTGCTGATGGTACCAGTGCAGTAACTGATCCCGTAAATTTATATGGTTTGGATGATATATTAGAAGCAACTTATAGAACTAACAAGGGTACTACTAGTCAATCAGATAATAGTTTAACTAAAGTTGACAGAAGTACTTACCAATCTTATTCTAATAAATTAACAAAAAGTCAGCCATCACAATATTATGTACAAAGATTTATTGATAATATCACCCTTACGATTTATCCTGTTCCTGATTCAACTGCCGCTGCTAATTTTGCAAATATTTTTTTTACTAAAAGAATTCAAGATGTGGGCGGATATAGCAATACTGCTGATGTTCCTTATCGTTTTGTTCCTTGTATGTCTGCTGGTTTGGCTTATTATTTAGCACAAAAAGATCGACCTGATTTAGTTCAACAATTAAAAATGCTATATGAAGATGAATTAAATAGAGCTTTAATTGAGGATGGCTCTTCAACAAGTACTCATATAACTCCACAGAATTATTATCCAAATGTCTAGTTTTTCTACAGGTAAAAATGCATTAGCTATCTCAGACAGAAGTGGTCTAGCTTTTCCGTATAAGGAAATGGTTACAGAATGGAATGGCTCTAGAGTACATTACACAGAGTTTGAACCTAAACACCCACAGTTAATTTCTAGAATACATAGAGGTGATAGAATTTCTTTACAATTTGCTCGACCAGATAGAGTAGAGCCACCAGTACCACTAGTATTAACTAATAACGCTTTACAAGCAGGTCCAACTGATAGTGAAATAATTACAGTTACTCTACCAGGACACGGTTATAAAGTAGGTGATGTTATTAGAATAGACGGATCTGTATCTTTCTTTCCTCAATACCCAGAAGTATCTCACTTAGAAGATACTGATATTGATATCGCTGCTGGTCACACAATTACAGCAGTAACATCAAATACTTTTGATTTTAATCCTAATGATCAAATTACTGCTTGGTTAAATGCAAACGCTATTTCCGGTACTACAACTGTTTATGTAGATATGGATGGAGTTTTAACAGAATATTATCAAGCTATTGCTACTTATGCTAATTCAGTTGGTTTATTACCTTTTGGACAAGACTGGTATAACCTAACACCTGCTATAGAAATTCAATCACTACAGCAAGGTGCAATTGATTTTGCAAACCTTGGAAAACGTGCTGAAGCAGATGCTTTAGTTGATTTAGTAATTTCTAAAAATGGCAGCTGGGCAGTTTTATCTACCGGACCTACTTATAACGCTGTAAAAACAGCTTGGATTAATGCAAGATATACAGGCGCGCGAGCTCCGGTAAGTATGGACTTTGCAACTAACTTTGATAAAGGACCCTTTGGTGGTGCCAACAAATTATTAATTGACGACAGAACTACTTACATAGATCAGTTTGAAGCTGCGGGTGGTAAAGGCTTTAAATATTGGGAAAGTGGTGGTATAAAAAACTTTGGAGGACGTAATATGTCTATTACTAAAATATCAACATGACCACATATACAGAACTAAAACAACAGATATTAGACTATTGTGAGACCGATGCGGCGGTTGTTACAGACGTTATTATCAATGATATAATAGCACATGCAGAGGATAGAATATTTAGAACCGTAGAACTTGATTGTTTTAAAGAATATGTAAATGGTAATACAGCGGCTAATAACAGATTTGTATTATTACCAGGATACAGTTCAAGTGATCCTACTAAACCAACTATTAGTGATATCGCTACTATTAGATATGTAACCTTGTACACCGATTCGGGGACCAAGGAACGTCATGAATTGGTTCGTGTTGATGTAGATTTTTTAAACGAATATTACCCTACTCCAGAAACGGGGTCCGCGGCTAAACCAAGGTATTACTCCACTTGGGATATGGGGCAAATAGCTATTGCGCCAACGCCAAATGCAGTGTATAAGTTTGAAATAGGTATTACTGTGAAACCAACAGGCTTAAGTTCTAGTAATGCTTCTACATGGATTAGTGTTAATGCTGAACGTGCTTTATTATATGCCTGCTTGGTGGAAACTTTTAAATTTTTAAAAGCCCCAAATGATCAGCAAGTTTATGAAGCTTCTTTTCAAGAAGCCATTCAAGAAATTGCTCAAGAACAACTTGGTAAAAAAAGAAGAGATGAGTATAGGGATGGTAGTTTACGTATTCCAATACCATCTAATAACCCTTAATAGGAGAAAATTATGGCAATATCACAAGCAGTAGCAAATGTTTTTAAACAAGAACTGTTAAAAGGTAATCACGATTTCGATGGTGGTGCAACTTACTATATTGCGCTTTATACTTCTTCAGCAACTATGGGTGCAACTACTCTAAAATATGTAACAACTAACGAAATAACTAACACTTCCGGCTCTGCTTATACAGCAGGTGGAAAAGTTTGTGGTAATCCATCAGTAACTGGTGGTCAAAGTTCTACTACTGCTTTTGTTGATTTTGATAATGTTAGTTTTGCTAATGCTTCATTCACTGCGAATGGTGCATTAATTTACAGACAAGATGGTAGTGGCCCAACTAATGATGCTGTTGTTGTGTTAGCGTTCGGTGGTGACTTTACAGCTTCAAACGGAACATTTGAAATTCAATTCCCAACAGCGGGTGGTGGATCAGAGATCATCAGATTAGGATAAGGACTTTAAATGGCCCTTGTTCTTAATGATAGAGTCAAAGAGACTACTACTAGCACAGGTACGGGTACAATAAATCTCGGTGGAGCCGTTCAAGGCTTTAAGACTTTTGTTGCCGGTATTGGTAACAGTAATACAACGTATTACTGTATTGAGCTTGATGGCGGAGCTGAATTTGAAGTAGGTATTGGTACTGTTACTGATGCAACTCCTGACACACTTTCACGTACAACTATTCTTTCTAGTTCTAATAGTAATAATGCTGTTAACTTTTCTGCAGGTGATAAAAGCGTATTCTGTACCCAACCTGCTGCTAAAGCAGTGTTTGAGGATGCAAGTGGTAATGTAACAGTTGCCGGCACAGTTGATGGTATTGATATACAAAGTAGAGATGGGGTTTTAACAACTACCACTAATACAGCTAACGCCGCTTTACCTAAAGCTGGTGGCACTATGACTGGTGCAATTGCTATGGGTAATAATGCTATCACAACTTCTTCTACTGTTGATGGTGTAGATGTTTCAGCAAGAGATTCAGTATTAAGTTCTACAACAACTACAGCCAATGCAGCTTTACCTAGAGCTGGTGGAGCAATGACAGGTGCTATTACAACTAACAGTACATTTGATGGTCGTGACGTTGCAACAGACGGAACTAAACTAGACGGGATAGAAGCTAGTGCAGATGTAACTGATGCTGCAAATGTTGGTACTGCTCTTACAGCATTTTCAACTGGAACAGACGCAGCGGCTTCTGATTTAGTTCCTTATTATGATGTAACTGCTTCTGCATGGGAAAAATCAACTATTACAAATTTAGCCTTACAAGGCCCTACTGGACCGACAGGCCCGACAGGCCCTACTGGACCGACAGGACCTGATGGACCCGATGGACCCGATGGACCTACTGGACCTACTGGACCTAACGGACCTAACGGCCCTACTGGACCTAACGGCCCTACTGGACCAGGTGGTGCTGCCGCAGGTTTTGGTACACCAACTATTGCTACAGGTTCTCCTATTGCAGTGACTGCATCTGGGCCTGACACAGCAAAAGTTTTTGCATTTACTATACCAGCTGGTGCTACCGGACCAACAGGTCCTACCGGACCTACCGGACCAACAGGACCCGATGGACCTACAGGACCGGGTGGCGGCACAGGACCAACAGGACCAACAGGAACAGCAGCCGGATTTGGAACTCCCACTATTGCTACAGGCGCACCTATTGCAGTAACTGCATCTGGACCTGATACAGCAAAAGTTTTTGCATTTACTATACCAGCCGGACCGACAGGACCTACTGGACCTAACGGCCCTACCGGACCTACCGGACCAGGTGGTGGAACAGGACCGACAGGACCCGATGGACCCGATGGACCTCCGGGACCAGGTGGTGGAACAGGACCGACAGGCCCTACCGGACCAGGTGGTGGAACAGGCCCTACCGGCCCCGATGGACCTCCGGGACCTTCAGGTGGAACAGGNCCTACCGGACCAACTGGACCTTCAGGTAATAATGGTGGCACTGGACCTACCGGACCAACTGGACCAACCGGTGGCTTTAGTACAAACTCAAATGCACAAGTAAATAGTTTAGGTGTGGGTACAGCAGGATCAGGAACCACGGGAGAAATCCGAGCAACCAATAACATCACAGCATACTATTCCGATGAGCGTTTAAAAAATATTTATGGTTCAATTGACACTGCTTTAGACAAAGTAAAAAAACTAAGAGGTGTTTATTTTAAAGAAAATGATCTAGCTAAATCTTTAGGTTATGACAACGACCGTAGACAAGTAGGGGTAATAGCTCAAGAAGTAGAACGAGTTTTACCTGAAGCAGTAACTGGTGCACCTATTGGTGAACCCTATATTACTGTATGGTATGAAAAACTTGTACCACTCTTAATAGAGGCTATTAAAGAATTAGAGCTTCGAGTAAAAGACTTAGAGGATAACTAATGACTTTCGGTATAGCGCCTTTTGCTACCGCACCTTTTTCTGCACAAACTGTTGTGGGAGATAATGCTACTATTACTTTAACAGGTGTTTCATTAAATCTTACTCTTAGCAATTCTTATACAGTACAAAAAACTCACTTTGTAAGTGGTTTTGATTTAACTTCAAATACAGGAACATTAACAACTAAACTTGCACCAACTATAGCAAGTAATGCTGTAACTTCAGCAGTAGGTTCAGTTGTTCCATCAGCAGGACACGGTATTGCAGTAACAGGTAATGCTGTAACTTCAGCAGTAGGTTCAGTAACACCTAAACTAGAACTAGCTACAACAGGTAATGCTATAACTTCGGCGGTAGGTACAACAACTTTATCAGCAGGCAACACTATTACTGTTACAGGTAACGCTATAACTTCGGCGGTAGGTACAACAGCTATTAGTTCTGGAATAACAATTGCATTAACAGGCAACGCTGTTACATCAACCTTAGGAACAGTTGCCCTTACAGCAAATGCGCTTGTTACATTAACAGGAAATAGTTCTACTGTAACTTTAGGTGCAGTATCAACGTCTGCTAATGCTGATGTTGCCGTAACCGGAACTTCGTCTACTTTATCTACAAATAATATATCTTTAGTTGGTAATGCCAATGTTGCTATTACAGGAAATAGTTCTACTGTAACTTTAGGTGCAGTTACTACAAAACTTATTAAAACTGTTGTAGGTACTTCTCTTACTTCTGCAGTCGGTACAGTAGTTCCAGCAACAGGTCACACTATCGCTGTTACAGGAACTTCTTCTACTTTATCTGTTGGCACAGTTGCCTTAAAACTTGCTCCAACTATTGCAAGTAATTCTATTACACCTGCAGTTGGCACAGTTATACCTTTAACCAGTTCTACTGTTGCTGTATCCGGAGTAAGCGCAAGCTTATCTCTAAATAGTATAACTCCAAAACTTGTTCCAATAATTGCAGGGCAGAGTTTAAATACAAGCGTAAATAGTGTTAGTATTACTCTTTCTTCGGTAATACCTCTTACAGGAGAGCTTATACCTGTGATAGTAAATCCATTATCTGTCTTTACATGGAGTGCCGTTGATGATACAACTACAGGTGGTAATTCGTGGACCGAAGTTTCAACAACAGGAAGCGGAGGGTCTAGTTGGACCGAAGTTTCAACAACAGGAGCTGGGACAATAAACTCAGAACAAAAGGTAGCATAATATGGCATCAACATATTCAAATAGATTAAGAACGGAACTTATTGGATCAGGAGAACAAGCAAACTCTTGGGGAGATACTACTAATAATAACTTTACTAATATTTTTGACGAAGCAATTTCAGCAGTTTATGATAAAAATTTAGGTTCAGCAGGTGGTACTTATACTTTAGCTTCGGCGCAAGGTCCGGTAACACAAGCTAATAATGAAGTTAGACAAGCAGCGATTAGATTTCATACTTTTACTACAGCAAAAATTATTCAACAACCATTAGTAAATGGTGCGCAATACGATAGAATTTATATCGTTATTAATGATGGTACCGGCTCAGGTACCATACAGTTTAAATTAGAAGGTGGTAATTCGTCCGAGATTATTGCGCCAGGTGGTAAAGCTATTTTAGCCACTAACGGTGTTAATTGGTTTACAATAAATTCTGGTGGTAGTAGTTCATCAAGCTGGCGAACAATTACAACAGCAACGGATAATGTTTTTAGTGGTGAAAAAATATTTGTTAATACTTCATCTAATGCAATAACTTTAACTTTACCAGCAGCACCAGCAACTGGTGATCAAATCTCATTTTTAGATATTGCAGATAATTTTGATACCAATGCACTAACATTAAATCCAAATAGTTTAAAAGTTTTTGGAGCAACCGCAAACGGAACAGTTTCAACCGAAGGTGCCGGCTTTACTTTAGTATACACAGGAGCAACCTACGGCTGGAAAATAACGGAGAAGTAATATGGCAACATATGAATCAAGGCGTTATAATACTCCGGTACCTGACGCTAGTAAGATAGCAGATGGTTCAGTAAGTAATACTGAGTT
>JGI24004J15324_10000892_pt1 | contig 11967 bp, 10 predicted proteins | sample LinPmetageLP32_FD_15324 | JGI IMG/M metagenome (IMG submission 15324)
TCACTTAATCCTGTTGGTTGGTGGAGAATGGGAGATAACGATGGGGCAACAGGCACAACTATTACAGACCAAGGAAGTGGAAGTAACAACGGCACACTTACAAACGGTCCAACTTTTACAACAAGCGTACCCTCTTAATAAATTATGAGCAGAAAATATGTAATTATTAATGCGGACGAAGTAGACTCCGTTGATTTTGACCAAGTGGATGAGACGAGTGTAGACACAATCCGTTACTCAGTCGATGGTTCTTTGACTTTTGTTAAGTTTGACTCAGACACAACGCCCTCATTCTTGGACGGTAAAACGCAATACACGCACTCTGAGATTATAGCTGTTCTAGCAACTGATGAGTGGACAAGTGACGAACCTCTTTAAAATCTATGCAATACGAAACGGCTCAAAGCCTATACACTCAGCTTGAAGGACAGCGTTGGTCGTTCTTAGATCGCGCTAGAACGTCTGCTGAGTTGACGATACCTTACGTACTTCCACCCGAAGGACACGGTCCTCACACGAAGTACTACACACCGTATCAAGGTATTGGAGCGCGTGGTGTGAACAATCTAGCGTCTAAGTTATTACTCGCTTTACTACCGCCTAACGCACCTTTCTTTCGTTTGGTCATCGACCGATACGAGCTTGAAAAAGCAAAGGCAGAAATGGGCGAGGAGCAAGGCGAACAGTTACGCACCGATCTTGAAAAAGCTTTAAGCGACGTTGAACAAGCAGTAAGTCAAGAGGTCGAAGTCGAAGCGTTTCGAGTCGGTGTGTTTGAAGCGCTGAAGAATTTGTTGGTTAGTGGTAACACGCTTTTATACATGCCTGACGAAGGTGGTATGCGTGTGTTCCGTCCAGACAGATACGTCGTTAAACGCGATGCAATGGGCAATGTCACGCATATAGCCGTGAAGGAAACTGTTGCACCGTTCATGCTTCCCGAAGAAGTACGCGACGAAGTATATAAAGAATCGAAAGAAAACAACTGCGACTTATATACGAGTATTGTTCGCGAAGGTGACAAGTTCATCGTTCAACAGGACGTCAAAGGAATTGTCATTGACGTGTCGAAAGGATCGTATTCTATCGACAAGTCACCTTGGATACCTTTACGCTATACACGTATTGACGGCGAAGACTACGGACGTGGTTTCGTTGAAGAGTACATAGGCGATCTTAAATCGCTTGAAGCGTTGACTAAAGCAATCGTTGAAGGAAGTGCTGCCGCTGCCAAGGTACTGTTTATGATCAATCCCAATGGTACGACAAGAGCGCGTACGTTGGCTGAAGCGCCCAATGGTGCGATTGTACAAGGTAGTGACGGCGATGTATCCGTTTTACAACTTAATAAGTTTAATGATTTTCGTGTAGCTGAATCGGTAAGTGCTAAAATACAAGACCGTTTATCTCACGCTTTCCTTTTGAATAGTTCCGTGGTGCGTGATGCCGAGCGAGTTACCGCTGAAGAAATACGCATGTTGAGCCAAGAACTCGAAGCGGCATTGGGCGGTCTCTATTCAATACTTTCACAGGAGTTTCAACTTCCACTTGTATCGCGCTTAATGGAGCGTATGAGTAAGAAGGGACGACTTCCTAAACTTCCAAAGGACATCGTTAAACCTACGATAGTAACAGGCGTTGAAGCGCTTGGTCGTGGTAACGATCTTAATCGTCTTGATATGTTCCTTGCTGGAGCGTCACAAATCGTTGGTCCTGACTCTGTTATGCAATACGTCAATGTAAGTGATTACTTTAAACGACGTGCTACTGCGTTGGGAATTGAGACCGAAGGATTGATCAAGACGGAAGAAGAAATTCAACAACAGATGCAACAGGCTCAACAACAAGAAATGATGATGAAGCTTGGAGCGCCCGCTGTAGCGCCGACTATAAACGCTATAGCACAAGAACAACAGGGCGAACTGCCCGTTGAACAATAACACAACCAAACCAAGTGAGAGAATACAATCATGTCAGATTACCAAAAAGTAGAAATAAACGAAAAAGCACCTAGCGAGATTGAACCCGATCAACAGCAAGCAGAGACGACTGAAGAGCCTCAAGGAGAGCAAGAACGCCCAGAATGGTTACCAGAGAAATTTGAATCAGCAGAAGACCTCGCAAAAGCCTACGGACAACTTGAATCCAAAATGGGCAGCCCCGAAAAAGAGCAAGTCGAAGAAGAAGAAGTAACGGAGACTGAACCATCGACGGAATCAAACGAAGCACAAACTTTAATAACAGATGCGTCACAGGAGTTTTTTGATAATGACGGTAAACTTGCAGATGAAACATATGAAGCGTTGGCTAAAGTTGGTCTTAACCGCGAGTTGGTCGATAGCTTTGCACGTGGTCAAGCGGCTCTACAAGACAGCGAATCAACTACGATTAAAAGCGCGGCAAATGGTGAATACGATACTATGTCGGAATGGGCTGGCGAAATGCTGTCGGACGAAGAAATGAACACTTTTAACGACGTTGTAAACAATGGAACTGTTGAACACGCCAAGCTTGCTGTAAGCGGTTTGTACGCGCGTTATAAGAACGAGACAGGCGGTCAAGGACCGAAGCTTGTCACTGGTAATACAACAGGTACGTCGACAATGCCGTATCAATCGATGCAAGAAGTAAGTCGAGCAATGCAAGACCCACGATATAAAAGCGGCGATAAGGCGTATCACGCCGAGTTAGACCGTCGATTGGCGGTTTCCAATATCTGACATGTTTGAACTCTTAACACTCTTTTTAACGGGCGGTGGAAGCGCCGCTATGGGAAGCGTGTTGAAGGGCGTGTTTGGCGCGTTGGTAGACAGCCGTCAACATCGGTTTGAATTAGAAATGGCAAGGGAGGCACGTAATAATGAACAAGCAGTTAAGTTTCAAGAATCAATCAATAGCGGGGATGCTGGCGGTTTTGTCCGTGGCACTCGTCGTATGCTTGCTCTTATCGGGATGTCAACGCTCTCATTCGTCACGTGCATCACAGCAATTTACCCAACCGTTCCCCTTGTCTCCGTCACAAACATCACGGGAGAAGGACGGAACGAACTTTTATTCGGACTCATCAGTCTTCAAGCAAGCCAAGCCCCTTTGGTTGTTACAACAGGACATATCGCGCTCTTTCAAGCAACGGTAGTTCTGCCAATGATCGTGGGGTTTTACTTCACGCCTGGAGGACGAAGATAACACTTTTTTAGACGAAGCAAAAGACAGCCCCGTGCGCGGGACAACTGACCGATTAGCAACGACTAATAATACTAATACTAAAATTAACTCTATAAATAGGAGAACTTAAATTATGGCTAATGGAGATACATCTCCCTCACGCGTCGGTCAAGTTAATTCAGCGGGCAATGTAGATGCATTGTTTCTGAAGAAGTTTGCTGGCGAAATATTAACGACCTTTGAAGAAAATAACGTCTTCAAACCTTTACATACTATCCGTACTATCGAGAATGGTAAGAGCGCTCAATTTCCTGTAACAGGTATTGCTTCCGCTAACTACTATACTCCTGGACAGAACATTGCCGACGGTGGTAATTCTTACTTGAGCGACATCAAGAAGAACGAGAAAATCATCACTATTGATGACGTACTTCTTTCTTCGACATTCCTCAGTTCTATCGACGATGTAAAGAACCATTACGACATCCGTTCCGTCTACGCTTCTGAGCTAGGTAAAGCGCTTGCTAAACGTTTCGATGAAGCGATTGCTAAAGTGTTTATCGCCGCCGCTCGTGAAGCTACAGCTAACGTTACTGGTGGAAAGCTTGGTGGAGTACTTGACGTATCCGCTAACGCAATGGGAACACCTGGTGATGGGTCTGACGACGCTGACAATACTGATCCAACAGGAGCAGAACTTGTTGCCGCGTTGTTTACTGCCGCTCAAAAGCTCGATGAAAACGACGTTCCTTCCGATGGAAGATTCGCTGTTCTTCGTCCTCAAGAGTATTACAAGCTTATTACTGGTGGTAGCGGATCGCTCGTTATCTCGACTTCTGCGTCTAATCAAGACGTTGGTGGTTCTGGATCACTTGCTTCTGGTTCTATCGCTCAAGTTGCTGGTATCAGCATCTATAAGTCTACTCACCTTCCATCGACTGATTTATCTGCGGTCGCTACAGGCGACGGAGCAGCGTCTAACGATGTGTTCGGTGGTGGCGGATCTGGGTACAATGGTAACTTCACCAACTCGCTTGGTATCGTTGCTCACCCAGCGGCTGTAGGAACTGTTAAGCTTCTTGATCTTGCGACTGAGTCCGAGTATCAGATGGAGCGTCAAGGAACTCTTTTCATTGCGAAGTACGCTATGGGACACGGAATTCTCCGTCCCGAATGTGCTATCGAATTGCAGAAGTAGTCCTTTCTGTTTGGTTGTGTTGAGGGGAGTGAGGGTTTTAATTTTCGTTTTGACCTCGCTCCTCTCTCACAATCAGATTACCTTAAACTTTATTACTTATACATATGGCACTTACATCAAAGCTTGAAGCAGTAAATACAATGATTGGCGTAATAGGCGAAAGTCCTATCAATTCAATCAGTGGTAGCAGTTTACCCGTTTCCGTGGTAACCGCTTTAAACGTCCTTGATGAAGTCAGTATAGAAGTACAATCGGAAGGTTGGCATTATAATACTGAGCATATCTACCCACTTGTACGCAACACATCCAACAAATTTAGCCTTCCTTCTAACACGCTTAAAATCGATGTACCAATCGACAAGTATAACGACATAGACATTGTCCAGCGTGGCGGTACGTTGTACGACAGGAAGAACCATACCGACGTATTCAGTGCAGACTTAGACGTCTCTATTACTTTTGAACTTATCTTTGAAGAACTCCCACAACAATTTAGAAATTACATCACGATACGAGCAGCACGTAAGTTTGCTAATCGCTTTCTTGGGTCTCCTGAGATCGAGAGCTTTACGCTTCGTGACGAAATTAATGCGAAAGCTACAGCGATAGACAGCGACAGCGAGAACGCAGATCGAAACATATTTGATAACTACGACGTATTACGCGTTGTTGACAGATAGATATGCCATTACTCACTACTTCCGTACCGAACCTCGTTCAAGGTGTATCGCAACAACCCGACAATTTAAGACATCCTGGACAAGCTGAAAACCAAGTAAACGCTATTAGCTCCGTTGTAGACGGACTTACAAAGCGTCCTAATACTTCGCATACAAGCGTGATGGGTGTGAATGCTTTGTATCCGAAGGCTCATCTGTTTAACAGAGACGAATTTAATAAACATGTTTTTCTGTTTACTCGTATTATAAATACAGAACTCGAAGCTAAGAATTTAATTACGGGAGCGGATGTTCCTGTATCGATAAGTAGCGGCGCACAGACTTATTTAAATAGCGCAACAGCGCCTACTTCTCAACTACGAGCTTTAACGGTTGCTGATTTCACTTTTGTAGTAAGTACAGAAAAGACAGTAGCTGACGGTCCAACGCTTTCAACGCCTATTCCAAAAGAAGCTTTAGTGTTTGTAAAGCAAGGCGCTTTTAGTACTAAGTACAACGTCACAGTTAATAACTCCACTGCCTTACACACTTCTCCAGCTACTGCTCCTGGTGCTGATTCTGAAGTCATAGCTGAAGCGCTTAAAACGGCGTTAGGTACGGCGTTCCCAAGTAGCGCTGGTTATCTTACAGGTGTAACCGTTACCAACGGTGGTACAAACTATTCACTTGCCGCTTATAAAGCCGCTTACCCTTCCGATCCTGTGACTCAGTTAACTACAGATTACAAAGTAATAGTAGACATCACACAAGCCAATGGCGGGAATGGAGCAAAAGGGGAAGCCGTACTAAGTGGCGGGGCAATACAAAGTATAAACTTCACTCATGGTGGTAGTGGATACAGCAACGATACAGCGACGTATCCTATTACTTTTACTTTTTCTGAATATTTTGGGGTTCGGGGAGGTAGCTTTTTTAAAGCCAAAGCGGCTGGTATAATATCACGTACAGATGCTACGTTTTCGGTTAGTGGTTCTCAAGTAGCGGTTGGAGCGACGATAACAGCGGTGCGTAAGGGTAATCTTTTAAAGATAACTAACGCCCAAGGAACGGATTTTACGATACGCTCATCCGACGGTTTAAGTGATACAGGTCTAGGTGTTGTCTATAAAGAAGTAGATTTTATTACCGACCTACCTAAGAAGTGCTTTAACGGCTTTCGTGTCAAGATAAGAGGCGATGCGGAGCTTAGCCAAGACGATTACTACGTCGAGTTCCAAACGAAGGACAGCGAAGAGTTTGGTGAAGGAGCGTGGGTTGAGACCAATGGTTGGAGTACTGACTCAGTACCGACAGGACAATCAACAGGTATCCCGTTAGACTTCAATAAGACGACCATGCCAATTACGATTATTCCTAACTTTACAGGCAATAATATAACAAGCTACACCGCAGAATTAACAGGCGAGACAAGCGTTAGTAGTTCATGGGCGCTTAGACAGGCTGGCGATAAGTTGACAAACCCCGCGCCTTCTTTTGTCGGTAAACAAATAAAAGACATCTTCTTCTACAAGAACAGGTTAGGACTTCTGACCGACTCAAGCGTCGTCTTTAGCGAGGCTGATGAATATTTTAACTTCTGGCGTACAACAACTCAATCGCTTCTTGACTCCGCTCCTATCGACGTTGGGATCAGTCATACGAAGGTTGCGTTGTTAACTCACGCTATACCGTTTCAAGAGAAGCTAATGTTGTTCAGTGCTAATACACAGTTCGTGTTACGAGGTAGTGATTTATTAACGCCTAAAACAGTTAATATCTCACCCGTTACTGAATATGAGATGGAGGCTAACACACGTCCTTTCGCGCTTTCTAACTTTCTTTACTTCGCGTATCCGCGTGGTTCATTTACAGGTGGTAACTTTACTGGTCTATATGAATACTACGTTGATAAAGATTCGGAGACTTACGACGCTGTTGATTTAACCGCTCAAGTCCCCGCTTACATGCCGAGTATATCGCCTGACATTATTGGAAGCGCGAGTGAAAATACAATTATAGCTGCTTCAGCGGTAAATCCTAAACATTTATATGTTTATCGTTTCTTCTGGCAAGGTAAGGACAAAATACAGTCGGCATGGCAACGCTTCGATTTCGATAATAACGTGACGGGCATGTGTTGTATTGAATCGACGGTTTATCTAATTACGTACGACGGAACAAATCGTTGCTTAGAGACGTTAGAACTTGCTCCAGGACAGGCAGAGTCTGGTAAGACATATCCGATACTTCTCGACCGCAAGGTCAAGTCTTCAACGCTTACTAAGTCGTACAGTTCAACAACGAAGTTAACGACGGTCACAACCGTTCCTTACGATCCAGTTAAAGCCGTTGTGTACACGATTGACGGCGCTCGTTTCCCGATTACACGCGTTTCAAACTCTTCTTTCACGGTTAATGGTGACCTTTCAAGTACGACGTTTTTCGTGGGTCTTGAATACGATATGGAATATGAGTTCTCCGCACAGACACTTAAACAACCGACAGAAAAAGGCGGACGTAGTACAAGTAACTTTACGAAACAAATGATGAGGAACGGCTCAATCGAGTATTCTGACACAGGTCACTTTACGGTTGAGGTCACGCCTAAATATCGTGATTCTTATTCCTATCCTTTTAATCCTTCGTCTTTAGGCGCGGACTCAGTTGTCGGTTTATTAGTACTCGACAGTGGTAGCTTTCGCTTTCCTGTTCATACGCAACATGACGACGTTACAATTAAGGTAAAGTCTTCATCCGCATTACCCGCTCATTTATTATCAGCAGAGTTTGAAAGTTTTATACATGCCCGATCAAAACGATACAGTTGACGAAACATACGTGTATGAAGACTGTTCTATACACACAGCCGTAGGCGAGTTTGACTGGTTACCTTTATACGAAGATATGCGCACCCAAGACATGTTAGAAATCATAGGATTAGGACAGCATCCACGTATCGCGCTTCAAGACAGTTATAAAATATCCGAAGAAGCTTGGACGATACATATGCCTGACTTGCGTGTTGTTGGAAGCTTTGGCGTGTCTCAAGCGATCAGGCAACCTAGCGTCGGTGTTATATGGTTACTGGGAACGCATCGTATGCACCTTATTAAAAAGACTTTTATTAAACATTCTAAACAATGGATAGAACGACTTATGGGCGATTATAACGTACTTACAAATTATGTATCAGAATCAAACGATCTTTCAGTCCGTTGGTTAACGTGGTTAGGGGCGACCTTTAGCGATGTTGACATCGACGGTTATAAACAATTTCATATTTACAAAAATAACAATTCTTAATTATGTGTTCAATAGCATTAGCGGGTTTAGCTTTAGGCGCGGGTTCAGCGGGAGCTTCATTTATAGGTCAACGCCAACAGGCGAAGCAACAAATGGCTTATCAAAGACAAGCGTCTATTGCCGAGCAGAAGCGGGCGCAACAGGAACAGTTGTCTATCCGTATGCGTCAAGGTCAAGAGAACGAGGCGACTGCACGTGAGATCAATGAGATGTCTAAGAAGGCGCGTGAAGCCGTGTCTACCGCAAAGGTAAGCGCTGGTGAATCGGGTGTTTCTGGTGTGTCTGTGGATGCGTTATTACAAGATTACGAAAATCAATCACTTGCTTATAATATGGGAATAACTCGTCAACAAGAAATGAAAGACGTACAAGCTGGTCTCGCTATGACGGACGCTGGCTTTAGAACGGTGAACAATCAGATTGGAATTAATCGACCTGTCAGCAGACCGAGCTTCCTTGAAGGCGCTTTAAGCGTCGCCAGTAGCGGATTAAGTGGATATCGTACAGGACTTGAAATCAAGAAATTATAATGGCTACCAATAAAAGAGTACAAGTCGCTGACTTAGCGGACGCCCCAAAACTTCAAGCGACGATACAAAGCGGTGGTAACTATCGTGTAGCCGTTCAACAGGCGGGCGATAATAAGATGCTAGATTTAGCCGCTGCTTTATCAAAAGTAAATCCAATGCTCAAAGATTACGCCATAGCTACAAAGATGCGTAAGGATGATTTAATGGAGCAAGGAGCGATAGAATTTGCAGAGAATCCCGCTGAGTTATCTAAACAGTTAAAACAATTTAGAAGCGCTAAAGATATAACCGAACGTAAAATTCGTAAGCTTGTCGAACAAGGAGCGCTCCCACCCGAAGCTAACCCAATACGCATGTTAGGGGCATTACAAGCAAAAGCTGAAGTCATGGTTAAACGTGATTACAGAGCGGAGCTTATGAACGCTGAAACGTTATTACAAACAGATGACCCCGAAGTAGATATATTAAGGATGCGTAGCGAGTTTTTAAAACGCGGTGAATTTGATTCTACTATCATCACTAAAAGCGCATTGAAACAAATGGAAGCTGTAGAGCAAGAATTTAGAGGTACAGTGCAAAGACGTTTAACTAACAAGGAAATCGAGGAAGGACAGCAAAATTGGGCAGCGCTAGGACGAGACCCGATAGAACACGTTATAAGCGGACAGATAGATATTAACGACGCATCCGTTAAGGATTGGTTAAACCATCCAGCGGGTATGTTCCAAGGCAGTAGAAAGTACGCATGGAATACTCTTATTAGGGAAGAACTACTAGAAGGACTTACCACACCTCTATCAGAAGACGGCGAAATAGGGATGACTAAATATACGCCTTCACAAGTTAAAAAGTTTTTAGGAGACTTACGGGAACTTAATTTAGGTAACGGCGCTAAGTTTGCCGATTACGACACGGGATTGGCTATCACTTCTTTTATGCGCGACGTAGACGCAATGTCAGCTACCGTTGAAAACGCTAATGCCGCCGTAATTAATAAAGCTACAGAAGGGTTAGTAGGAGAAGCTTCAAACGTTTTCTTCGCGAAACACCAGAGCGGTACACTTACCATCGACACGTATAACACTGAACTAAATAAGTTATTAGCTAACGTTCCTTCACATAAAAAAGATTCTGCTGTTGCGTCTTTAACCGCGCGGTTTAAAAGTATACAAAACCTTACCGAAGACGAAGACGACGTTAAACGACTGGTAGGTAGTGATATACAAACTTTAATTGAAGACGGAACAGACTTAAATAGTACGAAGGATAAAATAAAACAAGCTTACCTAAGTAATCAACTTACCCTTGAGCAGTACGACAAATACAACAGCAGATTAGAAGCTTCCAGAGATTTTGTTGAGGTTGTTAAAAGTAAGGAAACTTACAAGACATATAAAAACCAATACGAAGATATAATATTAGGCGTGACGATTGACGAGCGTTCGGGGTCAAAGGCAAGAAACGTTCAAGGTAGTATTTTTAAGAATCTTAAAAACAAAAGTGACACCTCTTTATTTGATGAAATTAAGGATGCAGAAAAAACAAACAAGTTAGGTAGTCTAGGTCTCCAGTTATTTATTAACAAACGTTATAATACTTTTAACAAGATGATGTTAGAAATGACCGAAAAACGTTATACGGAACTAGAACAAGAAAAAACTATAGCGCCCGAAAAAGCCGCTTCTACGCTACATGGCGAGATGGAAGAACTTACCAGTTCGTTATTTCAACGGTGGACTGAGGAAACTATTAAACAGGCAAATCTTAATTTTAATATTAACTTTAAACAAGCAAATCAATAAGCATGAGCGAAGAAAAGATAACTCCTTTAGGTCCGTTTTATAAACCACAAGGCGACGATGTAATGCGCCAAGAAGAGATAGAAAAAGGATTTGAAGAGTTTAAGGGACAGATGAAGTCGTACATCGAAGGCGAAGGCGCTAAGATGACGGAAAGACTGCGTACAGGAGAACAACCAAAACCTTTAACGAGACAGGAGCAGATAGAACAAACCCCAGAAGGAGAAATACCTAAACGTTTAAGTCCTAGTTCTCCTACACCTACAGATACATTAGCGCTTCCTACTACATTGCCTAAACATGGTGTGCGTTCGCTCTATACCGAAGAAGAAAGAATTTTAGAACGCGCTTCTTTAATAACTAAGTTACCTCCCGAAAGTCCTTTTACGCACACTATTGCACAACGTTTAGCTAAAGGTGATCCGTTTTCAGCACAATCTTTAGAAGACGCGCAAGAAGAAACAATGAAGTTAGCACGTGCTGGTCTTATCCCTAATCCTAATTACGAAGGGTGGTCAGGTAAGGTTGTACAAGCTTACGAATTTATCGCGCCTGTAGCGGTAGAGATGGGAATACCTCTCGCGGTGGGCATCGCTACTTCTCCTTTGTTACTCGCGCCCGAACCTCTTACGAAAGCTTTGTGGATAGGCATACAAGGCGCTACTGGTACAACTTCTAGTTTACTTGCGCAAAGCATGAGAATTGGTTACGGACAGCAACAAGAAACATCTTTTACCGAAGCTTTTGCGGCTGGAGGTTTCTCACTTATACCAGGAGTTAAAACAGGTAAAGACCTTTCAAAAGCCGCTACAATTTTTACACGCTCGATGGAAGGTGCTGTTATGGCTGGCGGTGAAAATTTAACGCATCAAGGTTTAGATATTCTATATGGAAATAAAGATACAGTTAATCTAGGAGAAACAGCGGCGGCGGCTGGTGTGGGTTCAGTAATAGGTGCGGGTCTTGGACGCTTAGAAAATGCTTTAGTAAAATATAGTGCAAAAGATAAAGGTTCTGCGGTTCTTTTAAAAGCGCTAAAAGACGAATTGAAGTTAAATAAAAAGGCGCTTAAAGAAAAAGAGAAAGCGTCAGGAGGAGTAGAAGTTGGGCTTCGTCACCGTATAAATAAGATCGAAGAAAATATAAACGCACTACAAGCACCCGAAGAAACTCACGTAGCAAAAGCGATAGAGCAATTAGAAAAGGCTGAAGCTGAACAGTTAAAAGTTGTAGAAGACTTCGCTAAAGATTTTGAACAAAGTAGCGCCGCTACTGTTTTGCGTACTAGCGATCAAACTACAGGAGACGCGCCT
>JGI24004J15324_10000895_pt1 | contig 11961 bp, 15 predicted proteins | sample LinPmetageLP32_FD_15324 | JGI IMG/M metagenome (IMG submission 15324)
CCAAATTCATAAAATGCTATACGATTATCAACATTAGCAAGATTTTTCCTTAAATAAATGCTATGGTTAAAATCATTATTAAGTCGTATTATAGCACGGTTATTACCACTATCTAAATTTAATATTCCATATATATAAGAGTTAGTAGTATTTGTCCCAATTTGAGTATTCATACCTGCGTTATAATTTAAACTACTATTTGTTAGTGCTTTATTAGAAACTGTCTGTGTGCTTGTTGTATCCACTAATGTAGCATCTAAATATGTTTTATCTATTCTATTACCAGTAAAAGAACATCCAGTAGATAAAGTTTTATTTGTTAAAGTTTGACTTGAATTCAAGTCAACAACTACTAATGTATGATACTCTAAACCAGTAGCACCACTATTAACCCTTATAATTTGTGAGGCACTACCTATATTACTTAATCCTTTTAAACTGATTATACTATCATTTATTTCAAGTGGTAAAGTAGCACTAATAGGATTTATATTATCTAATCCATTTAGACTACGAATACCCATATCCACACCGTTTAAACTACGAATAGGCATATAATATATTAATAGATTATTTTTATTTAGAATTATTTTCTATATAATAATATAATGAGTTCTAATATTGAACCGATTGAAAAATCTATTGAAGATAATGTAGAAACTATAAATAAAATTACCGAAGAGGAAGAAGAAAATACCTCAATTCAAAAAGTAAAAAATAAAAAACCTCGTAGTCAAGCACAAATAGAAGCACTTAAAAAAGCACAAGAAAAATTAAAAATATCACGTGAAGAACAAAAATTAGAAAAGGAAAAGAAAAAAGAAGATATGTTGTTAAAAAAATTAGAAGAAAAGAAAAAAAAAGAATTAGAGCAAAGTTCCCATAGTAGTGAAGAAGAAATAATGTCCCCTGTAAAAAAAAGGAAAGCAGTAATTAAAAAAAAGAAGAAGAAAAATAGAATTGTAGTAGAAGAAGATAGTTCAGATAGCGAACAAGAAATCGTTATTAGTAGAAGAAGAAAAACTAAAAAAATAATTGAAAAAACACCAGCAGGAGCACCACCAGTAGAACCTGAACCTGAAATAATAGAAGAAGAACAATCTATTCAACCACCACAACGAAGATATACAAAACAAGAAATTTTACGAGCATATGGTTTATAAAATAAAATATATATATATATATATGGATTTCTCAACTGAATATAAAATAATAGAATTATTAGATAAAGATTACAGAAGATATAAAACGGCAGTATTAGATTTAGACGATAGTTTTATTAGTGAATTTGAAAATGACCCTGATAAAATGTGGAACACTTTTATTTTTGGAATATGTAATGATAATAATTGTTTAGTTAATTGTATAAAATATTTAATAAAACAAGGTTGTAATAAAGAAAAAGTAAATAAATTTTTCTATAATTATTTAAAAATGAAACATAAATGCGAACTTGGATTGTTCAGTTGGAATGAAATAAGTGAATTAGACATAGATTTAGACGCTATTAAAGATACAACAACAACTTATAAATTTATTTGATTTAATACAAATTTAGAACATTTAATAGACCTTTTATGTCTTGGTAAATTACTCCTACTTATAATAGATTTACATATTTCACAACATACTTTCGTTCTATTTCTTTCTAAAATTCTATTTTTATGTTTCTCATAATACTCCATAGACAATATATTTACCTTTTCCTTATTTTCGTTATAATAATTTCTTGCTGTTTCTTTAAATTTATCTTCATTTGTAATTCTGTAATTTTTATGATAATCTGTTATTTTGTCTTTATTTTTATCATAATAATCTTTACGGTAATTTTTTAAATATTCTTTGTTTTTTTCTTTATACATTTTTGAATATTCGCTTCTGTGTTTTTTCCGTTCTTCTGTGAGTAGTTTTTTCTTTTCAATTCCATTACCGACACTATTAGTTTCTATGACGGTCGCCATATGTCTTATACTAATATATAAATTCTTTTTTATGTAGTTTATTTTTTAATATAATATATATATATGGTTGAATATTCTAAAAAATATGTCCCTAAATCATTAAGTAAAGAAGATAAAGAAAAACAAAAGAAACAATTACAGCGAAGCGTTAGTGATTATAAAAAAGGTAAATACACTAAACGAGATAAAGTAGAAAGTTTTAAATCAAAAAAATCTCCTTATGTAGAACAAGTAAAAAAAAAATTAGATATTAAATCAGCAACAACTACTAATATAGCAAATAAATTATCTCGTAATGAAGATAGAAGAAAAAAGATTAAAAAAGGATTAGAACTTATCAAGGATAAAGGCGAGGGGGCGTATTTTAGTAGTGGTTCAAGACCTAATCAAACACCTCAATCTTGGGGTATTGGTAGATACAGTAGTGTATTAGTAGGAGGGCCAAGTAGAAAAATTGATAAAAAAATAGTAGATAAATATGATATACCAAAAATATAATCTAATATATATATATGAAATTACAATTATATAAACCAGTTGTAAGTAGTAGAAAAGAAAAAAAATATATGGTATTAACTAAAAATGGTGTTATTCATTTTGGGGCAAGGGGGATGGGTCAATTCAGGGATAAATTAGGTCATTACTCACATTTAGACCATAATGATAAAAAACGTAGGGAAAACTATTATAAAAGACACGGTGAGAGAAATTTAAAAGATAAAGAAAGAGCGAAATATTGGTCTCATACTATATTATGGTAATAATTTTCTATATATAATATATATGAGTTCTTCCTTGGAGGAAGAATTAGTAGATAACCCAGCAGAAGTTAAAAAATATTCTTTTAAATGCGACGATATAATTGACGAAAATATACCTAATCCGCTCCCTGGAAAAAATGAAGGGTGGTTTAGAATGGGAATTATTGGTAAAAGTGGTTGTGGAAAAACCAATTTAGTTAGGTGTTTAACAGAACGTAGTGGAAAAAATAAAATATATTGTAAAAGATTTAGTAATGTTTTTTATATATGTCCGTCTATTAAATCTATGGATAAAAAACCTAAATTACCTGACGACCAATTTTATAGTAGTTTAAATGATTTGCCTGAAATATTAAATAGAATTCAAAATGAAGAAGATAAAGAAGGTAGAACATTATTAATTATAGACGATTGTTCGCACGAATTAAAGCGAGACGCTAATGAAATAGTAAAAAAATTATTTCAAAATAACCGACATTTAGGCAGACCACTATTAGACGATAATGGTAATCAGATTGAAAGTGGTAGTGTATCAGTCATAATAATAGCACAACGTCTTAATAATCTTCCAAGACAAGTCCGTAGTCAAATTACTAATTGGTGTTTGTTTGACCCAAGACATACTAAATCTGAATTACAAACTATTTTTGAGGAATTAATACACGCTGATAAACATATATTTAATCAAATGTTAGATAGAACTTATAGCAAACCATATAATTTTATGTTTATTGATACAAATAAATCAAAAATATATAACGGTTTTAAAAAAGAATTTATAATTAATCAAAATAATTATCTATAATATAATATATATGAGTTGGATTGAAGCACTAAAAAGTTGGAATAAAAAGAAAGGTGGTAAATACACTATCCCTAAAAAAGGAACAAAAGAATATAATGAAGTTAAAGCATTAATGAAAAAATAAATATTATATAATATATAAATGAAACCATTATTTAAACCAAGAAAAACTTTATCTGTTAGACAAAAAGATTTAATGAAAACGCATTCGAAGCACCACAGTAAGAAACATTTAGATTTTATGAAAAAGAAAATGTTAGAAGGTTTTTGTTTTGAACAATCACACGAACTCGCTAAAAAAAATATTGATAAATAGTATATGATTACAGCACCAGTAGATGTTGTAGCATTAACTTCTATATGTATTGGAGGTATAGTTTCTATAATATCCTCTACACAAAATTCTAAATGTGAAAGACTAAATTGCTGTTGGGGGTTTTGTGAATGTATAAGAAAACCTGATTTTAATAAAATACCTAAACAAGAATAGTAATTTTTTTTGTGTTATATATATATATGTTTAGAGAAAGTGTTAAAAATAATATAATTAAACTATCAAGTAAGGATAAAAATATATTAAAAAAAATAGATAAAAGTTCTAAATGGAGTGATATTAAAGAAATAAAAGATATATATAATGAAGTAGAACCATTAGAATTAAGTGAAGAATTTATCGGATTAGGTTGTAGTAGATATTTAAAGGATAGTATTAGTGAGGGTGAAGTTGATATAGACGAAATGTTTAGAAATTGTAGGGAAGCAGATAAAGTCAGAGTTCGTATGAGAAAAAAAATATTACGTGAAGAAAGGAAAAGTGCTAACAGAAAAGGACGTGCTGTTGGTAGTAATGTTAGTGCTTTAACTAAACCAAATAAACCAAGTGAAATATCTTCTAATCAAGTTAAAAGTAAATATGCTGATAGTAAAAATTTAAGTAAAGAAAATCAACAAAAAATTAGTAATGCTTTTAAAAATGAATTAATAAAAAATAATTATAATTTATCTAAAACGTTAAGTAGTGCTTCTTTTTTAGAAGAGGTTTCAGGTGTATTATGTCTTGAAGGAGGTTTTCATTCGTTATCTATTATGTTAAATGGTATTAGTGAAATGTATGATAATATTACAGGTATAGGATATGAAGACGGTAAATGGACTATGTCCCCTGATATATATAATGGATTTTCTAAACTTGCTAAATATTGTGGATTAGTATTAGTAGGTAATTTATTAGGATATTTTGACTTTAAGGGTTGGGTTAAAAAACAATTAGAAAATGGTAAAGCACCAAGAAAAGGACAACCACCTAATACAACAAGTAGTAATTCATTTGACGGAGACGATGACGACGACAGTAATGACGGTGGTGATAGTTTTAAAGAACCACCAGCAGGAGCAGGGGCAGGTTCAAATCAAGTATCATTAAAAGATATTCAATATTTATTACAGCAAAATCAAGCACAACAAAATACAAATTTAATTAATGCTAATACACAACGATTATTTCAACAACAAGCAAGTAATCCAGTGGAACGGAGTTCAACTCCATTAGTAAGGCAGTCGCCAGTAAGGCAGTCGCCAACTGATATACCTATTCCACCTACAACTGATATACCCATTCCACCTACAACTGATATACCTACAACCGATATACCTATTCCACAAGAAGAAACTTCATTAAATAGTAATATTATTGGTGGTATAGGTGCTGGTCTTTATGCTGGTATAAATTATTTATCTAATAATATTTTGAATGCTGGTAATCCAGCAAATTATAATCCCGTAGGACAACCATTATCAGGTCAATCAGGTTCAGGTGTAGGTGGAACAGGTCAAGAATTATTTAATAATTTTAGAAATGATATTAGTTTAAATACACCAGCACCTAATACAGAACCAGTTAATATAAATCCACCAGTATCACAACAAGACGGATTAACAGCACAACAAGAAGCAGATTTAATGGAAGCAAGAGATAATATAGAAGAAAAAAATAAACAATTAAAAAAACAGCAAGATTTAAAAAAACAAGAAGAACGTAAAGTAAATGATTATATTGCTAATATGGAAACAAGTGGTCGTGCTTGGGGATTAGTTAATCCTTTATCTAATAGTGGTGGTAAAAATGCTGTTGCTGGTGTTGAAAGTTTAATTAATACTATGTCTGTTATGGGTAGAACATTAACTCAACAAGAAGAAGATACATATTCACTACAAAAAGAAGATACTAAAAAATTACAAAAAACTTTATCTTTAATAGAAAATACTGGCGACGTTAAACCAACACAAGAAGAATATGATATAATACAAGAACAAAAACAACTATTAGGGGATTTATCAACTGAAAAACAAGCAAAAGCAAAAGAGTTAATAGAAAATTATGATAAAGTGGTTAAAGAACAAATGAGGAAAGTAATAGAACTATCAAGACGTAGAGTAGAAGAATTAACAAGAACTATAAGTTCTGATAGTGGAACTACTATTGATAGTCCTTATCCAGAAAATTTAAATGATTTAATCCAAGATATATCAAGAACAAGTAGCACAAATGATTTATTACAAGATATATCAAGAACTCAAAGTGATATATCAAGGACAACTTCTACTACTTCTACTAATCCTTCTATTTATGATACAGAAGAAATGATACGACAAGGAAGGGATATTTTAAATCCATTAGATAATATAGATTTAAAATATTTTTCAGACCCTAAATCTGTTAGAAAAATAAGTAGGCGAGAAATAAGAAAAGGTCAAGAATTTAGTGAAGCGTTAAGTGAAGCACAACAATTAAAACAAATAGAAGAAATAGCATTACGAGAAATTAAAGCACGAGAAGATTATATTAAAAGACAAATGTCTTTACAAAATGCTAATCAATTACCTAATTTACAAGATAATATATTAAATAATATTAGACAACGTGATAGAGCAAATGTTAGAGGAGAAGATTTACAAAATATACAAAGTTCAGTAATGGAAAATGTTAGAGATAGGGATAGAGCAAATGTTAGAGGAGAAGATTTAGAAAAATTACAAACTGCTATAATGGAAAAAATTAAAAATGATATGAAAGACTTAACTGATAAAAGGGAATTATATAAAGCATATATAGACGCATATACTTATGAAACAATAGACCAAATATTAGACCTTAATAAGGATAAAAGAATTACAGTAAGTTCTTCTGTTTATCAAAACGCAGAATTTATAATACCAGACGCACCAGAGGAGGATAAAGAAAAATTACAAAAACAATTAGATAAATTATATAATGAAGCATTAAAAAATAAAAACCCTAATGAAATATTAGCGACTTATGGTGATTATTATATGCTTTATAAAGAGTTTGACTTAACAGATATAGATAAAATAAAATTAGGAACTAAAATATCTAAATATTTAAATAAAAAAGATATGAAAAAATATATTAATGATAAAAATAAAAAAATAGAAAAAGATTTAAAAAAATATAAAAAAAGACAAGAACGTAGAGAACCTATGGTGGTTGATACTGATAGTCCTGAATACGCAGAAATAAGAAGACAAGAAGAGGAAGAAGTCCAACGAATACTTCAAGAGCAAATGGACGAAGAAGAAAAACGATTAAAACGAGCAAAAAAGAAATAATAATATAATATATATGGAAGAAGAAAAAAAAGAATATACAATAGAAAAAAAACGTCCGAAAAAAAATAAAAAGAAGATAATTGAAAATATGAAAAATAATCCTATGTATAGTATTTTTGGTGATAAATTATTAACTTTAACTGAAAATAAAATCTAATATAATAATATACATAAATGTTTGGATTTTTTAAATCAGCGTTTAGACCATTTGTAGCATTAGGACAAAAAATTGGAAATATGATGGGAATAGGTCGTAAAATAGCAAGACCTATGGGTGTAGTAGTAGAACCGTTAGAAGATTTCGTTAAGGTTCGTAAAGGTGGATTATCAGCATTTCAAGGTGGGTCAGCAGGTAAATTTTATGGTTCTGTTGACGGTATGTTGAGTGATTTTAAATATCCTGTATAGTAATACAATTAGGAATATAATATTTTTTACAAGTATAATTTCCAAACCTTATTATTGTGCTGGGGTAAGTTTTTTGGTTTGTAATTTTAGAAAATACAAATCGTAAATGATTAGCAACTGGTTTTTGACTATTTCTAATATTAGACCAATTATTATGGTTTCTGAATGTTTTTCTTAAACGACTTTCGTTATCTTCAATTATTTCTTTATTTTGGTCGCATTCAATATCATTATTTTTTGTTCCACCATAGAAGTAATAACCATTATCGTCTTTATGAATATTTTTCATTTTATTAATCATTTTATTTACTACTAAAATAGCAGTTTGTTCGTCAAATACAAAAGGTTTCATACTTATATTATATTATAAGATTATTTTTAAATACTTTAATTTAATTACTATATTAAAAAAAATATATTTTTTTATACCCTTAATGCTAATACGAAATCCGCCACAGTTTTAAATTGATATTTTTTTTTAAAATATAATAATTAAATAAAACTATTTAGAATATATAATATATATATATATAAGAATAAAAAATGTCTGTTAATAATAATATGGAGCAAAGCACCACTACTCCAAGTATTTTAAATTATATTAACGAAGAAAACCTTACTACTACCGCAGGTAGAAAAAAAATTAAAAGTGAAGCAACACAATTAGGATTTAAAGGTAATCCTATTTATAAAGGTAATTATTCAAAAACCTATATTAAACATATTAATAAAGAAACAAAAAATTTATATAATTTAAATTCTAATCCTATTAGAAATGGGGTTTTAACACAACCAGCAATTAAACGTGAAAAAGAAGGTGCTTATTATTTAAGACAATTAAATACATTTTTAGAAACAAAAAATCCTACTAAAATTGTATTAACAGATAGTAATTCATTAAAAGAATTAATAAAAAAAGGATTAACAAGTAATACACCAATAATATTAAAATTTACTACTCTTAATGGTAATGAAAAATTATTTACTCTAAATGCTAATACTGCTACAAGATTACAGAGTTTATTACAAATGGATTATGAAGAAGGTGAAATTACTTCAAGTGATAGTGAATTTTATGATAATTTTACAAGTGATATATTTAAATCTGTTGAATTATTACCACCGACAATTAAACCCCAATCACAGGGTTCATTTTTCAGATATAAACATAAAATAAAAAATTTAGATACTACTGATATACAAATATATCATATAGACCAAGAATTAGAACCTGAATTACCTTGTTGTTTTATACAATCTTTAATATCTGCTGGTGTTAGTGAATGTGTTATTAATCAAGCAAAAACATTAATACAAACTCGTTCTATACCAACTTGTAAAATTAGTGAGTTATGTTTAACTTTAAAATTACATATTACGGTAAAAAATGATAATCCTAAATATAAACAAGTTCATTATCCAAGTGGAAAATCTCAACAAGCATTAGAAATTAAAAATTTACCACCTATACAGTTAGGATTAATTGACGAGCATTATTTTCATATCAAACAAATTCCAATTACCAGTTATGCTCTAACTCATTATGAAGAAATTAAAGATATTGTAGATTTTCATAAAATATATAAAAAAAATGCGACTGGTAATTATAAAAAATCTAATGAGCGATTTATAGATAGTTTAACATTTGTTAAATCGTTAATGGAAAATAAAAATTTAATAGAACCTATTACATTAGGAAATGAAATATATAAAACTCATTATTACGATAAGATTACTGAAATAAAAACATTAGAATATTGTGAAGACGAAAATGTAAGAGAGAAGGTATATAAGGAAAAAGAAGATAAATTAGACCATTTAAATATATTTGCTGATTTTGAAACAACTACGGAAAAACCTAAACATATTCCTTATGTGCTACATATTAGAAATACAGAAAAAAATATTGTTAAAACTTTTAATGGAGAAAATTGTGCGAGGGATTGTTTTAATTATTTAGCAACATTAAAAAGAAATATCAGATTTATATTCCATAACGCTGGATATGATATTAGATTTTTATATAAACATATAATGTGTTATGACCCAATAGAACGTGGTAAATTTTTACTACGAGCAAAGGGTAGATATTATACTGGTAAGAAAAAATATTATAGTATTCAAATACAAGATAGTTTTTCGTTAATTCCTGAACCATTACGAAAATTTAGTGGTATGTTTGATATGACTATAAAAAAAGAAATATTACCATATAATTTATATACACCTGAAAATGTAGCAAGTCGTTTTGTTGATAAGGAAGAATGTATTAAAGCAGTTAAAATACAATATAAATATAATAATTCAAGTAAAGATATTTGTGAAAAATCACAAAAAGAATTTGTTAATGAGTATTTAAAAAATGTTGAAGAATGGAATTGTGAAGATACTGGTATGATAGATATTATTAGATATTCTACTAAATATTGTGTAATGGATTGTAAGGTATTAGAAGAAGGATATAATAAATTTAGAAATAATATTCTTACTATTACAGATAGTAATATAGATATAAATAATTATGTATCAGTTGCTTCGTTTAGTTTAGATTATCTATTATTAAATGGTGTTTTTGACGGTGTATATGAATTATCTGGTATTCCACAGACATTTATTAATAGGTGTTCTTATGGTGGTAGAACTATGTGTAGAGCAAACGAAAAATATGCGAGTAATAAGGCAATTGTTGATAATAATAGTGAAAATTGTTTTGAAACAGATTATAAGGAAATTGGTGATAAGTTATTAGCAGATATAGATAGTGTCTCACTTTATCCGTCCAGTATGTATCGTTTAGGTGGATTTTTAAAAGGATTACCTAAAATATTAAAAACGTCAAGTTATCAAACTATAAAAAATTATGACGGATATTTTATAGAGATTATTATTAATAAGGTTGGTAAGCATTATGATTTTCCACTAATGTCTAAAATTACAAAAGACGGTATTAGAGATTGGACTAACAATATGGAAGGTGAAACTTTCTATTGTGATAAAACTACACTTGAAGATTTAATAAATTTTCATAAAATAGAATTTGAAATTATCCGTGGTTATTATTATGACGAAGGTAGAAATTATAAATTAAAACCAACAATAGAGCATTTATTTAATACACGATTAGAAGCAAAAAAAAATAAAAATCCGATTGAGAAAGTATATAAATTAATTATGAATAGTTGTTATGGTAAAACATTATTAAAACCATTTGATACAAAAATTAGTTATATGAGTGTAAATAATTATATGGATTATGTAAGTTCTAAATATAATTGGATTAAGGACGGTGAATTTATAGAAGAGAAGAAGGAATGGAAAATTACAAGTTATGAACCGATTAATAACCATTTTAATTTAGTGTCTTGTGGTGTTGAAGTATTATCTACTTCAAAACGAGTAATGGCGGAAGTAATGTGTTTAGCGGAAGATTTAAATATAGATATGTATTACACGGATACAGATAGTATCCATATGGATAATTCTAAAATAAATTATTTAGCAGAAGAATTTAATAAATGTTATGGTAGAGTTTTAATAGGTAAGCATATGAACCATTTTCATAGTGATTTTGATAGTGCTATTTTAAAAGGAGAAATATTAGCAAAAAAAAGTATATTTATGGGTAAAAAATGTTATATTGACGTATTAGTTGGAAGTGAAAGTGGTGATTTAGAAGATTACCATATTCGTCTTAAAGGCATTCCTAATAGTTGTATTAATTATTATTGTTATAAAAATAAAATTAATCCATATGAATTATATACAAAATTACTAAACGGCGAACGTATAAAATTTGACTTAACAAACGGTAATAGTAAGGTTGTATTTCAGTTTAATAGTGATATGACGATTGAAACTTTATATGAGGGTGAATTAAATACTACAAGGTCAGTAAAATTTTAATTATATAATAAACGGACACAAATATTATTTTCCTCGGTTTTTCGCAGGGGCGAGGAAAATAAAAATAATTTAAAATTGATATTTTTTTTTAGTATAATAAATCCATAATGACTACTGACGAGGAAAAAAAAGAAAAACGTGTAGTATATCTTCAAAAGTGGCGTGAAGAAAATAGAGAAAAATGTAAGGAATATGAAAAAACAGCAAAAAAATATTCTGAAGATAATAAAGAAAAAATAAATGAATTGAGTAAAAAATATTATGAGGAACATAAGGAAGAAATACGAATAAAAAAAGGAAGAAAAATTACGTGTGAATGTGGTTGTGTTGTTAGTTATAATGGTCTTGCTATACATAGAAGAACTAAAAAACATACATTTAAATTAATACCTACATTATTAGATTAAAAAGTATAAAAAGTGTAAATTGTTGAAATATTGTTGGTGAAAATATCGTAAATTGACTATAATGGGGGTTGGGACCCAAATCATAGTAA
>JGI24004J15324_10000901_pt1 | contig 11914 bp, 15 predicted proteins | sample LinPmetageLP32_FD_15324 | JGI IMG/M metagenome (IMG submission 15324)
CATATGGTTACAACATGCTTTTCATTTAGTAATTGGTTAGTCGATTTCTGTGTAGACAGTCTACCAGAAATTTTTTGTCCTATGTGTTCAATTGCAAATTTATCTAAGTCTGCTTTCAACTTAAATTGATATTCTTTATGCGGTTGATTTATTAACCACCTAAATCTAGTAGTATATACTTGAGCCCAATATGTTTTATCTTTAGGATCTTTTGTAACATGATAATCACTTAACTGATCTCTCAAATAAGCATACCGACCATAATTTAGACTTTTGTTAAACAGTTCTGCAGGATAGTCATGCTCAAATCTATAATGAAACACTACACTAGGCGGTATCATGCTGTATGCTTTACTAGTAGGATCTAATGACTTTTGTTGTTCATCATAAAAGTCCAATAAGTCATTGCCTGGAGAACGTAATGTATATGTTCCGTTACCATAGTTAGCCATATTGTGTGCTTTACTGTTATTAGCAATATCTATATATTGTTGTGTCTTTTTTCTAAATGATTGATCACGTGTTGCCTGCAGTCTATCATTTATTTCTTTTATTGTTAAATATTGTTTCATTATACGTTAATCAAGTAATCGAATTCCCATGCAGTAAGATAATCTGCAGGTTCTAATTGCATTTCTTCATACAATTTTTCAGCAAATGATATATTGTGTTCTTTTAGTCTATCCCAATTGTCATACATCCATACAACTATTTGTTCTAGTTGTTGCGTGTTTGCACTTTGCATAGAGGGAGGCGTTTCATTTAAAACACAATCTGCTATCCAACCCCACAATGTATCACCGGACACATCATAGTCTCTGGCATTTAATCTTCTACGTAATGCTTGTTCATTAATGTTTTTAACTACAGCATTATCGGATTTTGCTTTAGCACTAGCATCTTTTAGTCTATAGTTACTGCACCATATAATAGTTAAGTTATCGATTGGTATTTCTATACCATTTCTACCTGCCTTTCTATAATGATCCAAATCTTCTTTTTGTTGTTCTTCCAATTGATTATATTGTGCGGCTAATTGTTTATTATACAGTATTTTGTTCTCATCTAGACCTATTTTAAGTGTGTTTACACTATCTATGTTTAACAATAAGTTGTCACAGTCATCGATGAACAAGTATATATGTTCTTTAGGATTCCTATATCTCATTATACCTGCTAAGTCTACTACAAAAGCAAATAGACTGGAATTACCCTTTAGTTCAACTGCTTCAATACCTTTTTCAGCAAATACTGTATCACATGTATATGTTTTACCTAGGCCAGGCGGTGAATATATGTAAAAGTCTCTTTTTGTTTTACGATCAATAGCACGTTCTATTGCTTTACGCAACATGCTTCTATTTAAAGCACCTTCTTGTATATACAACTTGTGCTTATCTGAAATTAATTTAATTGCCATAACGTTTTCTCCAATGTTTTATTAAGTTATACAACTATTATACATGAAATACATTTAAAGTCAACCCCTTATTTGTTTAAAGTCAATGCCTATATACAGCCATAAAAAAGCCCCTTAACTAACAGACTAGATTTGTAGTTAAAGGGCTAGTGTAATAAACAAAATTTAGGAAACATTATAAAATATAATGTTTAATATCTTACTAGTATTTAGCAGAACATCTTAAAAACCAAATATAAATTGAAAAACGGATAAATAAGTGTTGTATATACAAGAATAAAAATCCAGGAGATCCAATTGAGCGAATCAACTTATATCGACTTCGTTACCGGCACACATAGCCTTTTTGACAAATACCAACAAGATTGGGAACTTTGTCTTAATTCTTTTTACGGTGGAGTTGAATATAAAGACGCTCGTTACCTACGTGCATATCAGGTAGACTTAAACACACCTAGCGAAACAGTTAATACTTATAGTGTTAATTCAGATGGTTCATATGTTAGTAAACATAGAGCAAAGGTTGAATACGGTCAAAGTGCAAACCAAGTAAACAGAGGACAAGACTTACTAGACGGTTCTTTTTACTTAGAGAAGTTAGACAATACCCCTTTATACAACTACGTTAAGTTAGTTGTAAGCGAATACAACAGTATTCTTATGCGTAATCCTACCACAAGAAAGTTACCAGACTATCCAGGCATTAACGAATTTGTTAATGATGTAGATGGCGAAGGCAACTCAATAGGGGAGTTCATGTCATTGGTAGATCAATATACCACAATTTTCGGGGTTTGTCATGTTGGGTGTTATAAACCTACAGGGTCTGATATACCTAGATGGAAGATACATACACCATTAGAAGTAACCAATTGGGATTATAGATATAACATAGACGGCAACTTAGAACTAGATAGAGTAGTTGTGCGTGTAGAAGATTCAGACTACCATAGTGTGTATAGACTTATAACCAAAGAAAGTATAGAGACTATATTTGTAGGTAATGATACAGAAGATGGAAGTTACATACCACCAGTAGATGATCCTAGATTAGAACAAATAGCAGAAGGTATGTTTAGAATAGTGCAAGAGAATGAATTAGGCCAAGTGCCAATTGTTACTGCATACCAGAACTTAAAAGTATACAACAACATTGGAACAACAGTTATACAAGATGTTGCACAAATACAACGTAGTGTGTATGGCTATAGTGCAGAAGCCTATAGTGCAATAACATATTCAAGTCATCCTACATTAGTAGTAGATGAAACAACCGATCAATTAAATGACGGACAAGTAGGCGCAGAGCCTGGTGCAGTAATGAGAGTGCAGTCAGGACTAACTGGAGAGCCTAATTATGTGTATGAATTTGTATCACCTGAACTAAACAGTATTGATTCTATAATGAAATTGATAGACAGTCAGATAGACAAGTTGATACAAATAAGCATGTTGAGATCAGAAGACTTGATCAAATCATCTAGAAGTGGCGAGCAAATAGAAGTATTCGATGACAAATTAGCCGCACTTATAAGAAGAAAAGCAACTAACCTAGAGAACATGGAAAGCAAATTATGGGACTTGTATTTTGCATGGACCAATCAAAGCAGACCAGCAGACTTCTCAGTTAGTTACAATAGACAATTTAATAAAAAAGCATTAGAACATGAGTTAAATGAAGTAAACCTCATGATGAATGTGCTAGAAAAATACAAACAAAATTTCGCAGGAACTACACCATTTGAAGCAGAGAAATTTGCCACAAGTGCAGAAGCAGAACAAAGAGCAAATGAATTAGGTGGTAGTGGCTTTCATTCACATGATGAGGATGGCACAACCATATACATGCCATTTGCAAATCATCCAGAATATGAACGTGCATTAGAACGTGCGAACCCAGGAACAGATTACGAAGAAAAAACAGATTTTGAAGAAACAATGCGTGACAAGATACGCCAAAGATTAGAGCAGTTGTTAGAGGCATCTACAACTAATAATGGTCTTTAATATCTTGAAATATACCCACACTTCAGGGACAATAGGAGAATTATATGAGTGAAGAACTCACAACAGATACGTTAGTTGCAGGCGAAAACGTGCATCCAGTAGGAACAGATACTGAAACCGAGACAGTAGTCGAAGCGAAATCTGAACAAAGTGTTAAACCAAGCACACCAAATGTAGAAAACAAAGATGGTAAATTGTTTGTTGACGGTGTCCGAGTGTATAGCAGAGACGAAACAAACGCTATTGCTTCAAAGGCCAAAAAGGACGTAGAAGCAGGTTTGTTAAGTGATCTAGACGTTGATTCGTTTGATCAAGTGAAACAAGTTGTAACGCAGTTGCGTAACACAGATGTTGAACAAGGTCATGGATTAAATGTAAATGCACTAAAAGACGCAGTCAAAAAAAGAGAGCAAACAGTAGATGAACTTAGAAGTGAATTAAGTCGTGTAAAAACGGATTATGCACTCAAAGAACATATTGGCGCACTCAAAGACAATATGCCTAGTCAATGGAACATTGAACAAAAGTCAGCAGTAGTTGATTTAATGAAAGCCAGAGACATGTTACATTTGGAAGGTGATACTTTTGCAATCAAGCAAGGTGAAGATTACTTTACCACTGATGGCGAAAGTCCTGATTACAAGACTGCTGTAGAAGTAGTTGGTAAAGGATTAGGATTACCTTTTGCAAAAAAAGGTGTAGACACTTTTGACGTAGATAGACAGCCAAACGAAAGTAAGGCAAGTGGTCTAGCAAGTCAGGATAAGATGAAATCGGATCCTGCTTATAGACAGGCTTATATCAATCTACGAGATAGGAATAGGAACCTTAGCAGAAGTGAAATAACAGATGCAATGGTTCAAAAACAAATGAAAAATAGCACATCCGGATCTTTACAAGACAAGTTCTTAAGATAATGGATGTAAACAACTTTAAATAGGAGAAATAACATGGCAACTCAAACAGCCAATGTCGCTTCTTTATATGAAGATGTAGTAGCAGATTTGATTCCTTTAATTATTAGAGGCCTTTACAGGTAACTGTAATTGCAAACCCGGTGAATTCAGGGGAAGCCTAAACAAGTAATGTTGTAGGTAATCCTGAGCCAAGCCTAAGAGATTAGGAAGGTGCAACGACTATCCGAAAGGAGTAGGACTAAGTAGTCCGAAGCGCCGGGGATCCTAGCAATAGGATTATGATATAGTCTACTCTATATGGAAACATATAGCAGGCGTAACAGCCGGTATATAGAATAACGATCTATATGCGAATACTAAGGATTACGATAATTTCGTATTATTACCAAATCCACTACTAATCGTCAACTCATATAATATTCAAGGCGGCCTAGGGAATACAATGAAGATTCCCGTCACAAACGCATGGACGGCAGGTAACTCATCAGTAGGTGAGAATACTGCTATCATAGGAAATGCAGACCAAGACTTCATTCCAACATCAGTATCACTAGAAGTGGTAAAAAGAGGTGCTTCAACACTAGTAAGTGAAGAATCACTAGAAGATGGCGGATTTGAAATGGTCAGAAACGCAGTAACAACTAGATTATCTAGAAGTATTGCACAAGCAACAGATACACGTGGATTTATTGAAATGTGTATGGGTTCTGAAACAGCACCTACAGACATTGCTAACATCAACGTTACTAACGATGGTCACACAACAGCAGTTCTCGATGGATCTGACAACGAATTAGGTTTTGTCTTCTCACCAGAAGCAATGGCTTATGCAGTAAAACGTGAACCAGTTGTAAAAATGTTTAACGACATTAATACAGACCAACATCAAATGGTTGCAACAGTAAGAAACGGGTTTGCACAAATTCAACCAACATACATCAGAGCACTTGCTTCTGAAGGCTTGGCGGCGAATGCGGCAACATCACTTTCATTAGATCTAGTATCTAAATCAGTTGCTAACTTAAGAGCTCTTAATGCTCCTACAGATGGTAGCGGTTTCTATATGGCAGTAATTACACCAGGACAAGAATTGCATCTTGCAAAAGAACTTAATGGTGTTGGTGGAATCTCAGGTGGTTCTATCGGATCAGTAGCACAAGACTTGGCTAACCAAGCATTGCTAGAAGGTCTAATTACACAGGCTATAGGATGTCGATTTATTAGAAGTAACAACACACCTTCAGGCTTAGCGGCCGCGTAAGGACTGGAATAGGAATATAGGAGTTAACATGGCGTTTATAGTATCAGGTGGAGACGTAGTAAGTTACGCAGAAGCATTAGATGTAAGAGATAAAGATCAAAGGGTTTTTGAATCCAATGAGATTGACTTTACTGATGTGCCAGATACCCCAGGAAGTCTAAATAACTATCTAGAAGACTTGTTAATCAAAAGCACCAGCCGAATCAATCAAAAGATTCGTGCTAGTGCTCGATGGAGAGAATACTTAGGATATGCTGGGGGTGGTTATGATTCAATCAATAACATCCCAGCATTCGTAGGTGCTAAAATTCTTTCTAGAAAATCAGACTTCACAGACATGTGCAGTTACCATTGTTTGAAAGAATACATTTTGCCTAAGATTGCTGATTTTGGTAACCCAGAATCACCAGAAGTGCAAAAGATTCAATACTATGATGACAAATTTAATGATCTCTACACAGAATTATTAGATATGATGGATTGGTATGATGCAGACGATGATGGAACTGTAACAGACGGTGAAAAACAAGTTAGATTCAGATTGAATCGAAGAACTAGAAGTAGACAACCGGTAACAAGGGTAAGATAATGGCAATTAGAGATAACCTTAAGGCTAACTTAGATGTGTCTTTAGCAGGGAGTAATGTATCTGTGAGTAGTGAACTACCATATAGTGTAGGAGGAGAGACTTTGTATAATAAAAATATGAAGTATCTTTACATAGATGAAGACAACATAGAAGTAACCGAACTTATTTCATGTTTGGATAACAATGATGTTAATCAAACAGAAACAGAGATAACAGGTTTCTTGAGCGTAGATGCTAAAAATCAACCAGGTGACATAGATACCGTTATAACAAGTATATTAAATTCTAGAAATGCAATCTCTAATCAAACCATTAGAGAATGTGAAATGACAACCGAAAATACAAATGATGTAATAACTTACACATTTAATTTTAGGTTTGTTACTGTATAATAAATAGGAGATCACAATGGCAGTAATTAATGTAAGTGCAGGCTCAGAGGCTGTTATCATGCTCGGCGATTCCGCCGCTAATGCTAACGTAGCCACTGGTGCTTCAGACGGATTGCTACTTCCTCAAATGAGTGACATAACTATTAATAACTCAACAGGTGTGTTTAGGTTTAAAACCTTAGACAATACTGCTGAGTCGGCTGTAACAACACCCGCAACAAACCAGATCACAATTAACGCAGTTGTCGATTCAGCATCATTCTTCGGAACAGGTGCAGGATCAATTGACACGGTTAAGGATACTGGAGTGTTAGGTGTTAGCACATCCAAAACAAGAGTCTTTTTCCAAGCCGCATTTGACGGTAGGGATACAGGTAGTAAATACCTAAGTGGCTCAGGTTTTATTAGTGGACTTGCTCCAACAGTAAACATGGATAGCCCAGTATGGGTTACACCAATTACTATTGAGGTAGATGGCGATTACACTGAAGGCGCAGTAGCCTAAGCGATAATCACGCACAAAATTTAAGTAGCCCTCCGGGGCTACTTTCTTTAAGGAGAACAAGATGGAACACAAATTTTTAAGATTATTTGTCGACGGCAAATGGACAGGTAATCCAGATAGAACAATCACTATCAAAAAAGGTAGTGAAGTTACTATAGTAGACATGGACGAGTATGCAAAGGAACATGGTATTGAGTTACCAACCGGACCAACCGCCCCAAAGAAGCCAAAGAACAAGAAGAAAGACGATGTAGAGGTAAATAGTAATGCAGATATGGGAACAAAACACCACGAAGGACATACTGAAGAGTCTGGAGAGTGAATTGGCCAAAGCACAGAATGAACTAAATTGTGCTTTAAGAGATTTAAACAAAGTAAGTAATAGATTGTCATTTACACTGACTGGCTTACACGAATTGAAGAAAAGAGATATAAAGGAGTAAGATATGAAGTTATCAGAATTAGCACAAGAACCCAAATTAATCAAATTAATCGTAGACCATGAATCCGTTAAAGAAAAATACGGAGAAGAATTGGAATTTTGGGTATACGATAGACAACCAATCAATACATTTGCCAAAATGGCAAGTGCAGATCCAAAAGAGAACTTTGATGAGATAGCAGAAGTTATGTCAGATCTCATATTGGATGAAAACGGCAATAAAGTCTTAGCAGATGGTAAAATATTACCAATGGACCTAATGACACATTGCATAACAAAGGTTAGTGAGACGCTGGGAAAGTAACATCTCATCAAATAGATGAGACGAACCCAGAGACTAACTTTATACTGCTAATGGATTCATTAGCACAAAGATATAGTGTATTACCAAGTATGCTGTTAGAGAAGGGTGACACGTTCGACTTATTGTGTATGGATGTAGCAACAACCTACCAAATGCATAAGCAGAAGAACACGCAAGATCCGGGCCAGTTATATGACCCGAAAGATCTACAAGCAAAAATGGATAAAGTTAGAAATGGCTAGTATAAAAGTAGATGACAGCGAACTAAAGGCATTGTTTAATGATTTAAGAGACATGCCGGAACTCGTTATGAAAGAAACATTTCCTTATTATAAATCCCAAACACCTATCCGCAGTGGTAATGCTCGTAATAAAACAAAACGCAAAGGATTAACTATAAAGAGTGACTATGGTTATGCCGGTCCATTAGATGATGGTTGGAGTAAACAATCACCTAAAGGATTTACAGATCCGTCTATAGATAAATTAGAAGGCTTTGTTGAAAATTATATAAAAAGAGTGAGTTAGGTATGGCCAAAGAAATTAAAGTAGCATTAACGTTAAACAATAAACAATTCGACAAATCGCTTAAACAAAGCCAAACGCAAGTTAAAGGTTTTGAAAAATCTAGTGTAAGTGCATTCGGAGCCATAGGCGCCGCAATTGCCGCCATTGGAACAGGACAAGCAATCAGAGGCATTGTGTCAACTGGAGCCGCTTTCCAGGATTTACAAAATTCATTAAATATTGTATTTGGTAGTCTAGATGAAGGTGCCGCGGCATTTGAACGTGTTAAAGACTTTGCCGCAACAACGCAATTTAGTGTAGAAACATTAACGCAGGCTTTTGTTCAGTTAAAAGGTGCAGGTGTTGAACCAACAGCAGATTTATTACAAACATTTGCTGATACGGCCTCAGTAACAACAGATCAGATGGGCACGTTCCAAGCGGCCTTAGACTTAGTGTCGCGTTCTACAGCAGGTGGATTAGGTTTAGAAGACCTTAACAGACTGGCTGACAGAGGAATACCAGTATTCAACATCTTACAACAAAAATTAGGACTTACTAGATTAGAAGTAAGTGAATTTGGTAAAACAGCCGAGGGTGCAAATAGAATAGTATCCGCGTTACTAGATGGATTGAACGAGAACTTTGGTGGAGCATTAGCAACACAAGTAGGCTTAATTAACTTTGAATTGAACCAATTGGGTGATGCTGTAGACAACTTTAAAGTTGCACTATTTGCCACGTTCTCAGATGATGCCGCAACCGGTATACAAGGCTTAACAAATGCTATAAACAATTTAGCAAACAACATGGATTCACTAGTAAGTGTAGCAAAAATACTAGGTGCCGCATTCATTAGTATAAGATTAGCAACAGCAAATTTATCTAAAATATTCATACAATTATTCGACAAAACCAAAGCATTGCTAACTGGCACAGGCATTTTAGCAAAGAACTTTGCAACATTAAAAGATGCAGTTAGATTATTAGGCCTAGGAATTAAAGGCTTAGGTTTAAGAGGACTTATTGCTGGTGTTATTGCGGCAATTGGTGCTTTTGCTCCATGGGCCGCCGCTATAGCCGCCGCTGGGTTTGGACTATTTGAATTAGGTAAGGTATTAGGCATATTTGGACAAGAGACAGATAAAACCACAGTCGCAGTTAAAAACAATGCTCATGTTATAGCCTTTAAAGCAGAACAAGATAGAATAGCAAAAGAAGAAGCAGAAAAATTAGCAAAACAAACAAAGGCNGCCGCCGATGCCGCAGTAGCATTTCAAAGAGGATATGATGGTGCTCGTAAGAGTATTGAAAAATTTAAAGATGAAATATTTGACAGTAATGATCCATTAAGTAACTACCAAGAATTTTTAGCAGATATACTACAATCATCTAATGATATGGCTGTTCAGCAAGTGTTTGCCGGTAAAGCAGTAGGATTCTTAAGAGACTTATTAGATCAGGGCATGATATCTACTAGAGCATTTGGTTTTGCTATAGAAAGATTAAATGGTATCATGGGACTTACACCATTCCAGGACTTTATAGACAGCCTAGAAGGATTGTCATTAACCACAGAAGAAGTTGCAGAGTTCCAAAGAACACTTAATGCACTTATAGAAAAATATCCAGAAATGGCAGAAGCGGCCGCTAGAGCACAAGATGCCTTAGATGAAGCATTTGCAGGTTCAGAAGGTATGGCTTCATTCTTAGATACTTTAGGAAAAGCACAAAAAGCCTTAAGCACAGATTTAGCAACAGCATTCCTAGAAGGACAAAGTGCTGGAGCGGCATTCCAAGACTTCTTTAAGAAAATGGTTACGCAAATACTTGCAGATATACTAAGGCTACAAATTATACAACCAATATTAGGTTCATTGTTTGGCATACAATTTGGAGGTGGCGGAGCAGTCACTGGTATGGACTTTGCTGGTTCAATATTTGGTGGCATGTTCGGAGGTGGTAAAGCCTCAGGTGGACCAGTAATGGCAGGTAAAACATACTTGGTAGGTGAAAAAGGACCAGAGTTGCTTTCCATGGGCAGTAATGCAGGTAGTATTACACCAAACAACCAATTGGGTGGTAGAACAACAGTAAATTATAATATAAACGCCGTTGATGCACCTTCCTTCCAAGCATTAGTGGCCAGCGATCCAGAATTTATGTTTTCAGTAACAGAAGCAGGTAGACGCAGAATCCCAGGAGTTAGAGTCAGATGAGCATACAAACAATCATAAACAACGCAACTTACTTAACAATAGACAAACGTAAAGTAACTGCAACCAGCATGTCAAGAAGTGGTCATTATAAGACATCAGAGAGATCACCTTCACCATACTCATTAACAATAGGTATGCATAGTGGACTAACGTATTCATTAAACAGAGGTTTACTAGAAGACTTAGACACAATGGACAGAACTGTAGAAGCAAACATAAGTCTAGCAGTCAATACCTCAATGGATTATTTGACTAATTACCAAGGTGCACTTAGTAATGCACAATTGGCACAAATAGACGTAGTAGCAACTACTGGAGCCGATGGTGCTAATATACATATTGACACAACAAATGTAACAGGATCACCAGGTAGTGTAGCATTATTTAAGAAAGGTGATTATATTCAACCATTAGGTAATACCAGCACATATAGATATCCATACCAAGTAACATCAGATATAACATTCAGCAGTAGTGCAGACATAACAATACCAGTGCATAGACCTGTATTAGCACAAACAGGTGTTAGTCTTACTGGTTCACATGCACTTAGAGTAGGAAATGATGTGAGATTCCATGTTAAAGCAGTTCAAATGCCAACATATTCAGTTGTGCCATATGATTTGATAGAATTTTCAGAAGATTTTCAATTGATTGAGGTTATAACTTAACATGGCAACCACAATACCAGCAGTTCAAGGCGATCACGTATATCCAATTACACTTATTGACTTGGATCTAAATGGAAATGTGTATTATATAAGTGATGCATACAAATCATATACAGTAGGCGGAAATGCTTATACAGAATTAGGTGCATTTTTAAATATTTCCAGTGTAGATGACAACTTGAGAACAACAAATGGTGATATTACACTATCATTAGCAGGTATTCCAAGCACATCAACAGGTGCAGAAGTAAATTATCTTAATTTAATTCTCACAGAGCCAGTAAAAGGTGGTAATGTTGTTATAAAACGTGCATTTATGAATACAGCAACAGATGAATTGGATACAGGAAACGTATATACACGTTTTGCAGGTATAATAACCAACTTCACAATCAACGAACAATTTAATTTTATAAGCAAACAGAATGATTACGGTGTTAGTGTTTCAATAGCAAGTATAAACACACTACTTGAAACAAGAATAACAGGACAAAAAACAGATCCAACCAGTAGAAAGTCATTCTTCCCCAATGATAGGTCTTTTGATAGAATACCAGATTTATTCAACACCTCATTCGACTTTGGTAAAGAATATACCGGAGGTGGTGGAGGTTACGGAGGCGGTGGTTGTTTTGTTGCTGATACGCAAATCACAATGAAAGACGGCACATTCAAGCCAA
>JGI24004J15324_10000902_pt1 | contig 11904 bp, 16 predicted proteins | sample LinPmetageLP32_FD_15324 | JGI IMG/M metagenome (IMG submission 15324)
CCACCAATTGAATATAGCCACTCTTCATGTGGTCTACAGTCATTTAATCTATAATGTATTTTACACAATGTTCTTTCACTTGCGTGTTTGTGTATATACATACGGGCTACATAATCACCTAATGGTGTTATATTACATTCGCCTGTCCACTTTACAACATCTATTTTCTGTTGTTTCCAATAGGCTTTGCTCCATGGACAGACAGATACTATTGAAGCAAAATACTCGCTCCAATCAATGTTATTTTCGTTTGCCGCCTCTTTTGCCACCGCGTTTTTTCTTTTTCTTCATTGCCATGATACGATCTCCTTCGTTAACTATACTATTTACCTAAAATGCGTTTAGCCCAACTTAACCCTGCTGTTGATCCCCATAGGTTATAAGCCTGTGTGCCAGGTGTGTTTTGTCCTGGTTTGTAATATGTTTTTGCTCTGCTTAAAAACGAGAATGTTCTTTTTACTGTTTCTAAACTTACTGCTTCACCTTTAGCAAATTGGTTTGCTCTAGCAACACCAACTGCTGTACCACCTTGTCTGCTTTTAGGACTTGCTCTTCTTTGTTTAAGTCCACGTCTTGCCGCGGCTTGCATTGCTTTTGTTGGTTTATATGTTTTAGCCATTATATTTTGTCCATAACAGTGGTCATAAGTTTTATAACATTGGCATTTAATGTATCAACTTTTTCTGCCATTACTTTATGATCTGCTTGGTTCTTAATTGCGTGTTGTTTTAAAATTTTTACTTCACGTTTAATAAAATCTATGTTCTTTGTGTTCTTTTCTACTTTTTGATCTAATGTCATGTTAACTTACCACTATGTTTCCACTTGAATCTGCACTAATAGTTGGGAAGCCTTGTACTACTATGTCTGCCGTAGTTGCACTTGCTACCTTACCCCAAGTGTCTAAGTCATAACCTATAACTTTAGGTGCACTTGCTGTTGCATCTGTTAAAACTATTTCTCTGTTGTGTGGTGCTGTTGCAATTATACCTAAGATTGCACTGTAATTACGAGCAATGGGTAATGTTGTTGCTGTTGCACCTACACTGAAGTTATCAAATGTTTCTTGAATTGTATCAAAGAAAAATTCACCTTCAAATTCATCTAATCTTGCTGTTGCACTTGCATTTACAACTGTAACTTGGAATCTAATGTATCTACCTGTTATAGCACCCAGTGTTTGTGTACTCCAACCACTAGTACCGTTTGCACTTGCTTGAACATTGATAGTTACACTTGTACCATTGCTTCTTACACTTGCTGTAGGGTAAAATGTTCTGCTTACACCCAAGTCTTTAACTGGGCTTGTGTATACTAAATTGTCATAGCCAGTTGAACCATTAATGGTAGTACCGTTACCAGTCCATTCTAACCATTCTTGCCAACCTATTGCTTGTGTTGATGATGTGTATCCTGCGGCTGTATAATCTGTGTCTGTGTAGATACTTGCTACACTTTCATCTGCTAGATCCTGCCATGTGTAAGTTCTTATACTAAATTCTGACATATTATGGTCCTGTTACTACTGTTCTAAATATACTTGCTGTTGAAGTATATGATTTAGTTGCTGTTTGAAATATAATATTTTTAACAGGATCTTCACAACGCAGTTTATAACTGTGTGCAGTACCATCCATAGGAACATTTGCATCCATTTCATATGTGTTTGCACTTGTTCTATGTACTCCTGGATTCAATGTTATTATTGGTTCCCAAGCACTTGAATTATTATTGTATTTGTATAAGTTTATAATATAACTATCTACTAAAGTGTTAGGAATAGTTGAGTTTATTTTAACTGTTTCAAATGCAGTACCTGGTCTATCAAACTTTGCAACGCTTGTTATTGTGTTAATTAAGAAGTTAGTATTTGTAACTCCTGTTTGAATATTCATATTGGGAAGTGTTGCTAAACTACCGCTTGTAACACCCGTAGACGTCGTATAAGTGCCCGTGCTTCCTTGAAACGCATAGTTAGTTACTCTTTGTGTATCTCCCACATATTGACGTTGTCTTGTGTATCCAATTGTAGTGTTACTATTGTCAAATTCATAGTTTGCAGGTGTGTGTTCTCTTAATCCAAGTGTTATAGTATAGTCATCATCTACTTCCCAACTAATAACTCTAAAAAAAGCATAGTTGATGCCTAATGGTGCATATTTTAATCTTATAACATCACCTACTGTAACATCATGTAGTTCTGCTGTACATTTAACACTTATAGTTTTAATTCTTCTTTCATTCTCACACAATAATTTTGCGTGATACGACGCAAGTTCACCATTTGTAATATACTCTAAATTATATTCTTTAAGTACACGTCTGTCTTGGTCTTCAGCCAACATAGCAATATCTCTTGCACTACCTGTTGTAGGATAGATAACTTCGTTTGTACTCCAGTCATTATCTTGACCACTATTGTTTGGTTCAATATAACTTACACGCACTTGGTTTGCTTGGTTTCTTGTTCCAGCATCTACAACTTCAACACCATCAATAATATGTTGTTCTTCTAAATCAAATACTGGTGTAGGTGTAGGGTCAACAGGACTTGTTGTACTACCTGAATTCTCTGGTTTTAAGTGAAACTTACCTTGTTGATAAGGAAGTCCACTTCTACACTGTACTAACATTTTCTTAAGATTGTCTAGCATAGTGTTTCCTGTGTCTATAACAGCATTCATTTGCATATATGCTGTAGGACTACCGTTTGCAAGTGTTACTTGTGTAGCATATAACGATCTTGCCGCCGCAAAACTTGGAAAGTCAATTCTATCATTGCTTAGGCCTCTACCATATCTTGGATTACGCAAATAATCTAAAATAATGTCTGCAGGATTGTTACTTGTTACATTTGATAATGGTGCTGTTTCATTTTCATATGTATCAACACCTGCTGTTGCACTACTTGCCATCATTTTACCTTTAACAAGAGCTTGTATTCTTGGAATACCTTGCCAAGGGTTTTTATCAGCATCATCTTGACTTTTAATTTCTGGCATTGTAAATTTACAAGCCAAATATGCTAGTCCACTTAACTTATGGGAGTCTGTCCAACCTGGACACTCTTTTAACAAAGCATCTGCTTGTTGATTATCAGCACCCGTGTTTTTTATAATTGAAATTAAATTGTTTTGTGTAAAACGAGTGTCTCCACTGTCAACACCATCTATGAATACTTTACCTATACTTTCAAATCTTCCTTCACCTAATACAACAGCCATATACAAATATTGATTTCTATCTCCTGCTGTATCCATGAATACAATAGTACCACCAACTTTACGTTGACCATATACTACTGGAATATTGTTTAGTGTTCCTGTTCTGTTAAGCAACACACCTTCGTTTGCCGCACTGGCTTGATCTACACTGCCTAAGTCTGGTGTACTAAACATACCACCAACTAAATTACCTACAAAGTTTACAACACTGTTAACTGTGCCTTTAACAAAGTTAACAACACCTTTAACAAGTTTCTTACCAGCTCTTTTAATTTTGCTCCATAAACCCATAGTCTATACCTTCTTTCCCCAACTCAAATCTTTTACATCTTGAGTTGCAAATTCAAAACCTAAGTCACTAGGAAAGTATTGGCTTTGGCTTGCTGTGTTTGTTCTACGACAGTTAACAGCATCAAAGTCATAAAATATGTTTGCTGTTGTTACTTGTATTGTACTTGTTTCTTGTGTATCTTGAAGATTGAAACTTGTCATCTCTCCATCCCACATCATAACTGGTGCACCTTGGTCATCTAATGGACTTACATCTGGATCAAAGAACTGTCTATAAATTACAGCTCTTGTACCAATGTATGCTTTGTTTAAAAATATGTTGCTGTAGTATCCAGCAGGGTCGCTGGCACTTAATGCTATAGTACTTGTGTTTATAATTGGAGCACCTGTTTCACTTGGAGCACCCCAACCTAACCACATACCATCACTGACGAATGTTCTTGAACCTGACAGCGTAGGTGTTCCTGTAGGTAATATAATTTGGTGTGGTGCGTTAGTTAACAATTTAACACCACCAGCATCACTGCTAAAATGTAGTTCTAATAAATCTACAAATCTAATTTTATCTTGTGATAATAAGTTTTTTACTATGGTAGTTAAGCGACCCATTATAAATCCTCAACTATATCTAATTCATACCTTACTGTGTCACCATTGCCTGCTGTAAACTCTTGTACATCACCTGCTAATCTGCAAGTAAATTGTACATCTCCATATACAACTGTTTCATCATTTGCTATAGTGGCTACTAACCCTGGTTCAAATGCTAGTGTACCTTGTCCACTACCATTTAAGTCACAATCTGCTGTTAGCATATAAACTTTGTTGTGAAAAGCAAATCCAATATAATCTCCTGCTTTTAAGGCACCTGTTGTTACGCCACCTGTTGGTGATACATCAACTGCTATGCTTTTTGTACCTACCGCATAACCACTGCCATTGTTTACTAACATTGTTTGTGATGATTTATCTAATGCTCCACTTGTATCGCTGTACTGTGGTAATTTGGCTGTAAAACTTTCAAATTGACCTTGTTGTTTAGCAATAAATCCCATGAGAGGTGCATATGTTGTTCTTGTACCTAGTTCATAACTTGCTGTAAAACTCCAACGTTGTACACCTTGTGTTTTACGCTGTGCTCTACCTGTTGTTGAATTTGTGATACTTGTAAATGTATCATTCTTCATGTTAAGTGTTTGAAAACTTGGTGATGTTGGTAATGTTCCTGACATTAGAATGCACTCCTTACGCCATTTGTCTCACTGGCTTCTCTTATTATATTAGTAATTAGTCCTCTGCGTGACACAAGGATTTCATCAATGCCTTCAGCATCAACGGCGTTAATTGTAAAGTTAACATTTGTAGTTCCTGTGCCGCTCATTTGATTTTGATTTAACACTCTTCCATTTTGACTTGGTGTAAATACCTCAGGACCATTTTCGCCAACCATGAAACTAGATCCACCTGTAACTGGACCACCAAACTGTCTACCACTGTAGTTTTGACTTTTGATTGCATTAACTTGTTGCATACCAAATCCAATTGCCGCTACAGCCGCCGCGGCACCAAGTGCAGGACCAATAACTGGTATTACCGCTAAACTGGCATACGCGGCAGTTGCCGCTTTGTATGTGTCCATTAATGCTTGTGCAATTTGAAATGCTTTGTAGGCTTCAAACGCTTCTTTTGATTGTTTACTAAATGCCTTAAAGAAGTTTGCACCTTGCCCAATTAAGAACTCTGTTTTATTTTCTTCGTACTGCTGAATATTCTCAGCGGCTTTACGAGCAACTTCGTCACTCATACCTGCTTGTTTAAATTGAAACTGTCTTGTTAGTAATAGTTCATTACGCTTTTTCTTTTCTGCGTCCATGAATACACGCATTTTTTCCAGCTCTTCTTCTCTTGCTGATTGTATGCGTTCTTCTGCAAGTTCTTGGTAGCCTTGTGTATATGCCGCTTCTGCATCTGCTTTTAATGTTGTTGCATCTTTGGCTGAAATAGCACCTTCAAATTCTGCTTGTGCAATATTTTTAAGTGTGTTTTTGTATGCTGAAAGATTTTGTATTCTTGCTTTAAGAACATCATTAGTTTCTGTTGCGGCTCTTAAACTTAGATAAGTTAGTTCATTACTTCTTTTTTGTTGCTGTGCGGCTTGGAAATCTTCTTTGTTCTTTTCTTTAGTTTTCTCTAATTCTTCAGTTAACTTTTTAAGATGTGCATCTCTGGCTATAGTTGCATTTTTCAATGCTTGTTCTATACTGCCATACATATGTGTATTGTCTAAACCTTCTTGGTTTAGTGTTTCCATAGTAAGTGATAGGTTTGTAACTGCTTGTTCTGATTCTTTGTATGTTGCTTTTAACTTCTCAAGTCCTGATAAGAAGTTCTTAACATCCATGCTCTTGTATTGTGTAACAAGTTTCTTATTAGTACCAAGCAATTGATTAATTTGTTTAACTTCAGCATTGTAGGCTTCTGTTTTGGCTTTGTTAATTTCTGCTTGTTCTTTTTCTACTCTTAATTTTTCTTCTAATACTGGAACTAGTTCACTTTCTCTAGTAATAAGTTCTTCTAGAGCCGCGGCAGTGTTTTTGTATGTTAACAGTTGCTCTTCTGTCATATTGACAAGAGCACCTTGTCTGCCACTTAACTTGTCCATTTGTCTTCCTAGGAAGCTCAAAGTGTCGTTATATAATCCTGTTGCACCAGTTGTTTCTGATAGTGCCGCCAACATAAATGTAAACGAATCACTAAACTGTGTTTCTAACTGTTCTGTTGTAATAGACATCTGGTTGAAACTTGCACTTAAACTTTCACTGTTTTCAAACATCTCAAACATAACTTCAGCAGTTAATTTACCTGCTTGAGCCATCTTACGAAGTTCACCAACATTCAATCCACTCTCTTGTGCCATAATAGCAAGAGCAGGACCAAGTCCTTCAACGATACTGTTAAATTCATCACCTCTAACAACGCCTGAGGCCATGGCTTGACCAAACTGTCTAATAACACCATTGGTNGTACCAGCATCAGCACCTGCAACTGCTAGTGCTTGTGATAACTTACCTGTAACGTTTATTAGTTGGTCTTCTGATTTACCTAAGTCACCAGTTGATACTGCTAACTTTTGAAATAGTTCTGCTGTTGCGGCAAAACTTGTTCTATTTTGTATACTTGCTTGTGTTAAGCGACCCATTAACCTTTCAAGGTCTGCTTGGTTCTTAGTTACAAGTCTTAATTGGTTTTGAAATGTCTGCATCTTTTTAGATGCATCAATCATTTCTTTACCAAACTTAACAACTCCAGCGGCTACAACCGCAACTCCTAATGCTTTAAAACCTGCGGCTAGTCCCTTAACACCACCAATAGCCTTTCTAGTATCAGCATTAATTAAAATTTTATACTCTTCTGTTTTTGCCACGGTGCTGTTTCTCCTTTTGTTGTTTTATCTTAAAGTACTGCGACCACAGTCTAATCTCAAATTCACTGAGATTCATTCCTTGCTCCAATGTTATATGCAACTGTTCACACAGCCACATCAGGAATTGTAGATCATGGTCTACTCTAAGTTTTTTTCAATGTCCCCATTAGTAACAGTTGTCCCATTGATTATACCAACTATTCTTAAGATAATTGCTGGATCAACTTCGTTTGATAATGTTACTCTATCAGGTCCATTGAATAACGGCTTCCCGTTTTCATCTAAACAACGAATAATAAGTGTTTCAATCAATGCTTCACTTGTTTTTCCATTTGTTGTTAGATCTAAAATTTTGCTTTGTTCTCTCCATGTTAAAGTAGGACGATAGTGAATTGTTGTGTCCCATTCTTCAACGTGGTATTCTTTTAAATTATTCTGCACCAAATCATTAAAATGTTTTGTTGCATTATCTAGTATTTTACTCATCGCTTTTTCCTTGTGTTATTTTGTGTTTCGTTTGACACTTGCTTGTACCCAATTACGTTTCTTACTTGGGCCTTTACCTGATTTACCTTTGCTTACCCAACGACCTTCATTTAATGTACCAATCCATGGTTTGTTGTTCCTAACATCAAAACCTTTTGGTCTATTGATAAAATCCCAATTATTTGCAGTTTTACCTGTTTTATATGGTGTTTCGTTGACTCGTAAATCGTCTCTGATATCTTTACCAATTCTATCAACATCTGCTTCTATTTTTTTAGTAATTTTAGAAACAACTTGTTGCATAGAGGACGCCCCTATAGAGCGTCCGCTACTTGATTTGATATTAATACCAAAAGCCATTTATTACGATGCACTCGCGTTCAAAGTAATATCGCCTGTTCCTGTGAAACTAATACTTGCTTCAACCATTCCATCTAAACTAGATGTAATGCTGTAGCCTGTAATAATTATAGAACCGTTGATTTTTGGATTACCACTTGTTGCGCCATTTGGGTATGCCTCAAATGCAACGTGATCAACTCTTGGTGATGCTCCGCTTTGGTTTACGCCGCCTAAAAATGCAGGAATGTCATTTGCTCCTGATGTTTCTAATTGGCTATCGTCATAAAAAATGTCTGCTGTGCCGCTGAAAGATTTCAGACCAGCAAAGTAATTACGACTGTTGTCGCCCATAGTAGTATTTTCAATAGTTTCAGTTGTTGTTTCAATTGAAAAACTTCTAAGTTCTGCAACAGATTGTAATGTCGCTGATGCATCTGCAACTTTTAGCACGCCAAACTGTCCTGTGTATACACTCATGTTAGTTCTCCTCTGTAGGTGTTACTTCATCAGTTGCTTCATCAAGTTCTTTTTCAAAAGCCTCTATAACATCAACTGATTTTGTTTTTTTAGTTTTGTTTTTTGGTTTAGTAAGAGTATCTTCAATCAAGGACCAGCCCATACTAGTATGGTTTCCTAAGTCCTGTTCGCTAATTGTTCTTACACGACCATCTTTAGTTACTTTAAGCATTATGCCGCTCCTCTTGTGTAGATATATTCAACCTCAAAAGTTAAGGATATTAATCCAAATCTTTTATCAATTGCTTGATCAACTGTTAGTTCTACTAATTTTGTATTCTTAGCAACACCGCCACGAGTTAAGTCTGCAACAAGAGCTTCTTCAACTCTTTCTGCAATATCGTTACGCTGTAAATCAATGTTTGTGCCTGTTACATAACATTCACATACAACATTCATTGTAGCGAAACGACTACCTACATCACCTTGCATTGTAAGTTCACTTCTGTTTTCATCACTTGTTCTGACTACTACAGCAGGAAACTGTTGTCTTGCTAGATTATCTAAGTCTATACTTTCTCTTGTAACAAAAATTGGTTTAGGATCATTTGCGTCACCTAAAATATCAACTATGTTCTGAGCAATGTCGTTACGAATACTCATTATCGTACTAACCTTTGTCTTGGTTGAATCTCTTGTTCATTATCTTCAAAAACGCCGTCATTATCCCAGTCATAAAACAGTGATCTTGTTGTTACACTAAATTCTTCATCAAATGCTTGTTTATAAAAACCTATTTGAGTCTGAAAACTATCTCCTTCTACAGCCCATTGTGTGAGCTTAGGAAGAACATACTTGTGTAAACAATAGTACACTGCACTACGTTTGAGTTGACTATCCTTTAGTTTTGTTGTGTCCATAACTGTTCCATAACGACTTCGTCCAGAAAGTTGTGGCCACCATTCAATCCTAAGGAGACGGTAAATGTCTTCATCTGTTTTTGCAATCATGTCTGAAAAGTCCTGTATACCGTAATTGTGTAAATCAGGAAAGTATTCTTTCATGTCGTTTTCAGTGAATAATGCCATTTGGTTCTCCTTTGTGATTTATATAGTGGGGAACAAAGCCCCCACTATAAAAACTAATAGTAATAATTACGCTTGTGAGTCTTCAATAATAATACCACGAGAAGCATCAATCATTAATGCACCCATAGCCATTGAAGCAACAATATCAAAACCAACTGCCTCAGGTCTACGAGCAACTTCAACGCTGACTCCACCTTGACTAGCCATTTTAACAGCATCTTGTGAGAAGATAGCCATTGCTGGGTTTTGGTTAGTTGTTCCCATGTCAGTATCATTTAAGTATGAACTTACATAACATTCAACACCTGCGATGTTACCAAAGTAACCGTTTCTCATTGCTGTGTTTTGGAATTCACCACCTGCAAAAGAGTTTGATCCAATTGCTGATAATAAGTTTGCGTATTGGTTAGTACCTACAACACCAAATAACTTTCCACCTTCGCCTTGGCCACGAATTGTGCCAACTGCTGTGAAAATGTCTGAAAGTGCAAGTACACCTGCGCCAACGGCACCAGTTAATTCTTGTGCTGTTAGTGAAGCGAATTGTGTAGTAACTGCTTTGTCAACTGCTGTTGCAATAGCGTTACCCATAATTCTACCCATATCACTAGTATCAATTCCACCCAAGTCTCTTAAAATTGTGCGACTTGCATGAAGGTCTAGTGCGATAGTTTTTTTAGTGTTTGCTGGAAGTTTAGAAGCAAAATCAACACCTGGGTCTGTTTCACCGCCTGCTGATGTTACTGTTACTGCTTCAACTGAACCCATCAAAGGTACTTGAGCAGAGGCTGACCCTGCAGGTACTTGGATGTTTGGCACGATTTGACCTGGTAGGTACAAACTGTTCTCGTGTGCCGCATATACTGTAGCCGCTTTAACGGGTACAACCATTGAATCAAGGTTAATACCTGATCCATATTCATTAACGTATGCCATAATAATTTCTCCTTTTGGCTATTTAAATTTGGCCAAGCCTTTTGGCTTCGCCGTATATTTTACGATGATCTGGATTATTCATATCCAGTTCTGCCAAATTAACTTTTATATCCTTTGCAGGAGCCAAGTTACTTTGACTGCTTGTGCCACCTGGAGTAGCGGCTTTAAAATGTGGATTGTTCTGTAAAAATTCATTTACTAAACTATCTACACTCATAGGATCACCTGATTCTGCATAACGAGGGTTACCTGTATCATCAAGTACTTCTGCGTTACCATCTTCACCTAATCTAATCTGGTTCTTCACCAATGCTACAACTTGTTGTGCATTAATGGCACCTGATTTATTAGCGGCGCTTAAAACTGCTCCATCAACTTTTACACTGTGTAGTTCACTGCGTAATTGGTCAATATCACTGTTTTTCTTTTCCACTGTTTCTTTCAAAACTGCTTCAAATTCGCCTCTGGCTTTCTTAGCCTCCAGTATTTTTGTCTCTTCTGCACTAGCAAGTTCTTTGTAGTGTTCAGGGTCAACACCCGCATATCGCTTTTCCAACGCACGACGTTGTTTAGCCAAACGGTCTTCTATAATTTTGTCCAACTGATCTTGTGAGAATGTTGGGTTAATTACTTCTTCTTTTGCCTGAGTTTCTGTATTTTCTACAGCGGCTTCAGTAGCCTCAACCTGAGTATTGTCAGTCATTTTAAGTTTCCTTGTTATGCTTGTATTTAGTCTCTTGTAAAATAATCCACTGCTTTAAGATTCTCCACAAGGGTGAATCCATCTGCAATAAGTTGTTGTTTAAAACCTGTGCCTATTTTACCAGGGATTAAAGTTTTACAATGTGTTAACTGGCTTTTGATAGTATCGTAAATGCGTTCTGCACTTGCACTACCTAGCCTTACAGTATCATACACACTCCAATCAATCTTGGTTGCTTCGTTGTGTGCTTTGTGCATATTACACTGTAATTCAATAAACTTGTGTTTATTGGAATCTGTTTCTCCATTTTTTATCATAGAGTTAATATTTGTCTTTGCCAATGTCATGCATATATCCTGACATTCAACTGTTGTTACTGTTTCATGATGTTTAAGAAATAGATAACTGGTTATTCCTGCGTTACTACACCAATCAATAGCATGGCCTCCTTGTAGTCTTTTTATACTAAATTTAGTGTCCATGATATGTTCATTAGTCATTTCCCATTCACTGATATCATGCGTTGTTTCTCTCAAATCAAACTGCCAAACACTATCCAAACTTGCAAAGCGTCTACCATTTAAGAACAATGGCTTTTTAACTACTGTAACCTTTTTATTTGGCACATAAGTTCGTCTTCGTTCTTGCCAATACTCTCTATCAGCGTCACAAGTATATGCTTGTGCAGTTCCTCTATGCCGCTTCTTTGTTGCTACAGTCATAACTATTCGTTATTGCTGTTTAACAACTCCTGTTTCGCAGTGTCAACGTCAGCCTGGCTTATTTCGCTGTGCAAATCTAATATTTGTTGATCTGTTATGCCTTGCATAATCATTTCTTGAATATGACTGCTTCTGTTTTCCACTGTGGTAACTGGATGTTCTAATGTTTCGTTCTTGATTGATTTTGTGATTTGTTGTAGAGTTTCACTATCGTCAACAATAGCACTTGCAA
>JGI24004J15324_10000905_pt1 | contig 11853 bp, 6 predicted proteins | sample LinPmetageLP32_FD_15324 | JGI IMG/M metagenome (IMG submission 15324)
AAGTTACAACGCCGGACAAAAAGCCTAGCGATGACAAGTCTAGTACTACTACTAGAGAAGGTATAAAAGGTACGCTTACCCTAGGTAAAAAACGTACCTCAAAGAAAGGTAAGGGTGTAAAGACTTCTGTAGAGACTTCTGTAAAGACTCCTGTAGAGACTTCTGTAAAGCCTTCTGTAAAGCCTTCTGTAAAGCCTTCTGTAAAGCCTCCTGTAAAGACTCCTGTAGATGACACAGCTTCAAGACAGACCGAAGGCGAAGAGATACAAGGGAAAGAGTTGGACTTGGTACTGCGCGGTTTTATAAAAGACGAGCTAGATGGAGGTAAATTAGCGGTTTTAAGTATGGCTGAGTACATATCTACGGAAATCAAAGACCCCGCTTATAGGCAGATAGCATCTAGTGTGGCAGCTCGCATAAAAAGTATGGCAGATCTACCCAAAAATTTTAAAATTGCTACGATAATGAAGGACGGCCTACAGTATACGGACGGTTCACGCCCATATGGAACGACTAGGACAATAATTAAGCAAGAAGATGGCTTTACCACTATAGTTTTATCTTTAAACGGCGAAGCTGGGAACCAAAGACTACATAGTAAGCCTATAGAACTTAAAACTACTTTACATGAGCTAATACACGTTGCTACTGATTCAGGTTTGCTGTTAGCCAAGAAGTACCCAGAATTCGTAGGCAAGGAATACGCTCAACTTGCTGTTGATTTAGACAAAGTATATGCCGTAGTACAAGATAAATTTAAAAGGCTACGAAGTTTGGGTGGCGATTTAACCCCTGACGAAAAGGCGTTGCTTAATACAAATATGGATGAAGCTCCCGCCGAGCTACTTACTTATGGCCTTACAGACAAAAGAGCGCAAGAATTACTAGAAAGTATTCCCTACGACAAAGAGACTAGTGTATTTAACAAATTTGTATCTCTTATACGGGAGTATTTAAACCTACCCGCTAGGGCTAACACTGTACTAAGTGAAGTAATTACTCTAGCTGACGCACTACTGAATATAGACCCTAGTTTTGAAGCGAGAATATCTCAACAAATTGCCGAAATAAACAAATCTAATCCTGTAATGCGCCAAAGCATAATGGGTGATCCTGTAGCACCTTTATCTCAAGGTCAAATAGCTAATTTGAAAAAAGGTAATCTTAAAGGTGCTCTTACTCGTTTAGGCGCTAATGCTAGTAATAAGCGCATAGGTAGTATATCTCGTATGTTTTCTAACTCTGTAGGCACCACTAAGGTAGAGCTAGTTGTCGGCCTAGAAGACAAGAGAGGCGTAAGTGCTAGGGGCATATTTGACCCACAGACAAACACGATCAAGCTAGACGTGGGGACAGGTCTCAATGAACATACGCTACTACATGAGATGACTCACGCACTTGTGTCTGCCACGATAGCTAACAAGGGTGCAGGAGTTACCGCTAAGTTAAACACGCTGTATAACGAGGCCAAGCCTTACCTAAGTAAAGACGAAGGGTCTAACAACTTAGATGAGTTTGTGTCCGAGTACATGAGTAACGAAGCATTTGTACAAGAGTTAGCTACCATATACAGCAAAGACTCAAACACAAGCATAGGCAAGAGATTTGTAAATATAGTGTCTAACTTTATACGAGGTAAGTTAGGGGCGGACTCAACACCCATAGACAAACCCAATCCAGATATGGCTCAGAAAAAGTTATCTGAGTTAGACTTGGAGATTAAAAACTTGTTAGCACCTGCACCTGAGTCACGCAATGCAGGTGAGTTGTTGATGGCTTCTAAGGAAGGCACTATAGGCACACTAGCTGACAAGCTAGGTAAGGCTATGTATGAAGGTGGCAGAGAGCGTAGCAAACAACCTGCTGTAGTTGCCGCTGACTCTGTAGCCAATTTTATTACCTCTACTATACCTATAGGGGCTAAAACCGTAGGGCTTAAATTTTTAAATTCGTCTGGCCTAGCCGAAGTTCTCAAGAGAAACTTCAACATAGTTGACGGCGAGGTTATAGACAAGTTACTAAGTGCGTCTGTAGCTGCACAGACTGAAACTACTAAGAGGTTAAGTGCTACTCGTGACTCAATAAACAAGTGGCTAAAAGCTAACCCTGACTTGAACGAAGACTTTAGTGAGTTGGTTATAGAGAGCACTAGAGATCCAGAGCTAAGTGCAGACCCCACCAAGCCTAGGAAAGTGTACAGTGACTACTACCTGACCAACACTAGGACTGGCAACCGACTAGGGTTTGCTACCGAAGCGGAAAGAGATCAAGTTGCGGCTAGGCTAAATGCCGCTAACAAGAAGACCGCCATAAAAGAAAAGTTTAGCCAAGCAAGATTAGATAATTACGATAACTTACAACCCTTGTACAAAAAAATACAAGCGGCAGGGGGTAAGAATACTTACGTACAGCTACGTGATACATACAAGGAACTGTTAGCAAACTATGAGGCTGCACAGGTACACTCATAGATGGCCTTGAGTCTGCTGATGGTACGCCTGTAGCTGCAAGTATACGCAAGGGCCTTAGAGATCAGATATACGGCAAGATATTTGCGGACACAAACATTGAACCGTACTTTCCTTTAACTCGTGAGGGTGAGTACTGGCTCAGATATGACGTTACGGTTGGGGACAGCACCGAGCACGTAGTAGAGGCTTTTAAGAATGCACCTGCTAGGAATAGAGCTAGATTAGCCGTGTCTAAAGCTCCAGAAGTGGTCGCAGGTTCCATAGACACTTATGATGGACGTAAAGACCTATTTAAAGGGTACAACGACAACCCTCCACCTATTCAGTTTATAGGAAGTACACTGTCGTTACTAAACAAGGCCAAAGTTTCACAGCCTGTACAGCAACAGTTTCTTCAGTTGTTTATTGATACCCTGCCAGAGTCTTCTACCGTCAAAGCATTAAAAAACCGAGTAGGCTACAGGGGTTCTGAACGAGACGTAATGGTCTCCTTTGACCAGAAAGCGTTTAGCATGGGTAGGCAGATTGCGGCATTGCGTAGCAGTAGAAATTTGTATAAAGCATTTGATGTAGCTAAAGAAAACCTAGCTAACTTAGACGAGAAAAGTAGGCTCTTGCGGAATGCCCTATTTGCTGCGGAGACTTCTGGTGATGAGAAAGCCATAGCTACTGCTGAGTCTGCTATCGAAGCCGCCAAGAAAGATAGACGGTACTTTAAAGAAGACGAAGCGCGGTTAATCGAAGCGTCCCTCGCGGATAGTATTGACTTTGTGGTTAACCCTCCCACAGGCAACCTTGAAGCATTTTCTGGGCTTGCTAACAAGGTTAGTTTTCTATGGACGCTAGGCGCTAACGTATCTTCGATGGTGGTCAACATGGCTAACCTAGGTACAGTTGTCGTGCCTTTCTTAGCGGGTAAGGCCGGTGTCGGATTTAACGATGCGCTCTCCGCTGTGTCCATAGGCAGTCGTTTGTTTTCCAGCAGTGGCACAAGTCACATGGTACGTATGTATGGTGCGGAAAACCTAGCAGAAGGGGATACCTCTAAAGTAGAGCAAATGAAAGTGGTAGGTAACTCTATAGACAACTACTACGTAGCAGATGCAAACGGTAACCTAACGATACGCGATGACATGGAGAGTCTTGATGATCCTTTCTATGACATGAAGGGCAAGGGCGGCAAAGTAAAGACACTAACTAAGCGCGAGTTTTTAGAGTTAGTCATGCCTATAGTTGCCGAGGCAGATTCAAGAGGACTGTTAGGGCGATCCTTGCTAGCAGATACCTTGGACATACAGGTAGACAAGAAAAGTACAGGGGCATTTAATTATGTAACTGGGCTTGCTGCGCTACCTTTTCATACCGCAGAAAGATTTGTAAGGCAGTCTACGCTTATAGGTTCGTTCCTAACTGAGATGCAGAGGATAAACAATGAGCCTAACGCCGCTAAAGGCGAGGCAGACCTATCTACCTCTGCTGTGTCTGACGCTGCTGTAGCACAGGCCATATACGACACACAGCGTACCAATGGCGGCTCATCCATAGCAACTGCCCCTGCCATAGCGAAAAGAAATATCTTCCGTACCGCCATGATGTTTAAAACCTTTGGCGCACAGATGTACTTTACAGAACTTATGACCGTTATAGACTCTTTTAAGGGTTCTGGACTAGATGACTATTCTAGGCGACAAGCGGCTAAACAGTTCATAGGTATACAAGGTGCTGTGCTACTGCTTGCAGGTGCTTCCGGTAATACTATGTACGGAATGATAGCAGGACTTGCTAACCTTGCGTTTCATGGCGATGAAGAAGAAGATTTTGAGACCCTTACACGTCAGGCAATAGGAGAGTTAGTATATAAGGGTGGTGTATACGGAGTCACTGATGCTTTGGGTGCAGGGCTAGACGTGTCCGAACGTATAGGTCTTGCCAATATGCTAATCGGTACAGGCAAGTACAACTTTAACAATACATGGGAGGCTGACTTACTTTCCATAATACTTGGCCCAAGCTACGGAACTATCACCAGTTGGAAGCGAGGAACCGAACAGGTAGCACAGGGAGAGTTGGCTAGAGGGTTTGAGACAATGGTGCCTACGGCCTTGCGTAACCCTATAAGAGCGTACCGCTATGCTACTGAGGATGGTGTTAGGTCTAATAGGGGGGACATAGTACTGGAGGATGGTACTCTAAGTAGTGGGCAGTTTGCGGCTAAGTTCTTTGGGTTCATGCCCGCAGAGTACAGTCGGGTTATGGAGTTACGCAGTCTCAGTAAGGGTATAGACGTAGCCATAAACGAAAGAAAGTCTCGTATAGCCGGTGAACTTTATGACCGTAAAAGAAATGGACTTCCAGAAGCAGACGTGCGGGACAAGATAAGAAAGTTTAATCAGGACAACCCTCAAAACCCTATAGACCGAGAGTACCTAGATAGGTCGTTAAAGCAGAGGCAGCAAACCTCCAAAGATATGCTAGCAGGTACGACTATAAGCAAACCGAACCGGCAGATAGCACTAGATATAATGGACAGTACGTCCCATTATCCTGACATTGACAAGATGTATACTAATTTTGACAAGCTATTAGGGCTAGAGTAGGGGGATATCACACCATCCTCCATACTCTTACACCTAGTCTACCACCCTCTACCACAACTTTAACGGTACACTGCCATCCCTTGCGGTCTAGTATCTTAGCTAGTTGAGCGATAGCTTTCTCTGTATTAATACACAGGATAAACACAGAGTATCCACAAGACATACTGCTCCAGTTGACGACTATCTTTACCCCGTCTGGGTTAAGGTCGTCTAGCTTCAGCATCTACGGAGAAGTTAACTACAATGACTTCACTAGGGGCCAGACGTACAAGAGTACCCTTACTCAACCTAACCTTATCGCGCTTGGCTCCCATTTTTGTTAGCAAGTCATCTATAAAAGAGCCATAGTTTAATTGCTGTTTACCGCACCACTCCTTCAACGGTTTAAGCACTAGGTATACTTTCTTAACATCGGTCTCATATCTAGCAACTAGCTGGCCTCTGGGCATAGATTCCGGTATGACTATACTCTCCGCGTCAGTATTCTTACTGCGTAGATCGTCAGTGCTTTTGATCCACAGTATGTTACCCCAGTTCTCGTTTAAGTAGTCATTCAGCGTCTGCTCTACACTAGCACTCATGTCCTCTACACGTGCCTTGTTGATTTTTACCTCGCCTATTATCCATTTGAATATAGGCTCTATGTTGTACTTGATGAGTCCATATTGCTTGGCTAAAATCAAGCCAGATAGGGTGGCGGTAACCTGTGCAGACCAGAACCTATTCTCTGAAGTAAGCCCTGCTTCTCTATCCACACGCTCTTGTACCTTAGCTATAAGAGCCTTAACCGCATCTAAGTCCTTCATAATATGTGCTAGGAACTCTATACCTGCCCAACCACAATTAGCGTCTAAGTCTCTAGAGAATTGATCGGTCTGCTGTTTAGTATCGGGTGTATTAAACATACGTTTAACTCGTATCTCTAGTATCCGTTGAGCTTCCGCTTTAGGCATAGCTTTGTAGGTGGATATAAGCTCTACGATACTTGTGTTGCCTGTGGATACCGCTAACAGATTCCACGGTTCACCCCTATACCTTTCAATATTGCTACCGCCTGACATACGCATACGTTGCTTACCACTGGTAAACTGATAGGCAATGTCACTGAGTTGTCTCCCAGAAGAATTGGTTAGCTCGTCCATACACAACGGCAGGTTGTGCATAACCTCTCCACGGTTCATCTTGCTAGCGTGAGTGTCCCTCTCGTGTAGCATAAGGGCATCGGGTCTGCCCCATGTAGATAGCGAGGCTAACATAGCTGTAGTCTTACCCACACCAGACTCTTTACTGTGCAAGTGTAGTGCGGCACAGCTTATCTCCCCCATAAACTTCATAAGCACAGAGCCAAACCCTGTACCTACTACATACTGGTGCAGTTCAAAGCCATCACGGTTATAAAAGTTTATTGTCTCCTTCCAACCATCTAGGGTACCTCGTGGTTCAAAAGCGGACATAAGAACGGCTGTTTGGGTTGAAGGAGGGTTAAACTCTGCCTTACCGTTAAACAGTTCCTGCCCACCTAGCACAAAAGATTTGCATTCATCTCCAACCCAGCCAAATTGTTTATGCGCCATAGTTGCACCCCCTGATGCTTGTAACTCATTTACCCACGCTATTGTGTACTGCATTATGTCCTCCATTTTAGCGACAGCTACGCCCTTCTCTGACATCTGCCTACGAAACTCTTCTTTAGATGTTACGGCAGTTAGCGGTATCGTGAACTCCCTGACCCCGTCTTTAGGTAGGTGTAGACGCATGACTATTGATTCGCCTGTCTCCACATCTAACACTCGTTTAACCACATATAAGTCGTTGTGGTATATGTTAACTTCTATGGGGTCTCCTTCACGATCCGTGGTTCTAAGGTATACCCCACCATTAGCTCCCCTAAAGTAGGGTTTGGGGTACGTGGGTATGATGTATGTGGCTACAGGTGCAGAAGGTATACTTACAGCAGGGGCTTGCACTATGTTGTCTACAGCTTCTTTTGTTCTGTTACCTAGAGTCTTGGGTGACCCCACCTTCAACCAGTAGGGGCAGTCAGGGCATACCCCTAGCTTGTTCTCGTGGAACCTTGCACAGCTATACGGCATGGTGGGTTGCAGGTTATCCCACTTGGTGTCAGTTTCGTAAGCGTTATAGCCACTGTAGCCTTTCGATATAGCGTGTGCTTTCTCTCGACTGCCGTCTTCACAAGACTTTAATACCGACAGTACACCACGCCATATAGGTTCAGATACGTCCTCCTTGTCGGTCATAGCCAACCGTATCTGTTCGCACCCCTTTCCCTTACTGCTCTTTATAAGTATGTCTTTGAAGTGGCTCTCAAGGTGAGCATACTTGTCGTCAGCAGGTGGGGCTTTTGTAGGTGGCTCTGGTAAGTCTACACCTAGTAGGTTGCTAAAGGAGTCAAAGTCCACACTAGGAGTGCCACCATTGCCTATGTACTCAACTTGCGAGGGCGGTGAGTCTTTATGGTTATGGGTAAACGGCACACGCAAAACCCTAGCCGCATCCGAAGTTACGGCAGGGTCAGCTAGTAGGCCGTGTAAACTACACGCTTGCTTTAGTCTACGTGCTACCGGAATCCATTCGTCTCTAGGTACTGCTTCGTCGAGTACCCAATATACATGTATCCCACGCCCAGAATTTACTAGCGTAGGCTTTGGCAAGGACAACGCCTTGCAGAATTCTTTTAGGGCAACTAGCCCTTCGGACTGTGTGCTGTAATCTTTTGTCTCGCCGCAGTCTATGTCTAAGAAAAAAGAGTTTAGTGTTAATACATTAGTCGTCTTACGTGTTCCACCCTCTCCAAAAGTACCTAGCCCAAAGTATGTATCGTACCCGTCATCATCTAATTCTTTAGCTGTATCTACAAGTTCATCGACAGTGGAGTAAAACTTTTGTACTAAACGCCCGTCAGACTTACGTGACGCAAACATACAATAACTACCACTGCCTCCTAGAACTCTAGACAAGAAATTTCTAGTTTGCATTATCGACCCTCAAAAAACTGGAAGTCACTGCGGCAGGGACAAGAACCGTCCTTTTCGGAAAACCTAGCCGCAGAGTATTAAGTTGGGAGCTAGTCCCAGTTGTCGATAATGTTACTAAAGCCTTCGTCGATATCCGCTTTTGGTTTGGCCTTGCTAGCGGCTTTTGACTTTACTACTTTGAGTGGGGGTGCTTTCTCTACCACTTGTTCTACAGGGGCTTCTTCAGCCTCTTCTACGAAAGCATCTTCTATAAGAGGTTCTGGTTTGAAGGGGTTATCATCTGGGCTATGTACATACCCCTCTACAGCACCAAAGGGGTTACGCTCTTCCATCGCAACGTACTTGATAACCTGTACAGCACGAAGTCTGAGGGATACACCTGCCTCACGCATGTTGTAGGGGAAGAAAGCCACTGCGACATTGACAGTGCTACCCGTAGTTAGCAAGAACTCTTCTGGTAGCTTGTTGCCACCTGCGTCATAAAGGTTAGGTTTCCTAGTAGCTTCTTTACCGTAGGAACCTTTGATCGTAGCCTTACCTGTGTAAGTACCTGTCTCGTCGTCCTTCTTGAATGGCACCTCAATCTGCTCAGGCCAAGCATCCTCACGAGCTTCGGTGTACGCCTTAGCCATGTGAGTGAATAACTCTTTGGCTTGCCCACTAGTCATGCGGAATTGTATCGTGTAAGAAGATCCATCATCAATCGGCTCACACGGTACAGACCGTTTCTCTGCTTGGTCAAAGCGGTAAGTGCGGTCAATACGAGGCCATAGCGCCTCTACGTTGGTTATCATATGGTCAGTCATGTCATCTATCCTATCGGTTGCTTTCATCCATTTCGGAAGAAGTATGGTGTTTTGCGGAGGCCAACCTGTAGATTCTGTACCGTTGTCTGCCGCGTCTTTTATCTGCCTCAAGACTTGCCTGACTTGGTATAGACCTTCGTCAAGTACATCAGAGTGCAAATTGTGTATCTGTACAGCATAGGGAGGTTCCTTCTCTACTGCCAGAAATATAAAGTCTTCAATCGGGTAACCTGCCAACTCAAGCACGTACTTATAAAATGCCGCTTGGATATGGTACCCCAGACTAAAGAACTGTCGCTCAAAGCCTCCACGCTTTGGACTAGCATCACGGGTAGTTTTTAAGTCTACCAGTATGCCCCTCTCCGGTATAAATATGTCAGGACGTGCTTTAAGTGCTAGGCCCGTCTCTTTATCCGTACCGAATATACTAACTTCTTTTACCGCACATAGATCAGATACTAAGTCTACCGCCGCACTGTTAGACATAACACTATTTACCATAGCTAGGCATATAGCATAGTCTTCCTGCGTAAGTACGGTCTTACCTTCAAGCTGTGCTTCTTCTCTAGCACTTGTCCACAGCTTGCCCCTTCTATTTTCAGGGCCACAAAGTACCAAATCTTTTTCAGGCTCTAACACCATTGCGTGTACAGCAGTGCCAAGGTCGAATGCGCTATTGTCTTTGTATACTGCGTTCTTCCAATGGAGTATCGACTTAGTGCTTATAGTCTTTACCGCCGAACTGCTTATAGCAGGGTGAGCGTGGTAGTCCTCATTGGACATGTCCTCTACAAGCATTACATATCACCGTAGAAGTCTTCTTCGCTTTCGCTATCTACCTGAAAGACTGGTGCTTTATCGGCTGTCTTAGGTGCTAACCCCGAAGCAAGCGCAGCGATGGAAAACCTTCTAGTGTTTCCCACCTCTATGTACGAATTCTTGGGTACGCGCCCCTGTCTGAGCCACGATCTAACTGTAGACACAGAGACCGAAAAATGTTTTGCTACATCTTCAATCGGAACATACGGTTGGTTCATCTTTGTCGCCCTTCTAATAGTGTTGAAATGCTAACTTTACTGCCTTTATCTATCTTAGTCAACCAGTTCCTTGTAAAGATCGATCATTTGTGTGTGTATGTCAGTTTTAGTATCCAATAGTGACCAGTACCTCCTCTCCACAGTCGAGCCTTGCAGTTGTATTACCGTACACTTGTGGTCTTGCCCTGCCCTGTGAACCCTAGCATTAGCCTGTGCATATATTTCTAGTGAGCTTGTAGGTGACCACCACACCACGGTGTTAGCCGCAGTTAGAGTTATGCCGTGTGCCGCAGATTGCGGTTGTATGACTAACACTCTTGGGTCAGGAGTGGTTTGAAATGAGTTAAATATTTTGGTTCTATCTGACGCAGAGACACTACCGCGTATCACTTCAGTAGGTATGCCGTCATCTCGTAAGTTTCTAGTTATGAGGTCTATGGCGTTCTTAAACGGAACAAACACCAGAACTTTTTTACTAGACTCTTCTATAACCTCACGTAGTACTTTGTATCTATAGCTGATATCGAACTCCAACGACACCCTATCCGTTGAGTACACTGCCCCTGCCGATATCTGCAACAGCTTGTTTATGTGCACTGCCGCATTGACGGCGGTTATATCTTCGCCCTCCGCTTGGAACGTCATATCTTTTAGTAAGAGCTTATAGTATTTCTTTTGTTGTCGGGTTAACTCTACGGCTCGTTTGGTATACACCATAGGCGGCAGGTCAAGGCACTCTTCTTTGGTGAACCGAATCGCTGGCTGTAGTATCTTATGTACATGCTCAGTAGCATTAAGTCTAGGAACCCATTTAAAGTTAGTTACCTTCCGCATTATCTTATCTCGGAAAGCACCAAAGGCTTTAGGTACAGCAGTGGGGTTTACTAGTTTGGCTAACCCAAACGCATCAAGTGGACTCTGTGCCGCAGGTGTGCCTGTCATCATCCACAACCAAGTATCAGCCTTGACTAGTCGGTGAAGGGTCTTCCATCTTTTGGTCTGGGCATTCTTATAGTGAGTGGCCTCGTCTACAATTATGCAGTCAAACCCTGCCTTGGATACGATGTCCTCGACAATAGCCAACCCATCGTAATTTATAATTACATAGTCAGTAGTCTTACGTAAGGCTTTCTCTCTAGCTTTAGGTGTGCCATGCGCTACGGATACAGACCTGTGGGGGGTAAACCTGTTTATGTCGTCTAGCCACGCCGAATCCATAATAGATAGTGGGCATATGACTAGCACACGTTTGATCTGCTTTGTCTTTAACAGGTAGTCGGATGCCCATATAGCACTGGCAGTCTTACCCGTGCCTTGCTCGTTAAAGCAGAAAGCCCGTCTGTTTAAGGTTAGAAAAGCAGAGGTGGACTTCTGGTGGTCGAAGGGAGTCAGGTCACCTGTAAACACGTACCTACCGTTGATAGGTGAGGGTATGTTTATGTTAAGGTTCTTTAGTACTTGGGCTTCTTCTATACCCCAGTTAACCAGAACGTGGTTGTCTTCTAGCTCTTTGCTTTTAGGTATTATCTCTGTGACTTTAGCGGGGTCACGCAGTCGGAGCAAGACTGCTCTGTTATCTACTATACGCAATGTAGTTCTCCGTTATAGGAAGTTATAAACCCCGCTTCGCCTCCCGATGGGGTCAGGTCGAGATCATGGGACAAAGGAACAAACCCTAGGCTTCCTAGATTTTATGCAGTAGTAATTTACACTCAATAGGAGAGAGATACTGCATCATTTAAAGACGGATCTAAGCACCGTCTACCACACCCAATTTTGTCCGCAACCACTTGTTGTTCACCTGCTGTAACGTAGCTTTCTTTTTCTTTTTGGCACTGGCTCGGCGTTTGTTGGCCGCTGATTTTTTTGTTATGGCGTTCATATGTTTAGATTCTCTACCTTAGCCGTAGAGGTTAGTGTTATATCGCCATCACCATAGACACTGT
>JGI24004J15324_10000906_pt1 | contig 11847 bp, 15 predicted proteins | sample LinPmetageLP32_FD_15324 | JGI IMG/M metagenome (IMG submission 15324)
TGGTGCTTTGATTATGGCCTACTTTATATTCTTGGTTATGAAACAACTTATGGATGGTTTGATTAGTGAAATACAAACCGTTCAGGGTATAACTAAAATGCTCATCACAAGAGCATCTATTATGAATAATGATATGATTCGTATAGATACAAGTGTTTCTAGTGCTTTAAATCTGCCACCAGACTTGGATAGGATAGCTAGAGCTGAAAACTTTGTAGAGGATGGCAAGATAGATGCCAGAAGAGATTAATGGATATAGTAAAAATAATAACAGAGTTTGGATTCCCAGTAGTTATGGTAGTTGGACTGGGTTACTTTGTTTACTTTGTATGGCAAACCATTACTAATAAAATAGATCCAGCCGTACAAGAGATGAAAGGAACTATTATAAGATTGACTGATCAATTACGTTTGTTAGACCAGGACATGATTCGCTTACAGCAAAAAGTAAATACGGTTATTGAAGTTAAGGAGCAAGATGCCGAAACAACAAAATCAAAAACTTAATAAAAAGTTAATATGCAAACGCATCAAACAACAAAAAGACAGACGTAATGGATAGAACAATACTTATATTTGTAAATTTAATTTTCTTTTTTGCAGTCTTTTTATTGAGTGCAGACGAAATGACACATAAGTTTAAAAGCCCCAGTTTTTCAGGGGTAAACACATCTAGTCATTACCTTACTATAGAGAATCAAGAGTTCAACAGAGAAGAATCAATACGAGAAGAGATTAGAGCCTATACAGAAGACCTTGAAAGAGAAGCTGAAAATACTACGTTAGCTAGGTTTATACGTAACTTAGAGAGTAGAATATACGCACAACTAAGCAGACAGTTAGTAGATAGCTTATTTGGTGAAACTGCTTCTGATTTTGGCATTCTTGAATTAGAAGGCAACACCATAGAATATAGAGTAGAAGACGATAAGGTAACATTAATAATTGTAGATGAAGAAGGAAATAGTACAGAAATTACCGTACCTCTTGGTTCTTTTACTTTCTAGTTGTGCGTTAGTTGTAGATCCTTTACATAATGGTATACCGCCAATAAGAAGTATTGAATCAGCAGAAGTTGGTGCTCTATTGACCAATTTATCAGAGGTACCCTTACCCATAAGAAAACCAGTAGTTGCGGTATATCCTAATTCTTTTAAAGACGATACAGGACAACGTAGATCTAATAGTCAATACGCAAGTTTTAGTACTGCAATCACCCAGGCTCCTGATGCTTATCTTATAAGGGCTTTGAAACATTCTAATGTATTTGACGTAGTAGAGCGCAAAGGCTTGGACAACTTGACTAAAGAAGCCAGATTATACGTACTACTAGAGAAAACTTTGATGAAAAACAAAAGGTAAAACCTTTATTATTTGCTGGTTTGTTAATGGAGGGTGGTGTTGTAGGTTACGAAACTAATATCAAGTCAGGAGGTGCTGGAGCCAGATATCTTGGGATAGGAGGTTCAAAAGAATACAGACAGGATTCTGTAACCATCTCTCTACGCACAGTCTCAGTTAGTACAGGTAAGATATTACTTGAGGTGTTGGTTACCAAAACAATTCTTAGCGCATCTGTATCTTCTGATGTGTTCAGATTTTATGCAAATAATACCGAATTGGTTGAAATAGAGAGCGGTATAGTAGAAAATGAATCTATAAATATTGCTTTACAGATGGCTATCGAGACGGCTGTTTTGCAAACAATAGAGGAAGGATATGAAGCAAGCTATTGGAAATATAAAAATAATATTGATCAGCCTAGTTGTGATGATGAGTGCATCTCTAACATACGCGGCTGATAACGAAATATTCATAGACCAGTCAGGTGCTACATCTAACTTAGATATAGAACAAGTTGGTGGTAGTGGCAACATCATTGGTGGAGCTGATGCCGCGGCTGGTTCTATGACCGCATTAGATATTGATGGTGCATCTATGACCTTAGATGTTTTGCAAAAAGGTTCAACAAATAAATTTCTTGGTGATATCTGGGCAGATAACTACACAGGTTACTTCTCGTTTATAGGTGATACCAACACATTTAATATGTCCACGGACGAGACTAACGCTACTGGAGCTGATGGCTCTAATGTAAACGTACAAGTCACAGGCAATACTAATACTATGACCCTGAACCATGCTATGACTGCACTAGCAGCAAATCTTGATTTAGACTGGACCGTGCAAGGTGGTGGTAATAACATTACTGCATCTATAGATGTTGATGGTGCTACCAATTATATGAATATAGATGGTAATGATAATACGGTTACTTATGATGGAGACGGTTATGCAGGAGGCTACTTTCACCTTACGCATGACGGAGGGTCACGCACCTTTAATATAGATCAGGAGTCTACATCAGATAATGACTGGCTTAAAATTACATCTAATGGGTCTAGTGGCGTTGTTTGTGTTACTCAGTCAGACGCAACAACTTCATTCGTCTGTTGAAATAGGTTCTATATCCGAAGTTAGAGGAAACGCACAAGTCCTCAGAGACAAAGCTTACGGGGCCGAATTACAATTTGATATACAACAAATGGATGATGTCCGCACAGAAGCGGGCAGAGTTGCCATAACCTTTGAAGATTCTTCTACAGTCAAACTAACAGAGCATTCTAAGTTAGTAATAGACGAATACATTTATGACCCTGACCCATCTAAGTCAAAGATGGCCTTAAAGTTTGCTAGTGGTACAGCAAGGTTTATTACGGGTAAATTTAATAATAAAAGTAATATATCAATACGTACGCCAACAGCCCAGATTGCAATTAGAGGTACTGATTTTACTTGTACTGTGGACGAACTGGGTAGATCTCTTGTCATACTATTGCCAGATGAAAACGGTATATCTAGTGGTGAAATATTAGTATCTACAGCTATGGGTAGTGTGACGTTAAACAAACCGTACCAGGCAACTACTGTATCTGTATACGAAAACAACCCTACTAAGCCTGTAACATTAGATATATCACTAGATCTAATTGATAACATGTTGATTGTAAATCCTCCACAAGAAACAGAACAACAGGCAGAAGAAACACAATCAAAAACAACGGTAGACTATTTAGAGTTTGATGATTTAGATATAGATTTTCTTGCCGAAGACTTTCTTGATGCAGAAGCTGATCTAGAGTTTACTGAACTAGATATAAATTATTTAGATGTAAACTTTTTAGAAGACTTACTTAATGTGTTAGATGCACTAGCTATATCCAAAGAGGAAGACCAGCTTAAACAAGGTGGTGTAGGTATTCGTATTGCAGGAACAGAAATAGGCCAGGACAAAGACACGCAGATAACTACTATTATATCTGGACAAAACATCAGCTTGACTAGAGCAGTCAGCCAAAGTGCAAAGCTAAATCTTGATGGGTCTGGTAGCTATACTGTTGTACTTATACAAGATGGTGTATCTAATACAGTTAAAATAAATGGTGGATCTTCAACAACAATAACAATTAAGCAGGGATCAGGATGAAAAAAACTATTATATTTTTAAGTTTATTTATAGCGCTGGGATCTGTTTATTATTTTCAACCAATAGCTTACGAAATATTAAAGTTGAAAACTTTTGACTCATTAGTTGCAGATAAACAACCGTCAGGTAATTTTGTAATTCTTAATATAAATGAAAATGATATTACTAATGAAGGAGGCTATCCTTTGTCTAGGCAAACATTAGCTCAAATAAACATTAACTTACTAAGAAAAGGTGCTATAGGTGTTGGTTGGGTTATGGCCTTTCCACAACCTGACAGATTTGGTGGTGACTTTGAGTTTAGTAATGCTTTAAAGTTTTCTCCAAGTGTTCTTGCTATGTTTGAGGGAGGAGGTGATTATCCACCTACCTCTGGAACAGTTATTCTTGGACCAGAGAGCGGAGGTATTATGTCTGAAGGTGTAATACAAAATATAGATATTTTAAAAGCTAATGCAAGTCAGGGTTTAGCAGTAGCCAGGACAGATGTAGATAATTTAGTTCGTAGATTGCCTCTTTTGATGCGCACACCTAACGGTTGGGTATCCACATACGGTACAGAAGTTTTAAAAGTTTTGGCTGGAGCTGATACTTATATTATAAAAACTAATGATAATGGTATGGAAGAAATAAGGGTAAAAGGGTTACCTTCAGTACCTGTAGATTCTTTAGGACGAAAATGGATAAGTTGGGTTGATACACCACAAACTAATCTTGCTGAAATGGATGTAGAAAATAAATTTGTTTTTGTTGGCTTTACTGCAAAAGGTATATCTCCACAAGTAGCCACGCCTGTTGGCTTGCTAGAACCTCACAAAATACAAACAGCTTTAGCTGAGTCTATACTAATACAAGATAGCCCGTACATACCTGATTATGCGTTAGCATTAGAGATATTAATATTTTTATTTTCTGCTGTTTTTGTCTGGCTTATATTAAATGTATTTGGCATCACTTACGGTTTAGTATTCTTTGTTGTAGTGTTTGCATCTACTGGATTTTACGGGATTTACACAATACAAAAAGGCATACTAATAGATACAACATGGGCATTAATATCTCAATTTATAATTGCTAGTGTTGCTTTTTATGTAAGATTTAGAGAGCAATATAAATTAAGACAACAAATTAAAAAACAATTTGAGCATTACTTGGATCCTAGACAGGTTAAACAATTACAAAAGAATCCAGATCTACTAAAGTTAGGTGGAGAGAAACGCTATGCCACATTCTTATTTACAGACGTTAGAGGTTTTACATCTATGTCTGAAAGATTAGAGCCAGAAGAAGTCACATATATAATGAACAAAGCTCTGACTGCACAACAGAAAGCAGTACAGAAGCATGGTGGAATGGTAGATAAATATATAGGTGATGCCATGATGGCCATATTTAATGCTCCATTAGATTTAGATTGTCATGAAAATAAAGCTATAGATTGTGCTTTGGATATACAAAAGAATATGGAAGATTTAAATATAGAGATGGCAGAAAAAAACTTACCGCCTGTAGAAATTGGTATTGGAATAAATACAGGGTATGCGGTTATAGGTAATATGGGTAGTGAATCAAGATTTGATTATACGGCTATAGGAGATTCGGTTAACACAGGAGCAAGATTAGAAAGTGGCACAAAAGATGCTGGAGTTGATTTGTTGATTGGCTACAATACTGCCATAAAAAGTGATTATAGGTTAAGATTATTAGAACCTTTAAAGGTTAAAGGTAAAGATAAACCTTTGGAAATATATACATGGGAATAAAACTATCATTAATACTAGGCGGTTTGTTATTTGTAACAATAGCAGGATCTAGCTGGTATATAAATTACTTAGGCGATCAAATTACTACGCTTAAAAGTAATCAGATAGTTCTAGAAACAGAAATACAAAAACAAAACGAATCTATAGAGCGTTATTTAGAACAACAAAAAAATCAACAAGTTCAACTTGATCAACTAGAATCCGAAAAACGTGCAGCTATGGAAGACGTAAACAGACTACGTAAAACCTTTGCAAAACATGATTTAGATAGATTAGCTTTAGCAAAACCAGGACTTATGCAAAGTAAGATTAACAAAGCTTCAGCTAGAGTAATGAGTATCTTAGAAGAGCTTACCAACCCAAACCAATTTGATGAAAAACCTACTACTAATTAGTTTATCTTTAATGATGGCCAGTTGTTCTTTGATGCAATCTTCTGTAAAACCGGTCCAAGTAAAAAGTATAGCTGAACGTCCTCCTATGTATCATCCACCTTTGCCTTATCCTATGAGTCTATCTGAAGTAGATTGGGAAATCATGACACCTACATTAATGGAAGAATACCTACAAAATTTAAAAAATGGTGATGCACCTAGACGTGCTTACTACTCTTTATCTAGTAAGGAATATGAAAATCTAAGTATGGATATGGCTGAAATAACAAGGTACACCAAAGATATTTTGTCTATTATCAAGTATTATAGAGAATACGATAAGCAAGAGGAAAAAGTTGATGAGTAAGACTCCAGATGAATTTGTATATAGAGCTACATTAGATCGGATAGTAGATGGAGATACTTTTGATTGCATACTAGATCTAGGATTTGATGTAAAACTACACAAACAAAGAGTACGCCTTGCCGGTATTGATACACCAGAATCTAGAACCAGAAACTTAGAAGAAAAAGCTTTGGGATTGAAAGCAAAAGAAAGACTCAAAGAACTTTGCGAAGGTACATTTAGAATTAAATCTCTTGGGAAGGGTAAATATGGAAGGATTTTGGGAGTTCCTTATACGGCAGATGGAGAAGATGTTTGCCAAAAGCTTATTAACGAAGGACACGCAGTTGAATACTGGGGCGGTACCAAAACAGGACATATTAGAAAAGACGGTACCTGGGGAGAGTAATATGAAAATATCTGAAGAAGGCATATCTTTGATAAAATTTTATGAAGGTTGCGAATTAGAAGCTTATAGAGATTCAGTAAATGTTTTAACAATTGGTTACGGCCATACAAAAGATGTTAAAGAAGGAGATAGAATAAACCAAGATGAGGCTGAACACTTACTACAAGAAGAAATGCCTGAATACGAAGGCTATATAAACAATATGGTTAAAGTACCGTTAGAACAAAATCAATTTGATGCTTTAGTTTGTTGGGTTTATAACTTAGGACCAACCAATCTTGGAGACTCTACTTTGCTGAAGTTACTTAATGCAGGTGATTATCATAATGTGCCTCCACAAATTAAAAGGTGGAATAAAGCTGGAGGTGTTATTTTAGGCGGTCTAGTTAAACGTAGAGAAGCTGAAGCTAATATGTTTGAAGGAAAAGAATGGAGCAAGGTTTAGATGGCATTACAAAAAACAATATTCAGACCTGGTATTTATAGAGAAGGTACTGATTATGATAATGAAGGCGGTTGGTTTGATTGTAATTTAGTAAGGTTTAGAAAAGGCAGACCAGAAAAGTTTGGCGGTTGGAGTAAACTTACAAATAATACTTATCTAGGTACAGCTAGAGCTTTACATCCTTGGGTTTCTCTAGGTGGCACTAAATTTTTAGGGTTAGGCACTACTCTTAAATATTATATAAATGAAGGCGATAATTTTTATGATGTTACTCCCATTCGCAAAACAACAACAAATGGGATTACCTTTGCCGCTACTAATGGAAGTTCTACTATAACTGCTACCGATAATGGTCATGGGGCCGTAATTAATGATTTTGTTACTATTTCTGGGGCTGTCTCTTTAGGGGGTTTAATTACAGCAGCGGTATTAAATCAAGAATATCAAATTACTGCCATTACAACTAACACATATACTTTTACGGCAAAGGACACATCAGGAACAACTGTTACTGCTAATGCAAGTGATTCAGGTAATGGAGGTTCAGGAGTAGATGGTGCTTATCAGATAAATGTTGGTTTGGATGATTATGTTGCTGGTACTGGTTGGGGAGCAAATGCCTGGGGCGAAGGTACTTTTGGTTCGGCTAGTGCTTTGAGCGAAACTGGTCAGTTAAGACTATGGACGCATGATAACTTTGGTGAAAATTTAATAATTAACCCTAGAAATGGTGGAATATATAAATGGGTTGAAAATAATGGTGTAAATACTAGGGCAGTAGAGCTATCAGGTATTAGTGGAGCTAATCAAGTTCCTACCGTAGGTTTACAAGTTATTACTTCAGAAAAGGACAGGCACTTAATAGTGTTAGGCTCAGATCCTATTTCTGGAACTACTAGAACTGGATCAATTGATCCTATGTTAATTGCATTTAGTGATCAAGAAAATGAACTAGAGTTTGAACCAAAAACTACTAATACAGCAGGATCTCTTAGATTATCTTCTGGTTCTTCAATTATTGGTGCAGTTAAATCAAGACAAGAAATATTAGTTTGGACTGATACTGCCTTATATAGCATGCAGTTTACTGGACCGCCTTTTACTTTTGCAGTTAACCTTATAAATGAAGGCATAGGTTTGGTTGGACCTAAAGCAGCAGTTACAGCAGCTCAAGGTATTTACTGGATGAGCTATAACAATTTTTATGTTTATAACGGTAGTGTTCAGACTATACCTTGTACCGTTCAAAATTATGTTTTTGGTGACATTAATTTAGGTCAGGCTTTTAAAATACATGCTTTTACTATTGCAGATAAAAATGAAGTTGGATGGTTCTATTGTTCAACTAGTTCTACAGAAATAGATAGATATGTTATCTATAACTATATTGAAAATATTTGGTTTTATGGTTCCTTAAGCAGAACCGCTTGGCTAGATGCTGGTATAGAGAATTATCCTAGAGCTGTAAGTAGTAATTATTTGTATCAACAAGAGACAGGTTTTAATGATGATGGATCTCCTATGACTAATGTATTTATAGAAAGTTCTGATTTTGATATTGGTGATGGAGAACAATTTACTTTTATAAGAAAAATAATTCCTGACTTTAAATTTTTACAAGATGATAATGCTGGCAATATTAATATAGTAGTTAAAACCAGAAACTTTCCTGGTGACTCTTTAAGTACTAATTCTACTAATGCTATTTCTTCTTCTACAACACAAGCCTATGTAAGAGGTAGGGCAAGACAAATGGTCTTAAGATTTGAATCTGATGATGATGCTAGTAATAGTGGTAATTTAAGTATTGGATGGAGACTAGGAGCTACAAGGATAGACACAAGGCCTGATGGCAAGAGATGAGCAAGATACTACAAACTCAACTTCCTATTGCCTTAGGAGATGTAAGCCCAGATGTTTTTAATAGATTAGTCAGAATATTAGAAATCAATCTAGGCGCTGTTGATGTTAATCAAACTCAACAAGTAAACGATTCAGATAAAAATACTTTAAATTTTTTAGCCGGCAGTATTATCTGGAATACAACATTAGGTGTTTTGCAGGTTTATACTGGCAATAAATGGGTAGACATAGGCACAAGAACAAATGATCTTGGGTTTGAAATGACAGCATCTGTTGGTAAAGTAGACATTAAAACAAACGGCAATATATCAATTAATGTCTAAAGCAGTAGAAATACAAGAGTACAAAACAAAGAACATATTGTTAGAACATCCTGCTGATTGGTATATAGATGATAAAACATTTGATGCAGTTCAAAGCTCACTTCCAAATATAGTAGATTTTTATCAAAATAAAGGTAATAACAACCCTGTAAAAAATAAATTACACGAAGTCATAAAGGAACCGTTAAAAGATGTACATACGGTTCCATTTTTTTCTGAAAAGTTTTGTTCAATATTATTGGATGAAATGCATAATCTAGAAGACTTTTATGGGTTTATTCCTAATCCAGAAGAGGATGAACTTAGACAAATACCTGAAATAACCTTTCAAGATAATTGTCCAGAAATATATAACTCTTTGTTTCAAACAATATATACTATAGGTAATCCTATATTTTTAAATATTTGGAATAGGCACGTAAATGGTGGCGCAATTCAAATAGCTAATTATAATTTAAAGGATAAAAAACAAGGTGCTTGGCATCATGATGCTAGCGCTGATATAAGTATGGTTGTTCCTTTGAATACTGGTGAGTATAAAGGCGGCGGTACTGAGTTTTTAAATCGTGGTACGGTTGAACCATTACCTACAGGCCACGCTCTAATATTTCCGAGTTTTACTCATATGCATAGGGGATTATCGGTAGAATCAGGAAATAGATACTTACTTGTATTTTGGTTAAAATGTATAGAAGAATAGGGTAGAATTTAAAAATGAACATTATAGACAACTCAGGAACAGGTTTAGCTGCCTTAGGACGTAATGAAGATCGTTTTATGGCACACGTTGCACCAGGCGAAATGGTGGTCCCACCAGTCATATCAGACAATACTAGAGCAATAATAAGAAAAGAAATGGCCGCTGTAGGCTTAGATCCCAATCAATATGAAGTGGGTCAGGGTATGTCTATTAACCCTATTACAGGACAAGCAGAGTTTGGCTTTCTAAAAAAGATAGCTAAAAGCGTTAAGAAGGTAGTTAAAAAGGTTGCACCAGTTGCTGCCGTTATTCCTGGTCCTTGGCAACCGTATGCTGCTGTATATCAAAAAGGTAATGCCGCTATAAAGCTAGCCAAAGGTGAAGGTGGCCTTGGTGAGATCATGACTCTAGCCGCTGGAGGTAATCAAGCTCTTACAGGTGATAGTGGCGCTTTTGCAAGAATAGGTGGAACCGCAACTGATGCGGCAGGTAATGTTCTCAAAACCCCAGGATTTTTTGATTCATTAAAAGACATAGGAACTGTTACAGATGCAGCAACAGGAGCAAGCTCATTTAATCCTTTAGCATATGGTAGTAACGTATTAAAAGGTATGGCTAGTGATCAACAACAAGGGTATGGCGGATTACTTGGTGGTACTGGTCAAAAATTTGATGTTGCTACAGGTCAACTCGAAGGTGCAGTAGGGGGAGCAGGCTTTAATCCTTTTATGAAACCTGATATAAGAAAAGTTGAAGGGTGGGATGGTAAGGACGAATATAGAAAATATAATTCAGATGGATCTTATGTAAAAACTACCAAAGAACAATATGAAGCAGCAAACAAACCATCTTTATTGAGTAGGCTTACAGGGTTAGGCGAAGCTAAAACACCAGACATTATAAAAAGTGTTGGTGATGCTGTAGGACTAGGAGGAGCTAGTGGATTGAGTGATTTTTATGGAGGAACAGGCTCTGGTGATGGTACCGGAACTAGAGGCTTTGGTGGTATAGATCCTAAAATGGCTGGTCTTGCTTTGTTATACGGTAAGGTAGTTAAAGACGCAGCTAAAAAGACTGAAGGTGGTTTAACTGACATAAGACAATCAAAAAGACCCGACCTTAACCCAGCACCTGTATTTGCAGGGTTTGACTTGGGTGTAAGAAAGAAAGCTGCTTTTGGGGGGCCGATAGGATACGGTAGGCAGCAATTTAATCAGGGTGGTATGGCCGTAAAGGAACTAGATATGCGTCAAGGTGGAGAGTCAGCTGGCCCTGGTACAGGTACCTCTGATGATATACCGGCTATGCTTAGTGATGGTGAGTTTGTAATGACAGCCGCAGCAAATAATGGAGCTGGTGGTTTTAAAATAAACAAAACAAAAAAAGGTTTAGAATTAATAGCATCTAGTAAGCCAAATAGAAAAAATGGTGTAAATGTTATGAATCAATTAATGGACACGTTTGAGAAATATAACAAATCTGGGAGTATGGCATAATGGCTGAAACAATAGATCCCGTACTTCAGGGTCAGGTAAGTTCTGAAACTATTACAGATCCTCTTATACGGGCTTTATATTTTGGATCTGAAGGTACTCCTGGTTTTTACAATCAATTACAGCAAGCAGGTGCTAACTTAATTGGAACTGATGTTCCTTTGCAACAAACCGCTGGATTAGATCCTTTAGAATCTCTAGCAAGACAAAGAGCGCAAGCAGGTCTTGGTCAGTTTCAACCATTCTTTGATCAACAACAAGATTTAGTAAATCAAGCAATTGCACAATCAAGAAGAGCTGAACAATTACAAGATCCTTACTTTTCAAGAGCAGAAGAACAATACGGTTTAGGTTTGGGTGATGCTCTATCTGGCATACAACAAGCCAGAGGTATAGCAACAGGTGCGGTAGACGAATTTGGAAACCGTATAGGTGAATCAGAAGATCTTCTTAGAGGTACTTTGGGTGCTTATGATCCTATGATGACTCAACAATACTTCAATCCTTACGAAGATAGAGTAGTTCAACAAACTATAGACGACATAATGAAAGCTGGTGACAAGCAAGATATAGCGGCAAGAGCGCAAGCTATTTCTGCTGGTGGTGAGTCAGCTTTTGGATCTAGAGCAAGACTTGGTGCTGAT
>JGI24004J15324_10000912_pt1 | contig 11808 bp, 5 predicted proteins | sample LinPmetageLP32_FD_15324 | JGI IMG/M metagenome (IMG submission 15324)
AGATGAGAATGACATAAACACCCTAATGGATAAATGGGGTATAAAAACCGAAGGAGATTGAAATGGCAAGACCATATAGTGATAAACTTTTAATTCATTTAACTAATGCTGACCCTGAAAGGGTTGGTGTGCAACTCGCAAAAATTTGTGTAGAGGCTAAATTACCTGCGTCAGCTGTTGCTAAACATTTTGGTGTATCAAGAATGGCAGTGCATGGATGGTTTAGAGGTAGATATATACGAGAAAAAAAATGTATTAGTATTAGAAAATTTATGAGTGTAGTACAAAAAGACTTGGATAAAGGGAAGTTACCAACTAAGACTCAAATATTAGCTAAGAAATATTTACAGAATATAGAAAATGATTACTAAATTTTATAAAAAAATATTACCAATAAAGGGCAACAAATACTGTGTAGCTTGGACTAGTGGCAAAGGAATGAACCACGAGTGGGTTGACTATATAAAAGATATAGAACCTACAATAAAAAACTTACAGAGTAAACACAAAGATATAAATATATATGTAGCCATGTCTTCTTTTGAAGGACAAAGCAGGTTAGCTAAACATGCTACATATAGAAAATCTTTATTTGTAGACCTAGACGTAGGTAAAGATAAAGCTGAGTCAGGTAAAGGTTATGCTACAAAAGAAGAGGCAGAGAAAGCTTTAGATGATTTTGTAGAGAAAACTTTACTACCTCCTGTAATTAAACTAGATTCTGGTAATGGTATACATGGGTATTGGCCTTTACAAGAAGAGCTAACTATAAAAGAATGGGAGCCTTACGCAGAAAAGTTTTTTAATTTCTGTTTAAAGCATAAGTTATTAGTTGACTCATCTGTTATGTGTGACGCTGCTAGAATAATGCGAAGCCCTGATAGTATTAATTATAAGAAAGGTAAAGAGCCTGCACCTGCTAAATTATTAACTGAAGAGATACATGAGTATTCATTAGAACTTATTAAAGATATAATTGGTGAAGTAGAAGTATCACTAGATGTTATATTAAAAGATAGAAAACTAACAGTCGACCAAAAGAAAGCACTTAAGTTAGATAACTTTCAATCTGTATTTTCTACTATAGCTAAGAAAAGTCTTAAAGGTGAAGACGGTTGTAATCAAATAAAACATATATTGATGAATGCAACTATGTTAGAAGAACCTTTATGGTACGCAGGTCTATCTATAGCACAGCATTGTAAAGATAGAGACCAAGCAATACATTTGATGTCAGAGAATCACAAAGACTATGACTCTGATATAACTGAAGCTAAAGCTACACAGTCACAAGACAAACCTTTTTCATGTGAAAAATTTAGTTACTTAAATCCTACAGGGTGTGATGGGTGCTCACATAAAGGTAAAATAACAAACCCTTTAGCAATAGGTAAAGAATTTGTACCTGCTCCAACTACAGAAATGACTCCTGTAGAACAATATAAACAAGGTGGTAGTTTATCTGCTCTTGGTGGTCTTCCTAAAGACTTACATCCATTTGTATATGGTGGTGCAGAGGGTGGTATTTACTTTGAACATCCACAAGAAATAGATGAAGATGGACAAGCGTTACCACGTAAAAAGCCTATGTTAGTATCACCATATGATTTGTACCCTATTAATAGAATATATAGTGCAACAGAGGGTGAGTGTTTGAATATGATGTATCATCCACCTAATGATAAACCAAGAGAATTTATGATGCCTATGGAGCACTTGTATGACCCAACAAAATTCAAGCAGATTGTATTACGTAATGGGGTATTTTTTGACCCTAACAACCAACAAGGAAGATATCTTATGACTTATATTTATAGATGGGGAGACTACCTATTGTCCAAAAGTAAAGCTGAAATTATGCGAACACAGATGGGGTGGACACCAGACAAAGATGCTTTTGTAATAGGTAATAAAGAAATAGATTTAAAAGGGAAGGTTGTTAATAGTCCAACTTCACCATTATGTAAAGGTATAGCTCAACATTTAAATACTGAGGGTAGCTATGAAGAATGGAAAAAGACAGCTAACAAACTAGATACACCTAGTTTAGAACTACACGCCTTTACTATGCTAACTGGTTTCGGTTCGGTAATTATGGATTTTACAACTACTAACGGCATGACAGTGTGTCTTACAGGAACAGATTCAGGTTCAGGTAAAACAGGTGCACTACAAGCAGCTTTGAGTATATGGGGTAATCCAGAGGCATTAAAGCTTACACAAGGTGGGGCAACAGAGAACGCATTGACAGCTAGATATCTAGCATTTCATAATCTACCGTTTGGTTTAGATGAGGTAGGTAACATAGAAGGTAGAGCGTTATCTAATCTAATACATAAGATATCCAATGGTAAAGCAAAGGTGCGTATGCAGGCTTCAGTGAACGCTGAAAGGGAGTATGAGATGTCTGCATCACTAATAGCTTTGTTTACTTCTAACCATTCGTTGTATAACACTTTGCAGACTGTAAAGAAGAACCCACATGGAGAGGTGGCTCGTTTACTAGAAATTACTGTGAATAAGCCTAAGATATTCTTTGATGACCCAACAGCAGGGGCAAGCATATTTCAACCTTATAATCATCACTACGGACATGCAGGATTTGATTTTATAAGTAATCTATTTAAATATTCTAAGATGGATATCAATAGTAAAATAGGTAAATGGCTAGAAAAATTTAAAAAAGACTTTGGAGATGACACCACCTATAGATTTCATGAGAACATGATAGCTTGTACTTTTGCTGCAGGTGAGATAGCTGTAGAAAATAACATAGTAGATTTAGACTTAGATAGAATATATACCGCTACTGTAAGTGAGTTAATAAATATAAGAGATAATGTGATTGGTAGAATTAATGAGGTAGACTACGAGAGTATGCTTGGAGAGTATCTTAACGCACACAATGCTAACATCCTGGCGTTAGAAGTTAATGAGAACAATAGACTTAATCAAGAACCAAGAGGAGAATTGTTAATACGTGCAGAGATTGATACTGCTAAGATGTTTATAGAAAAACGTCATTTTAGAGAGTATCTTGGTAAAGCAGGAGTTAGTATCTCAGACTTTACTTTGAAGATGAAAGCTAAAGGGTATAATATACGTGACCACAAAAGACGTATGGGTACAGGTTGGAAACCCGCCACTGGATTTAGCTCAGTCATGGCATTAGAGATTGATACTACTAAATTTCTAGAAGACTTAATAAAGGAAAACAATGATACTGAATGATGAACCAGAATGGATTTTCCCTTTAGAATGGATGGAAGCAGGTCAAAGTTTTTTTATTCCAACACTTAAAGCATCATCTATGATATACATTATTGATAGAGGAGCAAAACGTGCTGGAGTTAAGGTAAAGATATTTCAAACTATGAAAGATGATGTGATGGGTGTTAGAGTGTGGAGACTTAGGTAATTATTATATTAATCACCAAGAGCCATGTCCATCAAAGTTGCTATTTGACGTTTATATATTAATTGCTGTTCTTTAATATCATCTAATAAAATTTTTCTAGTTTTTCTATCATAAGTAGACTCTTTTCTTATAAACTTAGCTTGTTCATTTATTTTATTAAGTTGAGCATTTAATTGATTATAGTTTGCTATAGCCGCCTCAGCTCCAGGATATTTAGCTACCATATCGAGGTATCTAGAAGCGTCAACTCCTGCAAATAAATTCATCTTTCTATCTAAATCTTCTATTTGTCTTCTTACTCTGTTGTAAGCTCTTTGGTCTATTTCAGAATATTTACTTATAAAACTACCAAATAGTATAGTATCAGATTTTAATTCAAATTCTTTTTGTCCTCGTAAACTTAAACTTAAAGAATATAAATTTTGTGATGTAGTGGCAAACCCGTCTATATAGTTATTGGAAAAGAAATAAAGTATATTTGGGTCTATTGTAAACTCTCCTCCTGTAGCATTAGCCACAGCGAGTGATAAATCTTTATACATATCTGGTGTACTGTCTCTACCTTGATTAACAGTTCCATATCGAGCCCTTGCTTGTGAAGTATATATTGGAGACCCAAAAGCATTTTTATTTACAACATACTCAAATACAGGTCTTACCGCTGATGGCACTATTGAATCAAAAAACCACATAGGAGCATTTTCAGTTGGGTCCATTCTTGATATAGGCAATGGTGCAAATGAATCAAGAGCAATGTTAACCATATTACCTATAATATTTATAGGTGGGTTTTCTCTAGAAGATATAAGACCTGCCATTTGTGCTCCGATTGCTGGTATACCACCTATACCAAAACCCCAAGGTATTTGTATAACATCATTTTTATTTCCTGTAATTCCACTTATATCAAATCTTGCATATCTAGTCCATCTGGCTAAATCATCATCAAGAGTTTTATTTTCTTCTCCTTCACCTTCTGATAAAGCAGCTGCCATATAATACATAGCCATACCAAATCCTAACCCTGTAACAACCGTTGCTTGAGCCCTTTCTTTTTTCTTAGCTAAAGATTCTTTATAAATTTTAAAATTTTCTGGACTATCTTTTACATAATCTGGTGCTTGTTGTTCGAGGTCAGAGAAATTACGAAATGCAGGACCAACAGATTCTAAAGCTCGTGTTGCACCTACTGATGAAGCACGGAAGAACATAAATAATCCACCCATAGTACGACCCGCTGTACCCATTTCTTCAAAGTTAGATAATCGTTTTGCGTATGCCGCAGCTTCTTCTCTTGCTCCTAGTTCAATATCAGCTGGTACATCTTTACTACCTGGAGCTTTTTTTGCTAATATATTTCTTTTCTTGGTACGATAAGCAGCTACTCTTGTTGCTAACTCAAAGTTACCCATATAGGTATCAAAAAATTGAGTTACCTCTCTTTTAGTTCTTAAATATTTAGTAGCTCCTACTAATTCTTGTGACCTTTCAAATGCAGTTTGATTAGATAAAGCTTGTTGATATGCAACCATACCTCCTTCTTCTAAGTAATCTACCATATCTTGTGCCCATCCATCTCCTTGTGCAGTTCGTTTTTTTGCATAGGCATCTCTTTCGTCTATTTTACCTCTGTTATATAGACTAATTATTTTCCAAGTATCACTCATACCACCATTGAATACTTGTTCTGCTAAATCTTGAGTAAATCCAGCTACATCTTCCACACCCATATCTGTGCCTATTATCCACATGTCAGTAATACCATCACGAACAAAGTTAAGAGGAGCAAACTTTGGATTAAACCTAGTATGAAGCTGTCCTATTGTTCCTGTAACAGTATTTAAAATATCTACCAATGGGTTTTTATCATTATAACTATTTCTAATAGCCGTTAATAAATTATCATCTTTAATTGACATAACTACAAGAGACCCATCTTCTAAGAAATGCACAATAGTATTTTTAGCTTGTAATGCTTGTTCAATCTCTGGGTCATTAGTATATCTTTCCTCATAGGTAAATGTTTTTACAATACTTCCTTCCATAGGAGTTTTAGTTTGTTTTTTACCTTGTCTATCAATGTAGCTAAATTCTGTAGTAAGAGCATTGTATATAGATTCAGTATATGTAATTCTACCTGCTCTAGCTGCAGCCATAGAAGCATCTACAATTATTTGAGTGAAAGGCTCTTCAGCATCAGCTTGTGAACCTTCAAAAGAAGCTTCTAGTTTTTTTAAATCTCGTGACATTCTAGTGCTATTGCCTGCAGGGTCAAGAAATTTTGATACTGTTTCAGAAACACTATCTGTATCTAACTTTCCTTTTATAGGTATATAATTTTTCCATCCGTAAAAGTCTATAACATTAAGAGCTTGCGGAGGAGCATATCTACCTATAGTATTTATTACTTTAGTTTCTTCTTGGACTATCTGCATATTTTCTATAAAAGTATTAATACTTGAGTATAATTCTGGGTTTTGGCTTTCCAATAGTTCNTAATNATTTCTTAATTCTTGAGACTTATCATAACTTAAAGAAGTAACATCGTACTCAGGACTCGCTATATTATTAGAAAGTTTTTTATCGTCTTTATTTCTTCTATATCCTACACCACTTTCTGTATCTACTGTTGGTACTCCACTTATAAGTGTATTAGGGTCAGTAAGTTTTAACAGTTGATTTCTATATAATTCTAAATCTAATTTACGTTGATTAGGGTCAGTGTAGTTTTTAGTAGTAATAATTTTCATTACATTATTTCTATAGTCAGCAGGACTTGTTAGTTTACCATTACCTAACTTTATTATTTTTTTATCACTTAAAGGTACTTGCAACATATATTTAACCTGTCTTCTCTCATTCTCGTGTAGCCCAGTTAATATATCTTGTAAGTATGCTCTTGCCTCAGCCTGTGTTGCATTAGGGTTTTGTTGTAAATATAAATCTTCAAAGTCTCTTAATGACATTTCGTAATCTTGTAAAGGTAACATTAACTTTCTCATGTAACCATCTGCTTTTCCAAAAACTAATGTAAGTTGAGTAAATACATTATTGAATCCTTTTTCTCCACTTATTAATAACTTTGTATCTTCTAAAACATCTTGCCATTTCTTAACAAAGTAAGACTTATTAGCAAATGTAGGAACTATTTTATCTATACTGTTTTGCCCATCAAATAACCATGAATTAAAAAAGTCGCCTATTCTTCTTGGGAAAGTTCTAGTACGTCTTTCGTGCGACTCAATCATTTTTTCTGTTCTGTTAGACTCTTCTGCCTCATCAATTGATTTCATAAGAAAAGGTTTAACACGTCTTTCTAATCTAGAAGACGGTGGTATTTCTCTATCTACAACATGTTTTGGATACCCTTCATCTAATGCATTTTGTGCACGTACATAATTTATTTTCTTAGCTATTTTTGTAGCTCGTGGAGAACCTGGGATTGGTTCAGGTCCAAAAGTAAGTAATCTTCCAGATGATTTAATAACGTCTCCTAACAATGAAGTATCTAAATCACCTCCTAACATTCTATTAACAGCAGCAATAAAATCTGTTAATAAAGATATATATTTATTAGTTGGTTGGTTGTCTAGTATACTTTTTGTATCTGCTAAAAAATTTTGAAATACTGGGTCACTAAATGCCTCAGCAATAAATTCTTCAATTATTGGTTCTCCTTCATCATTTAATGCCTCTAATCCATAAAATTTTAAACCTTCTTTATCCGCAACTTTTTTTGCTTTATTATACATTTTAAACCAATTAGCTCGTTCAGCATTGGTCATATTTTCTGAACTAAAACCATATATAGTAGCTGCGTGAACAGCTTCATGAAGAAAAGTTCTAAGAGTCTCAGCTGAATTAAAAGTATCTAATAAAAATATAGCATTTGGATTTGGTTGATAAAATCCTACGGTGCCGCTTGGCATTTCTTCACCATAACCTCTATACTGTTCTTGCATAGCTTCTTTACTTGTTATAAGTAATTGTACTTCTCGCATTCCACCTACTTGATTTAATAGCTTAAGAAGTTCTTTTTGAAAATTTAAAAATTTTAACGCCCCAACTCTTTTTTCTTCAGAAATTGTGGTATCATTTTGAACTTTATTTATTTGTCTATCTTTATATTTTATAAGATTTTTTATTGCATCTTTCACATTACCAGAAGATTTTAAAATGTTTGTAACCACTACATCTCCATCTCCATCACGTAACATTGCTTGTTGTATTTCAGCTTCTGTCATTTCTCTTCTAGTTCTACCTGATTTTTGTCTAGCTTTTAATTTTGACGACTTTTCTTTTCTTTCATTTCTTATTGCATTAGCTTTATTTCTTTGATTTATTTTATTTATTCTAGCTGCATATTCTCTTGCTGCTACAATTCCTTCTGTTTTAAATATTTCTATAAGTCTTCTATCTCTTTCTTGTTCTATTTGATTTCTTCTTATACCTCTTATTTGTGCCTTACTAAGTCTATCACTTTTTTCTATTTCTTCTTTTACTATTCTATTATTATAATAATAATTGTCAGCTGATTCATGTATAGCTTTTTGTTTTGCAAGTAAAGCATCTATTGAAAAATCTTCATATACTTCTAAATCTTTTTGTCTTTTTTTAGGAGTATTATTTCTTTTTAAATATGCATCTAACAAAGGAGAATCATAAAATTCTTTTCTTATTTTTGCACGTCTCTTTTTGTCATCAGGAGTAAGATTAGCACCAGGATATTTATTTGTGAATTTAGTATTGTCTGCTGATTCTTCAAAAATATAATCTGCTATTACATAATCCATTAATTTATCTATACTATTGACTTCTATAATAGGTGAATTTTTAGCTCCAAACACAACTCCTGTTTTTAAAAATCGTGGTATTTTTTCAATATCTAAACCTAATCTATCAATTACATTTTTAAACTCATCATAACCTTCTAGTCCTTGTATGTTTTCATTAAATTCTTTTACTCTTCTATCACTTTCGTTTATTTCTTTTTCTTTCTCTGTAAAATCTTTTTCGAATGGGGTAAGTTTTTTAAATTTGCTAGCAATATCTTTTAATTGCGTTTTGTTTTTTATAATCTCATACTCTGTTTTATCTAAAGTATCTTTTAAAAATTTATCAACAAGTTCTGGAGTTGGTCTTTTGTCAAATGCAAAACCATATTCCTTACCTATTCTTTGTGTATCTTCTGCTATGTATGCACCTGTTTTTTCTTTTATTTCTTCACTTGTTGATTTTTTATTTATACCTAATTTTTTACGTGGGACTAAAGAATAAGATACAATTTTTTCAACTGGTTTCTTTTTACCTTTTACTTTTTCATATCCTAAATCTTTTCTTATAATGTAATCGTTTAGATTATTTTGTGATTGAAATTGTTTTAGTTTATCTAAATTAGCAGATGTGTAAATATCTTGTTTTTGTTCAACTGAGGGGATAATATCTTGAGAAGAGTAATATTCTGAAAGAACTTCTTTTAATCTTGGGTCTGTTCCAAGTTTATTTATACGATAACTTTCAGCTGCAGCAGAACCCTCTCGTTGTAAAATAGAGTTATAAGTATTAACAAATTCTTGTATTACAGGGCTTTTTAAAGTTACATTAAACTCTTGTAAAGTTTCAATATTTGGCAACTCTCGTTGTCTATTAACATCTCCTATAGTTTCTACACGCTTTTTAACACCGTCAATAAATGTATCATCTGATTCACCTTCAGATTCTTTTAAAAGTGCTTCATTTTCTTCATTTTCTAATATTTCAAATCTTTCCTCATCTGTTTCTTTTTTCTTTTTCTCGTCCTCTAAATATTTCTTAGCTCGTTTTTCAGCATCTTCTTTTCTTCTTTTAGCTGCAAAAATTTCTTCAGGAGTAGCTGGTTTTTCTTTTTCATTTTCTTCTTTTTCAGCATTTTCTTTAATTCTTTTTTCTTGTACTTTTTCGTCTGTAACACGTAGCCCTTCAGTATAAAAAATATCTGCAGCTTCTTGTCCAAAGTTTTGTTTAACTGCTTTTACTTTATCAAGGAATGCAGGTGAATTAGCTAATCCTGCAGTAATAGGATTTTCTAAAAATTCTGCAGCTTTTTGTTTTAACTGTAACCCAGTGTATTTTGCACCATTTTTAGCGGTAAATACTTTTAGTGAATTGTCGCTTCCTCCTGTTGCATTAGAATTTCCTCCAACATTTGACTCAGGAGTATCCATTGAAGGTCCGATAAATGCTTCAGGTTCTTTGGAATTAAACTTAAATTCGGACTCGATAGGTATACCAGAGCCATCTCTATTTCTTTTTGATTCATCTCTTGATTTTCTTTCATTTTTATCACCTCTTAAGTCTGGGACATCAAAAATTACGTTATCACCTGCGTTATTATCTAAATCTGTTGCAATAATTTCATTTTCAACATCATTTATTTCCTTTTGTGCATTTTCTCTATTTGCCTCTACTTTTTTTCTACCCTTTATTATAGGAGCTATTTCTTTATCATCTCCTTCTAATATTTCTTTAGGTTCTTCACCTAATACATTCGCTAGTGATGTATCAGCATCTAAATCTTTTAAATACTCTTCTGTTTCAACATAACGTCTTGATGCTCCTCTAGTACTAACACCTTGAAACATACCTAAAGGAGCTAGTAATGAAGCACCAAAAGCTGCTTCCGCATATTCTTTTTTAGCATCTTCGTCAGTTAAGGATAGCCCAGCATAATATCTTTCCAACACTGATTGAGCCATTTCTGTTGGTACTTCTGCTGCTATTAATTTACCACCACCACGAACTAATGATGAAGCTACACTCTCTTTAGCTAATTTTTCAACTAATGCTGTTTTTGTTGTACTTTTAAGACTAATACCAAAAAATTTAGATAATCCTGAAAGACCTAAAGCTGCTCTTTCTAATGCTGCTGAACCTAAACCCGTAGCNTATGCATTNATTTTATCAATATCTACTTCTTCTCCTCTAGATAATTGTGTTTGTGCTTTTCTCTCCATAGCACCACCAGAAGCTTGTAAAAAAGGTACAAGTAAAGAACCTGCTATTGCACCATAAGGTCCTGCAACTGCTAAACCTAATCTAGCACCTGCTATTATAGAACCTATAAAAGGAGTTTGTTCACCAAAAGCAGCAGGTATTTGAGATAATACTTCACCTGTTGCACCAATAATTCCTTCTTGTTCGTAGGTTTTTTTAACTTTTTCAAGGCTAATACCAGAACGTTCGGTGATTGCATCACCTCTTTTTATACCACGTAAAGCTGCTTCTTCAGGTGACATAAAAAGAGATTCGAGTGTTGTAGTTGAATCTGATAGTAGACGTTTAGTACCGCCTGTAAGACCCTCAACAAATCCAACTCTATCGTCTTCTTGTGATTGTTGTAGTTGAGATTGAACCATATTTTGAGCTTGAGATTGCNCTGGTCNTTGATAGCTGGGTAAAGTTTTTATAAAGTCTGCTAGTTTTTGGGCAGATTCTGTATCACCAGCTTCATGTGCTCTTCGGAAAGCGTCATATATTCTGTTTACATCCATACAAAATCTCTTTATTTAAGTAAATCTGTAATAAACTTATCACCTTTATCATATAAATCACCGCCTAAATCTACAGCATCATCAACCAAATTACCACCTATAGTTTGAACTGAATCAAGAAGCCCATCAACATCAAAACTATCATCTGTTTTAGTAGTTGTTTTTGGATTAGTAGTTGTTTTGTTACCAGAATATTGTTTATTTATTACAGATAATAAATCATCTGGAATATTTATATTTGTAGAACTACTACTTTTACTACCACCACCATATGTAGGGTAACGAGCTTTAATTCTCTGCTCTATTCCCAGCATTATTGCTTGTGTTTGTTCTATTTTTTTAATAATTGTTTCATCACCTGGATTTGCTTTTAATGCTGTTATTAATCCTGTTAAACGTTTTTCTGAATTTATATAAGATTGATTATTAGCTATTTCTTTTCTAATCTGTTCATTAATTTTTTCTCCTAATCCATACATCCCACTAGTAGTTTCAGCCACATCTACAGATGTATCGTAACCAAATCTTTGCATTTCAAGTTTTTTATTTTCAATCTCATTTGTTCGTCTTATAGCTGCTTCAGCTTCTTCACTATCTAAACCATATTTTGCTATAATCATGTCTTCTTTTCGTTTAGCTTCAGCAATAGCAAAATCAAGTTCAAATGCTTTATCTTCAATGCCTTCAGCTTTATCTAGTTCATCACCGTATGTTTTTACGCCTCCCATAGCACCTTCACTTAAACCTGATAAAAAGTTTGGAGACTCAGTGCCTGCCATAGTAAGTCCACCCATTATAAGAGCTCTGTTAAGAGCACCTTCTCTTGTATCTCCTGCTCTTCTTCTAACTCTTCTAGTCTAG
>JGI24004J15324_10000916_pt1 | contig 11780 bp, 10 predicted proteins | sample LinPmetageLP32_FD_15324 | JGI IMG/M metagenome (IMG submission 15324)
TTTTCAAACCAGCAATCATATCTGCTTTTTTCATTCCCAGTTTAACTTCTGGGTGATTTACTTTTTTCTCACGAATGTATGTTTTCATTTGTGCGACGGTGAAAGATTCATTTGGTTTTGACATATAATCTATCACATATAATAAAAATAAAATTGATATTTAGTTTTTTAATCAAGCATACTTGTATCAGAGTCATCTCCCTGCCAAACAACTTCCTCGAAATTACGGAGGATACGAGCAGGGTTATTTTGTAAGTCGAGGTACATTACTTGGAAGGGGCTACTATGAATATCCTTGTAATGTTTCAAGAAGTTCTCCTTGCCTCCCACTGAGCCAGAATATTCCTCACTTATCTTATCAAGTTCCATACGATTTTGCTGGCGACATATAAATACAGCATTAGCATTATTACGAATCATACCAGAAACAGCACGGAAACTCTGTGTTGAGATTAAATAGAAATCTATGTAATGTCTGAAGCGTGTTGAAAAGAAACTTACAGCATTCGATTTTGAGAAGTCTTGTGTTAATATATCATCAAGTATAAGAGCATAAGATGGGCGTTCATCTCTTTTGTATTGTGATTGCTCTTTCATTATACCAGAAATCATACTATCTTCATAATGATCATGTGTATCAAAATATTTACTGAGTAATACACCCTTGTTGTCTGTGTGAAGTGTATTTGAAATAAATGTGACAGTGTCAAACTTTCCCTTGTAAAAACTTTCATTCATGAAAAAGTTTACAAGAAGATTACTTTTGCCACTTCGGACACTACCAATCAATAGGCCAAGACACGGCATTTTTGGGAGATTATCATGAATATCTCCAAACCGATCATCTTCTTTTAAATCTTTCACTTTTAATATTTTGGGAACTCCTTCCATTTATATATCAATAGATAATTATAGCAGAGAGATATTATTTTAAATTAAAGTCCCATGCCAGAAAGCATATTGGAGTACTTACCTGCTCCTCTACCCCACTGATTATTTACTTGATTCATAGTCTTTTTAATCTGAGCTTGCTGTTGTTCAATATCTTTGACTCGTTTTTTCTCTGCCTTTCTATCTTTTCTCATCTTCTCATAGGCCATGAGAGTATTGAGTTGGGAGCGTTCAATATCTTCTGCAGTGATAGAAGATCGTATCGGTGTCGGAGAGCGAGGTGCTTTTTTCTTTGGCCGTTTGACATATTGTATTTCTTCTTCTTCTGAAGATGATGAATCTTGTATAATAACCTTTTTCACCTTCTTTGCTTTTTTGTTGAGTTTAGCATTTTGTATCTCAAGATCTAATTGTTTGTTTTCAAGTTTAAGTTCTTGTTCTTGCGTTTCAAGGTCATCTTGTTGTTCTAATAAGGCTTTCTTTTTAGCAAGGTTTCTGGCTCTTGTTTCTCTACCTCTAGCAAGAGCATCTCTTCGTTTTGCTTTATCTTCTTCTGACAGAGGTTTGCGTGTTCGTTTTTTAGGAGTGGTAGAGCGTGTGGGTTTGCCAGCCTTTTTTTGGGGAGCATCTGCAAATATTTCATCTTCTACAATCTCTGGCTTTTTCACAAACTCTAAATCAATGGTTTCTTGAAGTTCTGAGACTTCATCTTTTTCATCATATAAAAAATTAGGATTTTCTTCACCTGTTTCTGTGTCTACTTCTTCAACAACCATCTCTGCTTTTTGCGGAGGTGGTTTAATTTCAAAATTAAGTAAGGAAGGAAGTTGATTCATTCTATGATATACTAGAGATAAATATTTTTAATATTTTTTATTCTTTTTTTCTGAAGTGAAGCACAACTATACTCGTGCCAGTGAGAGCCTTACACAAACTTTCATCGCCGTATACAAATGAAGTATCAATCTGATTGATTTTGAGAGGTTCAGGATTATGAAGGTCAACATATACAAGAGTGCTGGGTTCAAAGAAAAGCCTCCCAGTTTCCTCCTGCCCATCGAATCGTGGCAAGTGAGCAATGATTCGAGACGGATTACCATTACCAGCATTCATAGCCTTTGTATTGAAATTATCAAGTCTTACAAATATAGATTTAGTAGAGACAGCCCTAGGGATACTTGTGCTACTTATCTTTTGAGATGTTCTAGTCGTACCAGCATCATATGAATCAGCCACCCATGGAGGGATTGAATCAAGCTCTGCGGTCATATCTGCAAATCCAAATAAGTCTCTCACATTTGCCCCAGGACTAGGAGAGTATGCCCCAGAGGGTGCTACAATCAATACAGGACGCAGTTGATCGAAACTATGAGTCGCACGATCATATCCAGGATAGGGGAGAAAGCCAGCTGCGATAGGGATATTTTTCCATCGCCGTGATAATGATTTAAACTGACCGATAGTTTGAGCGGTGTTTCTTTCCATAAGCATATTATAGTAAGAAGGCATTACACTCGGTGCTTGTACATTTGGTAGTCCCACTTGGCTTGATTCAAATTGCATCAGTTTGATGTCTATGAGAGAGGCGTCGGTTGGCTGTGCTCCCAAACCTACCCCTATATCTACATCGTAGTTAAGCATCATAAAAGGTTGAAGGCTCTGACAGCACTGATCAATCGGTTTTAGATTTTGCGTAATGCGTGCGAAGTTGGCATTAAACTCTATGAGTGTTTTTGCACCAGCAGGTATGCCACCGCCTCCTCCAAAATTAGCTTCAATCTTTACTTTCGACCCATCAGTCGTAAAAGTAAACTCATTCAAATCGCCGACATTTGTTTTCATATTGTAATGAGCATTGAAAGGAGCTGCTCCATGTTGGACGGTATAATCTACTATCATCCATTTGTGTCCCTGATATCCCCCACGAGCACCGCCACCACCACCAGTACGCACAGCTGGATCATTGACGAAATCTGCGGTGTCTCTGTTCTCGAGGCCGTCTACACATTGAAGAACACGCAACAAACCTGAATTAGTGACGACTACAGCATAATCTAAAAAGGTTGGAATCCAATCAAGCTCATCTTGGAGGGCGGCAGGTGCGGCACCGACAGCTCCTCTCCAAAACGCTTTTCCTGCTACTACATTAAAATCTCGCGGACCGAGCTGGTTCTGGTTCTCACCATTTTGCGTGACACAGGGAGTTGTTTGCATGCGAGTTAAACCACAAGCAAATCGTACAGCTTTATTACCACGACTCTGGAAAGTACACTGAGAGACATCAAATCTTGCTCGTCCCCCAGTCAGCGTGATGGGGTTGATGTCAAATGTTGTCCCCAGAGTTTCCAAGGGGACGAAGGCGGCCGCATTTGCTGGGAATGTATTAGCACCACCGATAGGAGACATCACAACTTGAGCCCCTCCACCATTAGCGACCGTGTATTGCTGAGCCAGTCCTGGTGGTATACCCAAGTGAGCGATTCCCCCTAACACGAATTCAGTTCTTCTCTGAATCTCATTGGTTGAGCAATCAACATGGGTGTTGACGACCAGCTGTGCTCCCACCGCCCCAGTAATCATATTCTGCAACCCATCTTGGAAATTAAGTACGATTTCATATCCTTCACTTGCCCCAGTAGCGGCGTCTCGTTTTACGATGACATCGTGTCGAGTGTTCCCAGGAACATTGTGATAATCTGGGTGAAATAATCCAGTATACTTTCGAAGTTGACCAGCGTTGACCAGAGCCTCTTGAGTCAGAATCGATTGACCTCCAGGAGTATTCAGGACTCTTTTAATTTCAGCAGCCATTTCTTCTTGGCTCACATCTTTTGTTCCAACCAAATCAGGGAATAATTCATACCTTATGGGAGCGGATAATGTTTCCTCAATAGTATCTCTGATATTCGTCAGCCCTGTTGCTTGCTTGTCAATGATCTCACCAAGATAGACATAAAATATACGACGCCCACCTTCAAGAACTACCGACCCATCAAGTACAATCTTACATGACTGAAGGGCTACTTGAGCGTTTTCTGGAATCTCCATCGTCGATGTAATACTATTACGAAATGAATAGGGCTTGAATATACTATCATTCTGCCCTACTCTCAAACTTTCACTTGCGTCATTTGAAAGTATAACTAAGCTCATTTTATATGATATAGTATATATTTTTGTATCAAAAGAAAAAAATATAATATTAAATATAATGCCAAAACATTACCAGAGTGATCCAGACCCCAAACTTCCACCCAAGACAAATAATAATTACAAACTCAAAGATGTATTTGATATGAAAGCAGATAAGTCTAAGAAACCTCCAAAGAAGAAGCCGAAGAAATCAAGATAAATTGTTTACACCTTCGATGTTGAATATCAATCATATTGAGATTCATATCACATAAGGGAGATTTAGNTATATCTACTGGGTGATAGTGATATACTTTGTCAAGTGTTCTAGTTCGCCAATTATTTTTTGTGCGGTCTCTGCCAAACATATATCCATTTCCAAGAAATACATATTTATTCTTTTTAATTATCTGTGGCAATACTTCTACTATAACATCTGATTGCCAATGTTGTATCACATCTTTTAGTATTACAAAATCAAAACCTTCTGGTATAGATAAAGCATCTTGATGTTTGAAAGTAATATTATCACAAACACTTGAATAACACTTCTGATTATATTCAATAACAGATTTGACGCAATCCATTCCTGTATAATGTAAGCCAGACCAGTCAATAGTTTTACTAAAATCCCAATCACCGCAACCCAAATCGCATATAGTTTTGCTGTCTGTATTAGATATATGTTGCATGAGTGTTTTGATATACCATCTAGTATCAGGTGATGTGTTGATACTAGTACTACTACAGCCTTTGCCATTTTTACTGCCCCATTTTTTTTTATCATAGATATTCGTGAATGTGGATTCCATCTTACTTTTGGANATACAATATGCCACTTATCAAATTTCTGGTATATTTTTTTTATATTCTAATCAAATTTCTTGTGAAATTAAAATCTCTGTAATAACAAATGAAAGAGTTTGTGTGTCCCAAAATACATTCTGATAGTGAGATAAAACAAAAAGAGGGTGAGTGGTTTGATGAAAAAGATTTACATGTCATTATCAGTGAAAATACTGATGTCTATGGTTTAGATTCTCAAGGAAACAAGAAACTCTTATTCAAGTTTCGCAAGAATGTGATTCCTCAAGAGTTGTGTGATATAGGATTTAGCAATTTTAAAAGTCTAGCAAAACCTTCAAGAAGTCGTGGGGCGGCCGCAGGACCGATTGATACAGAAGGCGTATATTTCTCTAAGCGTGAACTTGCAGATACTAAAAAATGGAGAACAAAATATATGAATGGAGATACAAAAAGCAAGATGATGGTAAACAATCCAGTTGCGTCGATGGCTCTAGGATATTATGAATCTTCTCCCAACTTCAAATTACCTTGTCGCATGACACACAATACAAAAACAAGTTTGAAACAATTTACAGCAGGTTTACCTTTTATTGAAAAGATAGATCAATTATACAAAGAGTTATTGCCGATGCAACATCAAAGACAACACAAACGAGCATCTCGTAAAAAAGATTTTCAGATTGAAGATACAGCATTTTCAACTATTACAATCAATCGAAACTTTCGGACAGCCTTACACAAAGATGCTGGGGACTGGGGATTTGGCAACTTGAGTGTTTTAGAGTATGGGAAATATCACGGAGGCTATACTTGCTTTCCTCAGTATGGCGTAGGATTTGATTTGAGACAAGGTGATTTTGTTTGTATGGACGTCCATGAGTTTCATTGTAATACTCCCATCTATGAAACAGAAGAAGATAAAAAACATAATGATACTTTACCGAATATATTTCGCAGAGATAATCCAGAAGTCGGTACGGCTGGCCTCTGTAAAAAATACGCTAGATTATCCTTTGTATGTTATTTACGAGAGAAGATTATTTCATGCGATTGAGCACCACTGCCACCACTCTTCTTGCCGCTCTCGGAAGTCGTGGTACGACTCGATTGATGGCGGATTTGGTTTGTTCATTCCATAGTATTCATCTGCGTTTTTTTTTCTTGATTTTTTATGTATAGTTGTGTCAAAACCTCTTTCACAATATATTGCAGGATAATGATAATCTTGGGGAACTTTGATTATCTTGTATAACATAACATCAATCGCTCGAACTCTTGATTGACTATCTAGAAACTCCACTATATCTCTTGCGATTGTCCAGTGAGGTATATAATAAGCAAGCGTCATTAAAATACGCATCTTTGATTTATCAAGTTCATTGATTCCCACCTCTGGCTCTGGCCATTCATCGAGTTTTAGAAAACCCTTATACATTCTGACATTCGCAAATGCCCCACCGAGGTATGTAAAGTTTTTACATTTTGATAGTATTTCTTGTAAATCCTCATCATCATATAAGCCCTCATCATCATATACTTCACTAAGATGTACAGCGTCATCTTCAACAACAATTACTTTGTTAAGTTTATTAGTTGCTATATGTGAAAGCATATTATAGTGAGATTGAAAGCAACCGCATTTAGCAAGATGTTCATCAGGAGATATATTCCACTGAGAAATCATTCGTGTCAACAGCGGTTCATCTCTAGTCATCTCTTTGCCATCGCTTGCCTTAAAGCGAATCCAAGTATTATCAAAGTACTTTCTGCGGTCTGGGCTTCTATCAAGATTCAAGTAAAACTTGTGTATCATATTGCCATTCTTTGCTTTGAGTGTACAATATGCCACTTATCAAATTTCTGGTGTATTTTTTTTATTTGTGTGTATCAAATTTCTTGTGTATCAAATTTCTTTTGTATCAAATAAAAATCTTATTACTATTTATCTGATGTGTAGCGATTGGTTAATTAGTAATGACTGGATTACACAAACTATGCATGAAAACAAACAACACCGCATACAAACTCATGTTGATTCAATACTAGCCATAAACGCATTACCAATCCCACATGATATTAAACAAGGATTTATCATTTCTTACAAGTATGATAAACTTCAAAAAAAATATAAAAGAAATTATGCCAATGTATTACGCCAACTGATTCGTTTTACTCGTGATCAGAATCTACTAAACCGACGCCTGCTGCGTCGTCTTCGTCATCTACCTCGACAAGAGGTTTGCCTTGATAAACATGATCGTTTAGACGATCATATCTCTCTCTCTCACATTTCAACTTGCTCTCAAGGCAATTAAGTTTAAACTTAAGTCTGTCCTCTTTCCTCTCTAAGTCTTCTTTGAGTTCTTTGATGGCAAGTTCTTTTTCAGCCATTATTTCTAAATGTTCTGCTTTAGAAATCATATTCTTTTGTTTCATTGAGTTTTCAAGTTCGTCTTGCTCGTTGTAAACCTCCTCAAGCTTATCATCTACACTTTTAAGGACTCTTCGAAATCTCTTTCTAGCAGATGCACTATATCTCACTTCAGGATTAATATTAAAATGATTCTCAGTACTCCAATGCCCTTTGTTTTCCCACCAAAGACTATCCATAAACATCTGGGTGATAATTTGAGGATACAATTTAGTCAAGGTATTATCCTTAGCCCTAGAATAATTCTTCTGTTGACTCACCAAAGATTTTTCATCTATCCCAGGAGCTAAATGTTTCACCAACTTGAACATATCTGATACATTTAATCCAGTATCATATATATTCTTTTGTCTAATTTTCTCCATTACTTTCAAACAATCTGCATTATTTAACATCACAGGATTGTTGTATTCCATATATCTAGTCGCCATAGTATATAATTACCATATATCTTTAAGTATTAGAGGGTAAAAAAAAACATCATTTCTTTCATAAAGTAAGTATTATTCATTTTACCGTCATTGATCTTAAAAAACCGTAATATGAGCCATTTTTATTTATATTTTTAAAAGTATATTTGAAATTGAAAATACTATAGTATATATTACATGTATATATATTTACTGCTCATATGACGGTTTTTTGACATCGATGACGGTAAAATGAGTATTTGATTCCATGCATGCATATCTGCTGATTATCACCCCTTAGATAAATTGAGTATATTTTTATCATAATTTTGCTACTTTTGTGAGGTGATTATCTATGTGGCTCAGTCAAAATCAATAACTACATGCTTTCTTTCAAACTTGATTCGAGACGCCAAACTCTTCTTTTGCTTTTTCTTTCGGAGCATCTCTTTCTTTTCAACGCTTAAGATTGGATCAAGTTTGACTATACCTCCTTGCTTGTTATATTTTTCACATGCTTTTCTTACAGATAGTAAATCGCCATACTGCCGAATATAGTTGACATCATCAATAACTTCTTGCCCTGTATTGTAATCAGATAGTTCAATGCTATAATCTAAATCGCAAAAGTGTATGACCTTTTTGGAGAGGGCTATAATATTATCTTTTTCTTTGCTTGTCATTCGTCTNCNNGGATTTTCAAGTTTCAAATAACAAAGAAGTTCTGTGATGTTTGTGATTTCTTGGTACTTAATGCTCTTAAAGGTTAGAGATTTGTGTTCTTGACAAATCGCAATAAACTTTTTCTTGAGATCATCTTTCGCATCGCTTTTACCGATTTCAATTGACAAAGGTAAATGTTCTATCATGCTAATTAAATCATTGCGAGTGTGAGACTTGTGAATGCATATCATATAGTCTATGAAATATAATAACCGATAATTTTAAACTCAAGATTTATTATATAAGATATAATAAAAATGTCAAGTGAGTATGACACTCAGCGAATGGTTATTTGTGATCGCAAATCTGCGATTACTAAAACTGAAGATGGATTAAATAATCAATGGGAAAATAGTTTCAATGAAACTATACAATTGAAACCTGGTGATAGAATTGCTGTGTACAACTCTTTCATTTCTGAAAAAGGAGCAGGGACAGCAGAAAGTATTGAGTTCAAAGATATATTATTAAAAGGTAGTAAAACCCTTACAATCACAAAAACACAAACTATTCCTGCAGGAGATGCTAGAAATAATACCGCAAATGCCGAAAGTGGCAGACGCTTTTACTCTCAAATAAGATCAGACGGAATCGGTGGCATCGATGTTGCCGACCGATTCAAAGAAGAGTTTATGTATATGGATTATGTTGAAAACGCACCAGAAAGTATTGTTCAGAAAGATAATTCAACTTCACTTGTGATAAACTATTACAAAACTATGGACGGATTATGTATGTATCAATTACCCAGAAGATTCGGCAATGAAAACTTTTATGATCTCAATGGTGTCAAGAATACAAATCCAGTCTCGTGGTCTGTAGATGATTCACTCTTGACTGGTCGATGCCGAGGTGAGAATGTACTGATTGGGGCTCAAAATCAACTCNCACCTTTTCCTGGTGAAACACTATTCTTTGATGTAGATGAAACTTATGGGTATGTTTTAGAAGATTACAAGCCCATATTAGAGTTTCAAGATGATGTCCCTCCTGTGGCTGGCGTCACCAAAGGACAAGTCAGAAAAGGAAAAGTCAAGAGACTGATTCTTAAAAATGATAATTCACGCATGACAATTATGATTCGAACCAAAAGTTTATTTCACCCCCATGACAACGATGGTGGATTTGGAGTCACCGAGCCAGCACCCATCAACGCAAATCTATATTATGATTGGATTCCCCCATATTATGCGGCTGACCCCGAGTTTCACGATTATATTACTTATAGAGAAAAAATAGATTTGACATTACAACCTGGCTTTACTTCTGCTAAATATGTCAGCGAAGAACTCACTCGCCAATTACGAAGTAGTGAACTAGGAGATGATGATATACAAACTATCGAGCGTGGCCAGACTCGAGGAATCACTGGTTTTGCTGCGAAAACAATTACCAATCTTGAAAAGTTTGTAGAAACATCTACATATCACAGATTTGTCTCATCAAATGATTATTTAGGTCAAGAGAAGTTTTACGATGAAACACTCAACAATTCTACACCGCCCACAGCACCAGCCACCGCAGTCGGAGTCAACGGACCCACAGAGATTACAGCTGGGTATAGACCGAAACAAGCATACAATCCACAAATGATGTTCTATAATCAATATCAGTTTATCGCTACAAAACGCCCTGACCTCGTAGAAGCAGGTGAAGAACTCAATGATATTTTCGGTAGTATGATAGATGATCCTTTGGGATCTCAAGGCATAACACACTATCAAGATAATCCAGTCTGTACAAACATACCATACACCGCAGAGAATCTTCTCAAACTCAAAAACTTTATTGATGCTCAAGCAAAATATCCAGAACTCTTTAGTGAAAAAAATATCAGAAATGTATGTAAAACAAATACCGATGCTATACCTAATAATCTCAATCCTTACTATGAAGTCAAAGAAGTGAATGTGGCTGGTTTTAATACTCTTCAAGAAACATCATTCGTGAATATCAATAATGCAAGATATTTACACATGAATCAATATGAAAGTAAGTTCTACAATAATCTAATACATGGAGATCCCAAACTTGATGCCAACTGGGCTAATTACGCAATGCTCGGTTGTTCGTATTATGACTGGAGAGGAAATCATATCACAAACACCGCAACAGGAGCAACGAATCCTAATCTATTTTCTCGTGAATTAAATGACCCCATCAATAGTGAAGAGTTTATTCTTGATCCTTTCAGGCCTGTAGCAAATCTGGAACTACGACTCAACTCTGCTCCATTCTTCTTTCATTATGATGGCACACAAACAGATACTCTATATGATGCTGGAGAAGTCAATGATCAAAATATGAACAATGAAAAATATACTTATGGAAGTTTTGGGAGACATACATTCACTGGAAATATAATTGTCTATCCAAATAAGATACTAAACTCTGCAGGAGCAGGGTGCGGATTGCCACCACACTTTTTTACCCACGAAGTTCTTGGAACTGGAACTATTGAAACAGGAAGAAAACTTGGATATGATAGACACTGGAATGCATGGGGAACAGCAACCATCGGCCTCACAAGCGGAATACCGAGGTATGAATATAAACAGACATATGACGGAACAAAAGATTTCTGGGATACAGATACTCAAAATGGAGTCTCACCACCTCTTGTATCTGACCCAGTCATCGGAAATACAGTCACCACAATTCAAGGAATCTATTCCCAACCAGGAGTCAACGCTGATCAAGATTTCAACAATGCCATCAATGGCCATCTAACAAATGTTTATCTGGGAGCAGATTCACCTGCTGTCGCTTATGATGGGGCTCATTTCTCATTTAATAATTTACATACCCCACTCAACAAAGGGAATCTCAATACCCTCGCAGAAGCAGATGAGAGTTTTGATGAATCACAAATTGTCTATAAAATCAACCCTCAGCAAGAATATAATAGTTGGAGTCCATCTCAACGCCCCTATGAAGAAACAATTGATTTCTCCTATTCAACTGGCGGAACAGCAACCTCAAGAAGACGAGTCAATCGGAATCTAGATCCATACCAAGTCTATGACACAACCACAGGGATATTTATTGAAGATTTCGGATACAATCAAGATGTATGGTCAGATTCATTATGGGGCAGACTGGGCTTCACCTACAATCAACTTCACAATAATTCTGTACCAGATAGACAAAAAAGATATACAGACTTTACTTCAACATCAAATATCTTGACAACTAATGCAGATGTAAGAAGCAGAGATATAAAATCATGGCAACAAAATAAGTTCACTGAATCACAATATTCAAATACCCTCTTTCATTCATTTCAATTCAAAGCATACGACGCTGGCACAGCAAAGAATCAAGAAGCATATCTGGCCTTCTTACCTGAAATAATCGCCCCAACAACTTCTGTATCAATTGTCGCA
>JGI24004J15324_10000918_pt1 | contig 11777 bp, 9 predicted proteins | sample LinPmetageLP32_FD_15324 | JGI IMG/M metagenome (IMG submission 15324)
AGATAATAGTAAAGCAGCAAATGCTTCATATAACATATTATTATGATCTCCTAATCCTGAAGGTGGTGGAGTAGCTTCTTGTAATGGGGGGTCGCTTACTTTATCTATTTCTGCTTCGGTTGGTCTTGTTGACTCTTGACCTGTAAATCTTGGTTGAGGTATAGCTGCGGTATCTATTGATGAATCCACTTGAGCCATTCTTTTAGCATATTCTAAGCCGGTATCAGTCCACGACATTGGTGAATCTGCTGGATTACTACTAGTGCCTCCGGGAGCTTGATTATTTACATTGTGACCGCTATTAGTCGTTGCTCCTTGAGCTGATGAAGCTATTTGTGGAGGTATAGTACTACTACCACTTCCTCCATATCCTGACCCACCCATACCTGAGCCTCCACCATATCCTCCTCCTCCTGGATATCCAGAACCTCCACCATAACCTTGTCCTGTGCCTGAACCAGGTCTTCCACCAGGACCTCCACCGGGACCTCCACCAGGACCTCCACCAGGACCACCACCTGGACCACCACCACCACCTCCACCAGTAAAATCTTCAAATTCTCTAGGTACAGGTATTCTCATAGCTCTTAAATAATCCATTATTTTTTTTACAAAAGCAATGATAATTGTAGCAGCCTTCTGACCTTTTTGATAAGCTTCTTTAGCCATAGTGAAATATTTAACAAAATTCTTTAACCATTGAATTAAATCGGGGTCTTGTACGGTTTTTATAACTACTGTTTCATCTTGTAATATTCTTATATCAGCATTTCTAATCATATTTTCTATACGCTGTCTTTCGTCTTCTAAAATTACACCGAATTTCTGAAGTTGGTCGAATAATACACCCATATTTTGATCCATTTGTTGCATCCCAAGTATATTAAAGTATTTTTGAATATTTTGTTCAAATTGTTCATTATTAACTTGATCATTAACTATAGCCATGTAGTTCTCTGCCGATGATTGTCTAATATTATCTACAACATCCTTTAAACTTGCTTTTTTAAAACCTAAATTATTGGCTAATTCTCGTCTATCTTTATATCTAAATGTAATTCCAGAGCTTTTTTGTCTTTCTATTTCAGCTGAAATAGAATCTTGTGGATCTTTTCTAAATTTATAATCACTATTTTGTAAACTATTTTGGAATTCTACGTCTAAACCAACTCCTTGTGATGAAGGAGTTAGATTGAAAAATTTACTATTCTTTTTATTTGTGTGGGTGTCGACGTCAGTTCCCCAAGTGCTTAGGTCTATCTTAACCATTTGATTTATATAATTTGACAAGATTTTTTTTATTATTACTTTTTAAAAGTTTGAACTTATATGGAATTCCGTTTTGAATCATATCATTTAAACGTTTTTCTCTTAAAGGAAAGTTAATTAAAAAATTATGGTGCGGAAATGTACTATTCATTTATACACTAACTTGAGATATTAAATTATTTGGATTTTTTTTTTTATCAGTTGTAGAAGATACAGCTATACCTCGTCCCTTGAAACGGTTCTGTGTAGTGGGTATATTTACTACCATCAAATTCTAATGAATATGTTCTTAATGGAAATAGAGTCTTCTTCTCAAAGTCTTGCTCTATAAACAGACCCCCTTTTTCGAAATCCCCCACGGTAACTATAATAGAAGAAGTCGAATTTCCTGAGTCTTTGTGCGGACGACTCTGACAGTTCTTAGTTATAAATACCGAATTAAAGATGAAATCGGGCCTATGAAAGTGTAAAAACGTCATTAAAAGGTCGTCTATTAAAGGATGTTCTTCTGATAATTTGCTTATTTTAGTGCCCCCTCTCCAATATACAATACCTGCTGTACTTCCTCTAGCCTCCCGTTGATCTAAAGCCCCGATCTTGCTCGCATGGTGGTTATGGTTATTTTTATCTCTATTATTTTCATATAAACTTTTTAAACACTTGGGGTTATCCTCTAAATATTTATAAATATTATTAAGATTACCAATATCTCTTATTGACAGTTTCTTTAGCTTATATTCCATTTATTTATACTATTACATTAGATAATAAAATAAAAATTAAGGAATTTCTATATAAATTCTCTTTCCCCTCCCCCCCTTCTATAATAAGTGATATAGATTATATATATATATTAATATATATATATATATTCCTTCTTTCTTGGTAAAAAATAATAATAATAGTATTATAATAATAATAAAAGTAAGTAAAACGTAAGATCGTAAAATATTGCCCTAAAATAGTAAAGTACCCTTAAAAACCAATATAAGAGAAAGTTTTCAAATTTGGGGCAATATTTTACGATCTTACGTATTATTAACAATCACCATAAATGAATAATTAAATTTAGTGAATTGCCGAAGTTGTAGCATTAGAAATAATATTATCTAAATCATCCTCATCTGTTTGAATTAAATCTTGTGAATTATTATCATAATCTTCTAAAATAATTTTATAAGAACGAATTACATTAGTATAACTTGTTTTATTTTGATCTATTCTTTCTTTATAATATAATTTAGTATCCGGATCTCTTTTTAATTTTTCTACTAAACTATCATATGTACAAGCTCTTTTTTCTTTTTTAGTTAAATTTAAGTAATCATCACCTAATTTGTAGCAGGCAAAAATATCCTTTATTTTTATAAAATCATTAATATCACTAGTTTTTTCAAATTTAGAATTAAACCAAGATTTAAATGGATTACTTTTAGAAATATATTTTAATCCTAATTCAGTAATTTGTTGTGGTATAAAATCATCAATTTTTCTTTTACATTTAAATAATTTAACAGAATACGGTAAAAGTAAATGGATTAAGTCCATTTTAAATCTTTCATTAGTTTCTTTTTCAAGTAACATAGGGTTAGCTTCAAATGAAAATTCAACATTTGGATCTGCCTTATTTAGAAAACAAGATCTCATTTCCATTTCAATAATTCTACCTCTTACAGCTTCGCCGTCGCTAGTAATATTTAGTGGAATGTCATCATTACAGGCAATCCATAAATCTCCACAACAGAGAGTTTCAGTTTTTTTAGAATAAATTTCTCTAGCATTAATTTGTTTATCACCGGTAAGTTGTTTAATTAGTGTAAAATTAAATTTATCACCTTCAATAGGTTCAGAGCACCATAAAAATCTTTTTCTATCAGCTTTAGCAATTTCCTGATTTGCGCCACCAGCTTTAGAAGCGGATACACATAGACAATTACCAAGATTATAAGAGAATGTGCCTAAAGTAGTACTTAATAAATTTAATAAAACAGATTTGCCATTTCTGCCTTCACCTTGTAAAATAGTAAATCTAGGATGATTATATCCGTTTAGTGTATGAGCCATTTTATACATCATTAATTCTCTTTCACTTTCAATTGGAAATATCTCACTAAGCATTTTTTTAATTTCATTTTGTACACTATTATTAATCATAAAATCATAATTATATCCAATAGTTTCAGTAATATAAAAATTTTTATCATTTGGTATAGTTTTTCCGGTTGTTAAATCTAATAAACAATCATTAAATGGTAAATAATTGGGCTGATCATCAAATTTAATATCATTATTATCAGATGGAGTAAAAGTAACAATAGCTGTAGCAATATCAGATGTAGATTTAACTTTACCAGTAATTTAACACAATAATTATATTCTTCTAATAGTAAATTATATTCAGCAGTTATATCTTTGTGAATTCTAAATTTATTAAAATAATCACTAGTTAATCTGGATAAATAATTATGTATATATGGTATAAAATCATCATTAATTTTATTTTTAATAGTGCAATTTCTAGATCCATTAACTCTCCAACTTTTATTATAAACATAAATATCATAATCCTTGGGTGTAAGTTGTGTTTTAACTAAATCATCCTTATAGATTTCAGTAAATAGAAGAGCAATTGCGTGTTCACTAGATAAATCGGGAATATAAAATAATGGCGATTCCATTTTATCACAAGTCCAACTTATCCCATAATCTTCAGTCAAATTATTAAGGGTTTCTATATTAATTTTCAAAGGCGTAGATAATCCGTCATACATTGGAATACACCCAAATTCTGATAGTTGAGATTTATATTTATTAATAACTCTAGATAATAACATATTTTCATGATAAGCTAATATAGAGTAAATTTGTGAAGATATAGGATTTTTANAAACTTCGTTTTCTTTTTTAACAATTTTATCTACATGACTATTAATAATTGTTAGTTTATTTTTATATANTTCAGCTATTAAATTATTTACAGCAGGTGTAAAATTACTAAGATCTGGTTGATCAATATTTAGTAGAGAAAGAATTTCATGTTTTGTTACTTTATTTTTTTTAAGAAAAGCATCACGATTTTCTACATATTTTTTTAAATATTTTACTTGTAAATTTAAATCTTGTGATAATTTTAAAAGAATAGTAGGAAAACAATTTTTCATATCATAATCGTAGCAATTAGATAGTAAAAAGTTTCTAAATGCTATTGGAAAGCCTTGTACAGATATACCTTTAGAATATAATCTATTATTTTTACATTCATAACTTACAATACCATTACCAAAATTTCTGATATAATTACGATATGAATTAATTTTATCTATTCTATCAGCTATACAAAACAATGGTAAATAAAATTCATAATCTAATTTTAAAAATGCTTCTCTTTTTGTAGGATTGACAGGACTCTTAAATTCGATCATTTTAATATTATTAGATATTAATTTATTATCTAAAGCATTAAAACCACTTAAAGTTTTATCACCAACAGTATTTGTGGAGAGCGGCAACTCTCCCTGAAAAGAATTCAGTTTATTCATCATTTTTTTTTATAATTTAATTATCGGGATTTATTTTTAAATCCTTATAATCAAATTTATTTATTTATATATATAAATCTATAAATAGTATTTAAACATTGTCCTTGTTAACATTCATGATTCTAACAGTATGTTGATCACTTGGGTCGCTAATATTAGCTAGGTATTTAAAGGCTTCATTAAAATCGTCATTTAAATTTTGATGATCACCATTATAAGCATTATTAATTGCCCAGCCTCGAAAGTTACAAATTTTTCTAGATTTCATATCTGTTTGTCCTAAAAATCTCCACATAGCATCAAAAAGTTTATGTGTCATTTGAACTAGTCGTTCTTTAATAGATTCTTGTATATAGGCACTACGAATATCATCGTCCTCATCGAAATTGTATTTAATTCTAGTAATTTCATATTGAAAAGCTACTAATACGTGTGTACTACTAGTTTGTTCTTGTACTTTTTTAAGTTTTTTAGATAGTTTATTGTAGGCGTTTTCATTAATTTCACCAGTGGCTACCATTTTTGAAAGTTTATCCATATATGCGTGTCTATTCATCTCTTTGTTGTGTTATATATATAACATGTGATAACTTTAAATCAAATTTTTCTTTAAATGATTTATATATATAATATATCAGAATATGATACCATCAGGGGTCTTGAACTTAATATTTCTAAAAGGATCTTTCTTTTTTTCCTCCTCAAGACGTTGTTCTAACTTTTTAAGTCTTTTAATTTCTTTCTGTTGTGAATTATATTCTTTATAGTCATCTAGAGCATTATTAATACGTTCCTTAACTAGTTCTTCAAGCTCAATTTTTTTTAATTTTTTTTTCATTTGTTTAACTTCTTCAGAGGGTTTAATATCTTTAACAATCTTTTTTTCTAATGTCGGAGCATTTTCTTCAACCTTAGAGTTTATATCTTCAATTTTTTGTATTTCATCTATTTCTTCTACAGGTAAAGGATCTTCTTTAATAAAATCTATTTCTTTTTTTTCACTGGCAGCAGAAGCAGCTTTTTTTCTTTCCTCTATCTTTTTAGCACGAGCAGCAAGTGCTTTTTGTATATTTTGTTTTTGTGCTTCAGTCTGTTGGCGAGGAGGTTTTTTCTTAATATTAAGATCTATACGAGATTGTTTAATATTATCTTCAATATCAGAATTATCAGACATAATTATATAATAATATATAATAATTTATTTTTTTTTCTTTAGTAATATTAAATGGAATTTAAAACTAGAAGCGGATTACCATTCAATTCTTCAGCGCAGCGAGAACACTTTGAGAAGCTTAAAAGTGAGGCATTTAAGGGTTTAGAACAGCACATTGGAGACCCGGAATTATACAAACTACCAGTATTTGGGGTGTTCAGAGATTATAAATTATTTCAGAAGTTTGATTTTGTAGATCGTATACCTCAGATAACCCCGATGCAACTATTCTTAAACAATTATAAAGAGTTTACTAAAAATTGTGAAGATTTAAAATTTATAGTTCAATCTAAATTTGCTTGTAAAGATATATCTTTAGAAGAGCACGACTATATAATTAAAGAAATTGAAATGAGAGAATTATATATGGAGAGTCAATTAAATCTATCAAAAAAAAAATCTTTTAATAATTTATTTAAAAATGAAGAAGAAAAACGGAATTTCTTTGAGAGATTGGGAAACTCGATTGTATACAACGCCAAAACACACGCTTGCTACAGTAGTAATACCTCCGAAAACAGTCCCAGCGAAACAACCTTATAATTCAGATGGTACAGGTAATGAAATAAATTATGGTGCTTTACTTAGTAATTTAAAACAATATAAACCAACCAAAAGACAAGCATTTCCGAGGCACTGGTCAAAGAGAGTATTAGTTTAAATTAAAAAAAAATTTGATCAAGAAAAAATTATTATTTTCTTAATTAAAAAAATGAATAAATATAAAAACGGAAAAATCTATAAATTAGTTTGTCTTACTACAGATAAATGTTATATAGGAAGCACTACAATTTCGCTAAAAGCAAGATTAGGTGAACACCGTAGACATTTTAGATGTTGGAAAAATGAAAAAAGAAATTATTTAACAGCCTTTGAAATTTTTGAATTAGATAATGTTGATATACAATTAATTGAAAATTATCCGTGTAATTCTAGAATTGAATTAGAAATAAAAGAAGGGGAGTATATTAATAATAATAATTGTATTAATAAAAATGTACCTGGATATAATATAGAAACTATTAATAATATTGTTTATTATAAAAAAACTAGATTACGTGAAAAAGAAAAAATTAGTTGTAATTTTTGTAAAGGTGATGTAGCTAGGTATAATATGAAAAGGCATTTAAAATTAGTTTGTAAAGAAAATCCAAATAATTTAAAAACTACTTAAAAATAAAATGTTACTATATAATATCGGGTATCACGTGCATTGAATTCCGTGATTAACGATCACAAAATTGTTTAATCATCTCTTTGCTCCACACCATTCTATTAATTCTATTAGTTTTTTTTGACTCTAAAATATTTTTCATATTAATTAATTTCTATTTCTATTATTTTGTTGGATATTGATAATTTGTTTATACATTAATAATTAAGTGGTGCTATTAATTAGCATCCGTTGATTATTATTTATCTAAAACTTACATGTGGTAAGTTAACACGTCCTGAGGACATATAATTAACTAGTACAGGAATAGTTGCACCAGCTATATTCATTATTTGTTTACCTAAAGCCCCTTTGGGGTCAGTAAATGAAGCACTTAAATTTCTTTTTGGTTTAGGTTTCGGTTTCGGTTTAGGCTTAGGNTTATAAGCCTTTTTTTTACCATCTTTTTTCATTTCTTTATAAAAATAATAAAAGATATTTTTTTTTACCATTATTAATTTAATAATCNTNTGTAAAAATATTTAATTCTACATGAGTAGGTAAATGTTGATTTGGTATAAGTTGAAAGTTAGGATTATAACTTCTTACTCTAATAGATTGAAATTGAGAAGTACTAATTGGTATTATATCTGTAGATTCATTATTTTGTTCTAAATAATCTCCATACGTCATTCTAGAGCGGTTATGAAGTGTAGCGCAGATATCACTAGCATGTGCTTGATTATTTTTTTTAGAACAAACCGAGTCATTATAAATTGATAATCCTAAATAACACATAATATGAGTTGAACCATTAAGTACTGCTTCAGCTGTATAAGTAGCACTAGGCGCTATATCAACAGAATTAACATTTAATTTTTTAAATACAATTCCTAATTTATCATTTCTAAATAATCTTAATATATTAGCATTTGAACTAACAACTTTTAAGNCGATGGTCATCAAAACTCCAAGTAAAATTAGAAAAATTACTATTTAAAAATGTTAATAAAGAAGTTTCTGTGTAAGTCTCGTATGGATCAAAAGTTACTTTAGAAATAACGTTATTAAATGTAGTTTTTGATGATATATCCATTGTTGTTGTAAAATTAATATCTACATCACTGCCATTTGCCAATGTAATTGCTTTATCTGCGTTTTTAACATTACCTGTATTAACAACTACACTACCTTTAATAAATCCTAAAGTATCATTTATATGGTAGCTCATTTTACCACGAGGAGTAAGTGTAGTGTTAGCATAAGTATCAGCTACTCCTGTTGTAGATGTAAAAAGTATATTTGTAGTAATATTAGCCGCCGAACTACTATTAGCAGCTATTTCAAATTCANTACCAGGGAANTTTAAACCTGATGTTGTAGTAGGNTGNTCNTTATCATCAAAAGCGGTAAATTTGAANACCCTTTCTTGGTGATAAGAAGCGGGTACTACACTTAAAGTATTACCAGTAATATCATAAGATAGAGTNTGACCTGGTTCNGAACCTGCTANNTCCTTACCTGTTAGGAACATATTTAGATANACNACAAANCTATCAGCATTAAGATCATCTGGTATATCATCAAAATCCAAAAATTGTATAATTGATTTAGAACCAGTAGAAATTTGAAGTTGTATTTTTTTAATATATAAAAATGTTTTTGCTAAGTTAGGTGTATCATTCTCTATACTTAATACATCTCCAGTTTTGGCAAATGTTATTGCGGTATTGGCGGGTTCATCTAAAGTATTAAGTTGGTCGACAATTTCTTGACTAGTATATACTTGATTAGCATTAAATGCTACAGTATTAAGAGCTGAGAAGTCGAAAGATAATTTCCCATCAGGATTAGTTTGTGTAGTAATTGTCTTAGCACCCATAACCTGCCCAGCGGGAACCATAATATCTATGGATTTAAGATTCAAGTGACCATCATTTTCAATTTTATCAAAATTTTGATCGTAGGCAGTTAAATTAATTAATCGATTTCTTGCATTGTCAGAACCAGTTCCAGTTAAAATTATAGAATCTAAATTAGTAGCAGTAGTATGATTAGAAGTAAAAGTAGCTAGAAGGGGGGTCGCAAATGCTGTATTAAGCATAGCTAAAAATTGGGTTATATTAAATACTGGAATTTGATCATTTAAATCTAATTTAGCAGTAAGTTGAGATCCAGTAGTTGGGTCGTCATATTTACAAACTATACGTCTAATTTTAGGAAAGGTAAACATTTCTTCAAAAACATAATTAAATTGGTTATTTTCTTTATTAAATGTTTCTGCTTTTGGTAAAACTTTAGGAGTAAAGTCTATATTAATAAAATCGTGATTTGTCTTTTCATCTTTATGATTATATGCTATAAGTTCTGCAGTTCTATTATAATTAGCGGCATTAAAGTCGGCAGTTATAGTATTTGATGTTACATTCCAAGAATTAATTCCTGCATAATTAAAATTATTAGTAAATAATGTATTTAAAGCAGAATTTGTATATGTAGCATTAGGTAATTCTATAGTAGCATTTAAATCAAAAGCTTTTGTATCTGTATTAATTACAGTAAATTGAATTTTTTTAATATTGGGAAATGTATAATTTGAGGACAATTGATACTCTAAAGTATTTTCGTAGAATGAGAAACTTCCTTGATCCACGGGAACGTGGCATGAACAAACCCTAAAACCTGTAGCATTATTTATTGGTGCGTGTAAATTAAGTACACAATCACTATGAGACTCATGGTTCAATTTATCTTGCGTACTTAAAATTATTTTATGTATCTTTTGTGGCATAATTATATATATATTATAAACTTAAAAAAATTTAATTTAAAAAATTTAAAATTATAAAATGTAAATGTTTAAAAAAATAAAATTATTACTAAAAATTACTTTATTTTTTTATAAGACGATAAACCTCCTTATTTATTCTAATACATTTACTAATCCATTTGATACCGAGATTAAGACGTCAGAATGCATGATTTGACAGGCTATTAAATCCAAATTTCCGAAGCAATTATCGAGTGAAGCATTATTAGCACTTCCATCTGCATTATTATTAAATCTCTTTAATTTTACTTTAGTTGTGCAAGTGTAGGAGGTGCCTATTGAATTTAATCCAGATAATGAGGAACTTGCTAATACTCTTTGAGTGTTTGTGCCAATGACGAAGTTGCTATGACATTGTGCTGGTAATGCGTGGGCATTTAATAATTTTTTAGTAAGATTAGCACCTGTCGTAGCTCTGGCAAGGAACATATCCGGAATAAAACCGTGGCTCATACCTAATTTAAGAGTATTCGCCATCGGCGCATCTGGTTTTCCTTGGTAAGAATCTAAACTTACGACACCTCGACTATTACCTATGTTATTTTGTATACCAAGGCATTTACGTAAATTAATAAATAATTCATTAATGCTATCAGCAGGGTTAGTCGATGGCATAACTTTAGAGCCAATTTGTGTAGATACACTTTCTACAAGTGAACCATAATACCGGTCCGTTTTTTGTAAGAACAAGTTAGTTTCAATCTCGGCTGGTTTAAAAGTAGTGTACACATCTTTTAAATGCGAATAAGATCGTGTAGAAACAAGATTAATATTTTCGGCATATTGTACTGGTTGTTTATTAACATTATAAGTATCAATAATCATACTAATACCTGTATTACCTGCGGCCATTGAGTCAATTTTAGAAACAAGAGCAGGTGCTGGTGTAAGAATGTCTGTAAGAATATGTACATTTGTAAGTGAATATCCTGCAAAGTTATTATCAGTAAGGTTAGTTATAATTGGAGCAATTGTAGTACCAGTAGCAGGTAAAACGGTATCTCCTGCAGCTACATCAGCAGTTATAGGAAGTGCTCTCTGTTGTAAGACATCACTAACACAAGGCGGGACGTGAATAAATGCTTCAGCATATTGTTTTAATGTTAGTTTAATTTCTAAAGGCATATTTCTAACTGGGAGGTAGGTGTTATGCTGTCTGAAGAGGCCAAATACTAAACTGAGCGGTATACATAGAGTTCTAGCTTGATCGTCAGCATTATTAGTACCTTCGGGAAGATTTTTCCAAAAAGTATGATTTCCAGGTCCTTTCCCACAAGTATTCATAGAATTATGTCTAACTGTTGAACCTGTATAACAAGGGTTATTTGAGTTTCGGCCTATAACTACAGAACCTTCTGTTTCTACACCTGCAATAGGCATCTTAACTTCGCTAACCGTTCCATCGGCTGACGTGGGACCACCTGGCATAACGGTAATATTAATACTATCATTCTTATCATCAACAGCATCAGTATTTTGAATAGCCGTTTGATAACCTGCTGATTTACAATATCTATACTGTCCACCGAGTTTACCTTCAGTTTGCAACCATTCTTGCGTACACGAATGTTTAAGGAGTGGAAGTAGCTCAGAAACATCCTCGATTCTCTCTACTATTTTACCAGCAACAGAAAGAGTTGCCTGGCCGATTAGGTTAAATAATCCTTCTTCTAAAATCTGGCAATTTGAGTAATCGACTTTAAGGTCTACAAATAGGTAAGAAGTGGCGGTATCTAAATAACCAGCAGAATTTAATCTTATAGTTATATCACG
>JGI24004J15324_10000920_pt1 | contig 11772 bp, 4 predicted proteins | sample LinPmetageLP32_FD_15324 | JGI IMG/M metagenome (IMG submission 15324)
CTGATTCATCTGGAAGCAACAGCGTTCTAGTTCCAGTAGGATCAACTACACCTAATTTAGTAATGTTACTATTCTGAAAATACTGCATGGTTGCAGATGCAGCGTTATCAAACAATATTCTTTGCTGACCACTTGTTCCTAAAACATTAATTTGACCACCAGCTGCTTTTAAATCTATATCTCCAGATGCAGTCTCAATACTTAAATTACCAACAGAAACAATAGAAGGAGTAGTGCTTACGTTAAATGTAAGACTAGTTGCTGCACCATCTTTAAAATAAATTTGCCCTCCATCCGCATCAAGCGTAATGTCACCAGCTATATCAAGAAGAAACGTACCACTGCCTATAAGAGAAGAGTCACCAGTAAACTCCATGCTAGGTGCAGCTGGATTATGGAATGTAATTCGGCTTTCACCGCTAGTACCTTTAATAAAGACCTGATTGCCTGTTGGTTGTAGAGTTATGCTACCACCAGATTGCGAAACAATAAGAGGAGCAGTCAAAGCACCAGTTACTTCTGCTGTAGAGCTAAACAAAGTAGCGTCTTGTAATCGTATAGCTTTGTTACCAGCATTAAGATCAATGCCGTATGTAGCACTACCATCAAGTTTTATGTCAGCAGTATTGCTACTTTTTGTTGATTTAATGTTTAGAACTGCGCCATTAGTAAGTATTTGGCTATCAACAACAGCAGTAAGATTAATTTTGCTGTTAGCATTACCAGTCATTGTTAAGGTATTCGTAACAACATCATCAAGAGTAATATCAAAATTAGCAGAAGTATCAGCAGTAAGATTGCCATTAGTGTCAAACCCAAATATTTTACCAGCCCTGCTANCTATAGTAGGCAAAAACAAACTTATTTCTGAGTCATAAGGNTGAAGCCTAATCGCACGATCTGACTTGTCNTTAAGATCACCGACCATTGCAGTGAGAGTATCTAGCTGTGTATTAAGAGCAGCCCTGTTGATTGTAGTNCCAGCAGTAAAGTCTGTTATTCTTTCAATAGGTATGTCTCTNACAATNGTAACAATGTGACCTTGAGTAATTCCAGTTACAAAAGCAATCGCTCCTGTTGATCCACCACCGCCTGAGATTCCGTATTCTGTACTGCCTGTTCCCTGACCTCTTTCAGTAGCAGCAACTAAAGTTGTAGCTGCAACGTAAACATGGATCTCATCGTTCTCAAAGAACTCAAAAGGAATTGCAAATGCTGTCTGGGAACTTGTTGCCGTATAGCGAATACGTGCATTATTAGCTGCTACTGTAATTGTCATATGTCACCTCTAAGTTTCTTATTTAATAAAATGCATAGAAGATCAATGTACAAACTAGCTAGTACAAACTAGTAACGACCAAAGGAAATAGACCCTAAATCATTGTTGCTATCAGCGCCTTCAAGCATATCTTGCATTTCGTGAACTAAGGTTCTTATTCCAGTAAGCCCCATAAATGGAAGGTTCTTTACTATCTCACCAGTACCCTCACCTATTTTTCCATTAATTAAATCTTGAGCGCCTCTAGCAAAGTTAACCGCAATGCTTGGCCCAGCGCCAGCAATACTAGTTACTGCGTCAAGTCCGTCAGCCTCTTGAGGAAAACGAGGCTCTAACAATCCACCAGTTAAATTTGGGCCACCAAGAGCAAGGCTTGTAGTCATAGCTGTATAAAACATATCTGAGTACAAGGCTGCTACACCTGAGTAATCAAAAGATCTAGCCAACTGATCTTGGAAACTCATATCTACCCAATCAGGAGTTTTAATTTGAAGAACCATATATCCCAAACCTAAAGCGGCTGCTGTTCCAGTAAATCTACTTTTTAATTGGTTGTGTGCAAATGCTGCTGTTGTTTTATTTAATGCAGCAAAACTATAACTAAAGAACTGAAACGGCAAACCAAGAAGTGCGCTCTCAATTCTAGCGTACCCTTTAAACTGGCTGTCTTCCTTCATACCAAATTGTTTTGCAACACGCATAGGAATGTAAGCAATACCAGCTTCAATAATAGGTTTGTCTGCTGGTGTACCCATAAGAATAGTATTCATAACACCGCCGCTAAGAGCAGATCTAAACGTCTTTACTGTTTCTGGGTCTACTCTTGCTTGCTTCTTAAACTCAGCTACAGCCAAATCATTTATAGCGTTTTCATAACTAGCGTTTCCAGCTTTAGTTCTCTTATCAAAACCTAAAGATTTAGCGCTATTAAGAGAGTGCATGATTTCGTGCATCTTAATAAAAGCTACATAATCTTCTGGTGAAGTTATAATTCCTTTTTCAAGAGGTGTTACGCCTTCAACTCTTGGGTTTTCCCAACCACGTAAAGGATACATTACATCTACAATATGAGCTTCATCAATAAATATTTTGTTGTCACTAGCTCTATAGAAAGCTGGTCTATATCTTTTTGATGCAGTAAAACTTTTAGTTGGGCCAGATACTATATCAGCAGTAGTAGATGGAAACTCTATGCTATTTGTCCAAGCGTCTGTGTTTGCTATATACATACCAGACTCAGATTTTTGCCAAGGTGCATTTGCAATCCTCTTAGCATCTTCAAGATCTATATTGTAACGAAGCAAATACTCTTGCTCCATTTTTGTTGCCTTACCTTGTGTCCAGCGAACAGAATAATCAATAAGGCTATGAGAGCGCATCATGCCATCAAAATCTTTTAGTATTCTAGTAATGGGGCCAAGACCATTTAGCATATAAAATGGTTGTTTTGCTTTATCCAAAAGATCAGACTTAAATGGATTGTTATTTAAATCATCACTTATTCTTTGCATCCCCATATTCTTAATGTTTTCTAGCGCCTCACCAGCAATCCTAATTTCTTTAGCTCCCATTTTTAACTGGCTATCTTTTAATATACTAAACAAGCCTTTCATTGTAGGGCCAAGACCATGCTCCATAATAATCTTAGAAGGCTCTGCAAGGGCAGTCTGGTATGCTCTACCAAGAAAATTTAACTGAGCAAGATCTCTAAGAACCTTAACAAACTGTGCATCAAACCTATCAGGATTACGCATTAAGCCACCAGTAACAGCTTGATACAAATGCCGTATGTTTTTCATAGCAGCGTGAGCTTCTATAACTGTATTCCCAGAAGACATCATTTCAGAAAACGTATCATCTAAAATATCATCTATTGATTTTCCATTAAACTGACGAGCAAACTCATATCTAGGGCCAACTCTACCAACATAAGCTTTCATAACAGAAACAGGGTTAGTAATCATAAAATCAAGAACTAATTCATTAGGAATATCTATTCCACGATGCTTAAAGTGTTTTGATTTACCAGCCCCGTAGTATGCAATCTCTGGGTCAGCAATGTCTTTAATGCCAAGAATTGTGTCTATGCTTTCGTTAGCTCTTTTTTTAATAGAAGCTTCGTCTGTTTGCAGCTGTACTCTTTTAGGTTTTTTGTCCCTGCCCATAGTAATAATACTTGGGTTATCAGTGTACCACTTTACTAATATAGCTTCAAAAGCTTCTCTGTTTTTATTAATAGCTTCTATATCCCAGTAGCGTGGTCTAAATATTTTTTCGTTTGGAGGGAGAACTTCATCTGCAAAGCCCTCTAAGTTTAACCTTGCTTCATCTAACTCTGCTTGAACCCTCATAACGTGAGACTTTAAACCGCTTATGGTATTAAACTTTTCATTAGCGTTCATTGATCTTTTTTCAAAGAACTCAATTTTTTTATTTGTATCAACAATGCGTTGCTCACGATCTTTTACAAACTTAATATAATGTTGTTTAGATCCTATTAAGCCTTGTTCATTTAGTCTTTTTTCCCAATTAGAATAAAATCTATCCATTACATTCATAACGCCAGATTCAAAATCATCTGAAGCTTTAATACCAAGAATCATTTTTCTATCTACAGACTCAAACCAAGACTCAAAGTCTTTTCTATGAGCAGGGAGCATATAATCCATTCCTTCGGCTACACCCTTGCCTGTGCTTTCACCCCATATTTTCATTATTTCATCGTAGTGTCTGACCCACTCTCCTTCAAATAATTTAGCGTTTTGATAAGTAGAGTTTTCTATTTTTTGACCAGCTTTGTTTGCAGCTAACAATATTCCAGAATCATTAGCTATCTTTAGTGCAGTTAGTTTTACAGAGTTTGGTACAGTATCATTTGCAATAACATTCTTCATTGCTGTTGGTATAGCTTTGTAAAGAAACGAGTCAGTAAATATATTTTTTGCAATAGATCCATCAGGCTCAACAGCCTCAGGTGTTAAGGGAACTGTAGTTTTTTCATCTGGAACGATTGCTTTTTGCAACCTTTCTATTTCAAGCTCACCTTTTCTTATTGCGTCAGCTTTTCTTACTGCTGGTATTCTTGATAAAGAAGTAAGTGTACCACCTAATATAAAACCAGCACCAAGGTTTATAGCTGTCTCTGATGTAGTACCAACAGGATCTAAAGGAGCGCGAATTAACTCTTGCGCTGCAACTACAGCACCAACTGAAGCACCACCCTTTAAAAAGTTTGCTGCATATCTGCCGCCGCGAGCTATTGGTAAACCAATGTAATTAACTGGATCGCCAAGCTCTACTGCAAATTGTGAAAGCACACCAGAGTTGTAAAGTGTCTGTCTAACCTTTTGACCTTTTCTAATCTGACCAACTAAAGAATCCATATGTTGCTGGTTTTGAGCGCGTAGAAGCGTCATGCCAAAACCTTTTAAATCATCTGGAATATTATCTCTAGGAACATAGCCCTCTTCAATCTCAGTATTTAGTGGTGACCAGCCAAACTGAGAAATGCCTTCAAAGTAATCAGCAGCAGGGCCATACTTATAAGACATAGAAGCATTATAAGTATCAAAGAAAGTAGGCATTGTTGATTGATCTAAAGGGCTTCCTTCTTCAAACTCTGGAACCCTTGTTAATCCATTTTCCATTTCAAAGCCCTTATTACTTTATTTAAATATATTAAGAATATCTTCTAGCCTTAATCCTGGCCTTGCTTGTATTCTGTCTATAGTTTGTTGATCTTTATCAAGTTGCATCTCTTCTTCTATTTTAAGTCTTGCGTTTTTATCAGTTAAATAAGACAGGTATTGCTCATCATTTGGATTAAACATAGGCCAACTAACTGGAACATTNTTCTCCATAATNAATAAAGGTTTTAACTCTTGGTTTTTATCTAAAAAATAAGCGTAATAATCAGTGTCACTTCCCCGTGGATTAGGCGCAAGGAAAACTCTTTTAAGACCTGTTACTTCTTCTTCTGTGCCAACAGCACTACCTAGCTCTTTCATGGTTTGAAATACATTCCCCTCAGGGAAAAGACTGTAGCCCTCTGGAAGTTGAGACTCAATAACTCCTATAAAAGCTTTACGATCTTCATCATCTGGAAAGACTGCTTCTAAAGAAGACTTGGATCTAAAGTCTTTTAAATCAAGATAACGATGGTCAACAACAAATTCTGTTTTAAGATAAGTTTGATCAAATCTTGCATTAATAAGTTTTTCTATTTCATCTGGATCTTTACCTAACAATGCGTAGAACTTTGCAATAGGTTCAAATTCTTTAGCTACAAGTGGGTTATCAAAAATCTTTAATGTAAAGTTAGAAGCAGCTTTATTAATACTTTTAGCTTGATTCTCTTCATCAACAGTTGAGTTTAAAATACTAAGACCTATTAACTTTGAATCCGATCTATTTAATCTATCAAATAAAGTTGTAGCAATAGAGTTAGTTGTTCTTTCTGGATCAGCGCCTAGAGTTTTCCTTAACTCATTTACTTCTTCTAAGAAAGATTGAGTGTCTCCTAGAATATTCCCAAATCTATTAATAAATTGTCCATTTAAGGTTGGGTCTGAATTAAGTGCGCTAAATAAATCAAGATAACCATCAATGCCCTCAACAGGTTGACCAGATGATATTCTCTTTAAAACATCCACCAAGCCTTGAGGTGGAACTTTTCTTGCAATGCTTAAGATTCTTTGTCTATCAAGTTGCCCATATGTATTAAATTTAGAAAGATCAACACCAAGATCATCCATGATTTCTTGGCTTATATTTCTATCATAAGTAGCATTAAGATCGCCACCTGAACCAGTAGANATTTTTTGTTTTGTTGTTGNTNTTTTTATTNCAGCTGTATTTATTGTTTCTTGTTCTTTTAAAGCCGTTTTAATTCTTTTAATTTTATCTATAATTGGCTGTCTAAATTCTCTAGGAACATTATTAATAATATTGTTAACGGATTCTTGCACACTGCCTTTAACTTGCTCTCCATCAAACAGTCCATCTGTTTCTAACTGAATAGCTATTTGATTTAAATTAGCAGAATTTAATTTGCCATCTAAAATATCTTGATTAAGCAATCCCTCAAATTGAAAGTCATAAGCAGACGCCATTTTTTGATTAGCTGCAACTGATGAAAGTGTTCCATCTGTAACAAAATTTTTAATTTCTTTTAATATTCCATCAAACTCATTTGACTTAAATCCAAGAATTTTTTGATCTAAATCAAATATATCTGTTTGTTTTTGAGCATCAAGTTTATGTTGGTTTACAGTTCTTCCAAGAATTTCGCTCATAAATTTATCATCAGAGCCATCAGAGCTATCGTAAAACCTACTTCCTTTAAGTTCGGCTACTCCAAGTATTTGTTTGTCTGTTAAATTTTCAGCGTCACTTGGAAAACCACTAGCTATGTATGCCTTAAGTTCTTTTATATTACCATCTCTGGCAAGGCTAATAAGAAAAGGTTTAATGTATTGTTTTTTTAATTCTGTTTCGTCAGACTCAAAATCATCTTTAGTATATTTAGGATCATCAATACTTCTTGTTAAATTAGTATCTATCTGATCTCTATAGCTTGCTGACGCAGAGGAAAAAGCAAGTCTTATAGATTCTTCTATATTTTCTTTTGCAGAAAATCCTTGAGATGCTAAATTACCAACATTAATTTTTGCTTTTCCTGAGTCTGTTTCAAAAAGTGCATTAGCACGTATTCGCATTGCGACTTGAACAGCATCTTTATTTGCTTCAACAACATCGTAGGTTGAAGAAACGCTGTTACTATGTCCTATTAAACTGTTAAAATCTTTAGAATTAAGTTGACCAGAAAATCTATTAATCTGTTTTATTGATTGTATTTCTTTTTCTGTAAAGCCTCTTGAGGAAAGAATACTAATAGGAGCGCCACTTTTAAGTTCTCTAAGAGAGAGTATCATCATATCTCTTTGAGACTTAGAGCTAGAGATGCTCATTAAGTATTCGATACTACCAGCAGCAATAGCTTTGCTCATTTGATCAGAGGCTATTTCTGTAGCACCTTCTTGTATTAAACTAGATTTAATGCCGTTTTCATGATTAATAATTTCTTTATTAAAGACTGCCATTTCTGCAGAATCTTCATTAAAAATTGAACCTGCTCTAGCAAACTTATACATATCTTCAGTATTGTTGCTGAGACTAGCCCCTATAGAATTAGCAGCATCTATTCTTGATTTTTCAAAAACTTGTTTCTTAATATCAAGCTCTGTAGATGCTAACCAACCCTGTCCAGTTTCTTTTATAAACTCTTTGTATTTACCTATAGATCCTTCAGATAAGTTAGCAATGTAGTCAGACATTACTTCTTTGTAAGCTTCAGGATTAAATGGGTATTTTAATGCAACTTCTTTAGCTTTTATTTTTAACTCATTGTTAATTGAATTCTCATATCTATTATCAACAACCCTTTGATAAGCTGTAGCAGCAATAGTTCCAAACTCAGATGGTGCTGTTGCTGGAGAAACAAACGATGTAGTCTCTCCTGTTACTGGATTTGTAGTTTTAAAGTCACCAGAATCTATTGCTTTAGCAAAATCCATTCCTTTTTTTTCTGCTAATACAGAAGCTTCTTGAAAGGCTGCTCTTTGTATTTCAGACGCAGCTTGACTAATTGCGTTGCCTACTTGTTGAGCGCCTACATTAGACCTAACAACACCAACTGGTTTGTTAAAAACTGTGGTTTTCTGTCTAACAATAGCCATTAGGTTGTCCTTACTGTATCATAATCCATTGCACCCCTGCCAATAGTGCCAGCAGCACTGATTGTAGAAGCAAGCAATGTGTTTCTACCTCTACGTCTTTCAGTGCTTGCAGCTATGTCCGACTTTCTTGACTCCATAGCAGTCTGCATTTGAGCGCGTCCAATGTCCTCACCAAATGTTTCTTTCTGTCTTTTAAGAAATGCTTGTACGCTGTTATCGCTTTGCGCTCTGCCCATTGCAGCAAACGCAGCTATGTTAGATGCAGTAGCTAAATCATAAGCAGCCCTTCTTGCTTCAGACTCTTGCATTGCTTGTACTTTGTTTAGCTTCTTATCTGTTTCAATATTAAAAGCATTAAGTTCTGATGATTTCTTTGCACCAATCCCACCTAGTATCTGACCACCAGCACTTACGGCTGTAGTTGCTATCATTAATGCTACTGGTATTGCCATTATACTATTAACTCCACTACTAGCCCGTTTACCTGCAACGGTAATGGTGCCTCTTGTTCTATTGTAATTCTAGGGCTTCTTGTAAAGCCTGTCATTTTAACTTCAGTCTTACCTGTTAGGCTATTTAGAGCTTGGAAAAATCCGTTTACCTTGCTTCCTATGGAAACACTCTTTGTGTTAACTACTAATGAGTGAGCATCTTTTAAATCTAAGACTACCTTACCAATACCCCTTACTTCACCAGTTACGGGGCCATTGCCCATTGAGGCATCTATTTCATTTGTAATAATCTTAGAATTAAATTTCTTACCAGCATACGCCTTAACATATGTACTATTAACTGTTGAACCATTCACAGTAATATCAGCAACGTGTTCAGAAATGTCTACTGTTGCATTTGCTGCAACTGTAAAGGTTCCTATGTATTGCTGAAACTGCTCAAGGTTATTAACTATTATTACGTCAATAACATTTCCTTGGGTATAAACCCCACTAACACTTACAACTCCGGATACAATTGGAGTAAACACATAGTTATCTAATCCAACATCTCTAGTAAACTCACACAGATGTAGCTTATTAAATGCGTCATAAACATTAGCAAACATCCTGTCGCCTATTGAGGCAAGAGAAGAAAACCTTCCTCCTTCTACTGTAAGCTTAGTCCAAGACGCTCTACGCTCTGTTCTGTTTGATGAAAACAATGCAAGAGTACCATCATCGTTTGTAAATGCTGCATATGAGTCAGGTTGATTAAATCCACTGTGAGCAACGGTAGAGTATTTTGGGTTGTCTATCATGTGAGAAGCAATAGAAGACACAGGAGAGGCGCTGTAAGCTTGCTCTGAGTCTGTAAAGATATACTCTCTTACAATTCTACCATTAGACTGCACAAATACTGTAGCCCCATCTATTTCAACAGGCTGTGCAAATGATGATCCATATGGAGTTTGCTTCTTAATCTGTAAGTTTGTTGGAGTTATAGCTTTGTTCTCAAATGTTGGAACATAGAACTCACTGCTGTTAGTAAAGATTTGTAGATCACGATTGGATACCAGATGCTTAATAGAGTTTACTGTACCTGTTGCAGCAGTTGCAACTATAGCTTCATTGTCTAAGGCTTCGCCCACATCAAAGTTAAAGAAATTACCAATCTTACTAAAGAACAATGTATCTGGCTGATCTAAAGTACCACCAAATACTAAACGGTTTTGATGAATAACAACAGCAGCAGGGTGTCCTCTTTTAGCTGAAAAGGATTGTTCATCAAAGTCTAGTGTTGCGGCATGAGTTGCTATCTTAACAAAACCACCACCATCTTCAGATGAAGTAGCATTAGCAGCAGCAGTGAATGAGTATGTGTTATCATCAATAATAGCATTAATAGTTCTTGAACCATTAAGATTACCAATAACAATTCCACCTACTGCAACAGCTTCAGATACAGTTATTACTTCACCACCAGAAAAACCGTGTTCTGGCTGGCTAACTTCTACAATAGCACTGCCAGTATTTGTTCTAAATGGATTAAGAACTTCTAGCCTTCTAGTAAGGTTATCAAGGATAGTGCCTCTTGCTTGCTCAGAGCTATTAACGCCAGTTATTAAAACCTCATTGCCGCCATATCTAATAATTGACCCTATGTGAGCAGAGCTTGCATATGTACCTGTTGCAGTAGTATTATTTCTTGATCCAGTAACATCGAAATATGATACAGCTTCTTGGTCAGTAACTCCTATTTTAACAGTTACACTATCATTGTGAGTGCTTGCATTAATTTCTGTAATTGTTTTAAAAAGAACTGGGATAGTAATTGTTTCATTATTAGGCCCAGCAAAACTTGCGTTAGTTATACTAATTCCATCTTGATTTGTGCCAGTAATAGCAAAATTTATACCAGAAACATTTCCAGCTGATGTAATGGTTATCTGTCTTGCTTGAGAAAAAGTAACAGTCCCACTAGACATAAGTGCGCCATCTAATGTTAAGCCAGTAGTGTTTGATCCACCCTTTAATTCGCTTGGTGGTATTGCGGCTAGATCTCTAATGCCATCATCATCGGCTGTTAGGTTAGTATTAAATACTCTAAAAACTACGTCTGATCCAGAGGTTGCGCTAGGGTCAAGCTTGGTTCCTTGAGGATGAAACTGATTATAAGGCTGATAGGTTTGTTTATTGTCTGATCTCTTATCAAACGAAAACGTACTGATCTCAAACGTAGTCAGGCTAGTTCTTGTTAAAAGCCTTGGAGCAAACAGTGGGTGGCAGATATAAAGCACGTCACCTAGCTGCGCTGTAGTGTATTCTTTTAAAAATTCTCTATCAAAAGGAACAGCAACACCATCTGTGCCAGCAGTAATATTTACGTTTATACTGATTACTGAACCATCGTTTGCAGCTATTTGATAAACCTTAAGTGCCTGATGCTGTATAGATACAAGGTATTGTTCGTTATCGTCATATACAAAAGGAACTAATACAGACTGCTCTGGGTATGTAGCGTCATAGGTTATGCCATGATTGATGTGGTTTTCTAGTCCTTTGCGCTTAGTCAAAGAACCTTCAGCCATAACAACCATGTTCTGTATTGTAGAAGCTGACGCAGAATAGATAGGAGTATCAACTCTCATTGAGAGAGAATCACTGACTTCACCATACTGAAAGCTGTTTATTGGAACTCTTACTTTCTGCATTAGCTACGCCTTTGAGATATAAACCTTGATGTGTTAAGCTTACGACTTGTTTGCTGCTGTGAGTCTAGTGTTCTTGCTTTCCTCATTTGCATTTCTGCTCTTGCTTCCATAGCGTTAGAAAGCTGCGCGTCCCTAGCAATAGATACTGCAAAAAGACTTGCAAGTGAAAGCTCAACAGCAAGTATGAAATAGGCCGGCCAATGTTCTTCACTTACTCTAAATACATAGTCAGCCATAACTACATCAGTTTCAACAGCATTAGAAAATGCTTTGTTAGTATATGTATCATACTCTATGATGTTATCGTTTACTGTTAATGAGTTAATCATTAAAAAATCTGCTGGCAACTGATAAGCAGCAGAGTATCTGGAAGATGGTACGTCTGTTAACCTACTTAGTTGCACTTGAGTGGTTGCAAATCTCCATCTTGTGTTGGTTAAAGAAGATCTTGCAATGTCTTCGTATATAGACGCCGCAACATCAGACTCGGTTGTTCCGTCTGTAAAAGACTGAATCGCGTCACCGCCAATTAGGATCGATGCGCGAGAACATATTTTTATTGCTGTGTCAGCTACCTCTGGCATAAGAAAGTCGGGGGGCCGAAACCCCCC
>JGI24004J15324_10000921_pt1 | contig 11762 bp, 18 predicted proteins | sample LinPmetageLP32_FD_15324 | JGI IMG/M metagenome (IMG submission 15324)
CACGTGTGCGAAGATCCAACTTTCATCAGTGGATTAAACTCGCAAGGTATTCCTTTAACCTTAGAAGCTACTACAACATCATTAACTGGTGGCGCTGCTAATTATGTTGGTCAATTGTTTGTTATGACAGATAATATCCTCCAAGTCTATGCGGGACGTCAAATTAACGTTGTTAAATAGGTTCCGGAGTCTGAAGACTCTGGAATGAAAAAATATATTTTTAATATATCATTATAATAAAAATGAATACTGATTATTTCAGTTTTAAATCTACCCGTGATGATTTTAGAATACAAAATGATACTAATTTTTATACAAGAAGACATAATGAAAAATTAAAGTATGCTGATGTTAGATTACCATTACCATCTGTTCAATATACTAAAATAAACCATTCTAATATGACATCTGGATTTGCTGTTAGTAATCCTGCTTTTTATAGAAGATCTAATTTACAAATACATAGAGCAGATATGGATACAGATCTTTATGAAAAATCAATTCCTATGATGTTAAAAGCTGGTAAATGTCCATTATCTAAAACTACTATAAACAGACGTCATCCTGATGATGTTATGTCTGGACAAGGTATGATGTTAAACCAAAAAGATTATATCACCTCTGAGGAGTGGAATAAATCTAAAATGCCTATTAAAATACCTGCAGGATCTATATCTTATTAGTGAGAACAATATTGATTTTACTAAATTATTTTTTTATTTCTTATAATTTTATGTAAAGAATTATAAAAAATTATCTTACGTATAATTAAACGTTCTATAATGTCTGATAATGAAGAAGTCGCAGAAAAGCCTAAAAAGCAAAGAACACAAAAACAGATAGAAGCTACTCAACGAATGTTGGATAAAAGAAAAGAAATAGATGCAATTAAAAGAGGTCATAAAGAGGCTTTAAAAACTGAAAAAGAATTAAAATTAAAAGACAAAGTAAATAAAATAAAAGAAGTAGAACAAAAAATGTCATCATATAAATCAAGTGAAGAAGATGAAGAAGAGCAAATAGTTAAACCTGTAAAAGTAAAATCCAAAGCTAAACCAAAAAAGAAGGTAATAGTTCAAGAAGAATCATCAAGTGAAGAAGAACCTGAAATAGTATATGTAAAGAAAAGCAAACCAAAAAAGAAACCTAAGAAAAAGAAAGTTGTAGTCGAAGAAACATCATCATCTTCAAGTGAAGAAGAACCTGTAAAATCCAAAAAGAAATATGCTACTACTGAGCTTGTTAATCAAAGATCCAATGATGAATTAAAAGCGGAATTAGTAAATCAAAGATTATTAACAGCTATGAGATCTTTAGGATATATTGATTAAATAATAATTTATTTTTTATTCTTATCATAGTAAATATGATAGAAGAAACTAATATAGCTAATTGGGATAATAAACCTGTTCAAGTGAAGAAAGTAAAATATCCACAATGTAAAGATTTTAATGCCCCGCACAATTTTTATGTTGCTCTTTTTGTGGGGAGTCGTGGAACAGGGAAGTCTTACCAATTAACCAAAATGTTAAAGCAAATTGAAGATAAAAAGGTTTATGATCCTGATGGTAATCAAGTGCCTTTAAGAACTATTTTAATATCTCCTACTGCTTTCAGTCAGTCTAACAATTGCTTCAGTGCTTTAAGTAGCATTGATTGGGAAAATGATATTTTTGAAGGATACGATGAAGAAGAATATAAAAATAAAATTGGAGAAATGAAACAAGACTTAGATGATGCTAAAAAGTTTAAGAATTATAAAAGATGTTATAAGATATTTGAAAAAATTGATGATGTTAATAAAATGAAAATTGATGATATTATGACTTTATATGAAAAAGATTATGAGCATTATGATAATGTAGATCAGCCTAAATACCCTGAGGGATTTATTACAAATATAATTGTTGATGATATGGTAGGAGATAAAATATTTAAATTAGGTAGAAACTTTTTTGTTAACAGTGTTTTAAGAAATCGTCATATTAATTCGGGTTTAAACTTTTTAATAGCAGTTCAGGCTATTAATTCAGTTCCTAAAAATATAAGATTGAATGCCAATTATTTAAGTCTTTTCAAGTTTGCAAATAGTCAAATGATTATAAATGACATCCTCCCGAATCTGTCAGCTTGGGTTGATGAAAAACAATTATTAGAACTATATGATTATGCTACAAAAGAAAAACATAGTAGTTTAATTGCGGATATGACTAAAGGAGAACCGATATTTAAACAGAACTTTAATAAAATTATTTCTATTAAAAAAATATCTGATCCTAAAATAAAAGATGGAATCATCAAAAAATGAGATTGATGTAGCGACTTTAAATCTATCAGAAAATAATGAAGCTCTGGTATCACCTGAAGAATTAGAGAGGTATAATTTCTTAATGGAGACTTCAAAAGAATTATATCCTGGTGTGTGTCATTTTTTTATACATACTTGCGTCATTGAGCAGATACAGGAAGAGAAAGGTATAGAAATAGATCCTAAAACTATTGAAGAACTTAGAACTGTATATGATAATAATTTAGAATATAATTCAATGGAAATACAAAACTTTGATGAAGAATAAATAATTTTTTATCATCTATATAATAAAATGAGTTATCAAAGATTTACAGTATTTACTCAAGATGCAGATGTTATTTTTACAGGAACAAGAAAAAGACAATTTACTTGGAGATTAAAAGGTAATAAATCTTATCAAGATGCTAAAAAATTGAAAATGAGTATTGAAGTATTCATTGTAGGAATATGAGTATAATAATTCAAGGAGAACAAAATCAACAATTTCAAACAAGACCAGTTCAGCCGGCAGATGGTGCAGATGATGGTGTTAATTCTATAATTGCTAAAAGTGTTGGTTTTGGTAATGCAGATGAAAAAGAATTTATACTATACGTTGTAATGGTGTCAGTTCTGATAATCATTTAGATACAAGACCTGCAGAATATAAAACAGGTTCTATTATTTATACAGGTGCTTTAAACTTTCATAATACCAATCCTAAAGAATGTTTTTGTTATGAAGTGAATAAGGATATTTTAACATCAGAGTTTTCATTATATATAGATACTAATTATCACGTTTCAGCAACAAATACAAATACTTTAGGATTATCTCCCAATTTAGAAGTAGCAATAACATTTATTTTATATGATGAATAATAAAGGATGAGTAAAAACAAAATTAATGTTTATATTTCATCAAAACATAAACAACCGTCAGAGAAAAATAATGACTTTGAGATACATTTCCCATCTAAACTGATATCCTGTAATCCTAAAACTGAATATTTAGTAATGAATATTAACGGCTTTATTATGACAAATAGTTTTTATAATACACAAGAAGCTAATAATAAGTTTAATATTATTGTTGAAGGTGGTGTTATTCATAATTTTGAAATACCAATTGGTAATTATAATGTTTTGCAATTATTAGAATGGTTTAATGAAAACTTAAGCTCTTTAGTTAAAGTTGAATATGATTCTAATCTTAATAAATATAAATGGACTAATGATATAATTACAAATAAAAGAATAACTATTATATGTTTAACTGCTAATGATTTTTTAGGATTTGATAATAATGAAGTAAATATTATAGAATCAGGATCTTTTATTTTAAGTAAAAATCCTATTAATATGATGGGTGATGAACTCATATTATTAAGTATGCCGGACTTAAAACAAACTTATCCAAGTGTAGATAATTTCAAGAATGGTATAATAAATGATAGTAGTGTCGTTGCATATTTACCTATCAATGTTCCTGCATTTGGTTTGATGATTTATGAAAATAGGGATGGAGGAGATTCTTTTAGTTATGTAATTGAGAATACAGATATAGATCATTTGAGATTACAATGTTTTAATCAAGATATGGAGTTAATAAATGTTGGATCTTATCAGTTAGCTATACAGTTTGAAGTTCATAAGAAAAAAACGATGCTTACAATTTTAAATGAAATATTAAGAATGGTAAGTAATATATTTGCGTGGATGGGTAAAGATGAAAAAATATAATTTTTTTATATTGTAATAATAAAGCAAAAATGGGACTTGGAAGTTTAATGGGTCTTGTTGGTAAGGGTATCGGTTTAGCCACAAAACACGGCGGAAAAATTGGAAAGGCATTCGGTAGTATAGCAAGTGGTGGCAAAAAGTTTGGTCAGGTTATACAAGCCGGCAAACAATTTGGGATGACTGCTAACCAAATATCAGGGGGTAAATTAGCTAATACCGCATTCGGGAAAGGTGTAGAAAATTTGGTAAATAAAGCAGAGAGTGCAACTGATAAAATAACATCATTAGCAGGTAAAGGTGAAGGTATATCTAATCAAGCAATGGAACGGTTATCTAAATATTAGAGTAATTTTTATTTTCTTATCAATATAATAAGAACAATGTTAGAACAAAGACAAATAAATCTATTAATTTCTTATCGTGATAAAGCATATGTCTATGGTGTGTTATGCGATCGTAGTTATGAATTATTTTCATTAATAAAATCATTATGTAATATACCCCTCATACTGATAACAAGTATATTAAGCATTATTAATGCTTCATCCTTTGATCCTGTTGAAATGAAAATGCCAAATGTAATTATAAATGCGAGTGTAGCATTAATTATGGGTATGATAAGTAATTTTAAATTAAGTGAAAAAGAAAGTTTGTATAAACAAGTGAATCAAAAGATGGTAAGACACTGTCATAATATTGAAGATATGTTAAATAATAGTTTAGCAACATTAGACAGTGAAGATGTTTCTAATGTGATAAAAAAATATGATGATATTGTAGAAATGAATGAATATCCGTTCCCTAATCACATTAAAAGAAAAATAACTAATATTTACAAGGGTAAAAGATCCTTGCCTGCAGTGTTAAATTGTGTGGATGTTGATTTTACAATATCACCACCAAACACACCATCAGCAAATATAATAATACCTTAAAAACAATTATTTTTTAATTTAAATATTGATAATNTTTTTTCATAAACAATTAATTTGTTAACAATGTTATTTAATTGTAAATTATATATTGGTTTATGTATTGGATTAGAGTGATGAATATTCTTTTTTAAATCTAATAGTTTTACTAAAATAATTTTTTCTTTAATATACACTTCATTTAAATATCTTTGTCTATCCAATTCATTTAACATTTATTATANTAATATAAATTAATGACTGGGTATAATCAATATGAACAATTTCTTTATAATCAAACCTATAGATTAAATAATAGGGTGTATTATCAGGACTACGCTAAAAATTATAATGAAAAAAATAAAGAATCTTTAAAAGAATATAGAAAAGTTTATTATTCAAATAAGAACAAAATGAAAAAAAAAGGTTCTGTAATAGAGTTTAAAGAAGAAAAAACAATTATAAGATTTGATTAAACGCAAATAGTGTATTCTAATTTATATTCTTCAGTATATTTATCTTTGAATTTATACCAAGCCTTGTTTAATTTTTTTACACTGTTATCCATAATAAAAGTATTCATAAACTTATTAAAAGTTTGTTGAGTTAGCTTACCATTTTGGAAATTAAATGTAATGTTTATAAAATCTTTTTCTGCAAAATTAAATGTTTTAACATCATATACTTGTCCAGTATCCATAAGATACTCTTTATACTGTTTGATGAAATCATCACCATTTGATACTATAAAATATATTTTGTTTGTTGTATATATTTTTTGATCAGCCATTTATTTATAATGGCAGAAAATATTTTCAGCTCCAATTAATTATAATAGGTGTATTTGAATAATATATTTTGGGTTGCTTTGTTTCTGGTTGTGATTTTATTATTGATAGTTTATTATTTTTATTTAAATACCAATTTTTCATATACTTCTTATGACGTTCTTTATAAAATGGATCGCAATGATATCTAAAATTATGATACTCACGATGATAATCCTTCATATTGTCATAATAATCATCCATAACTTGACTATATAATAACATTTGTTTTTATTATAGAAAAAAATGTTTAGATAAATAAAATGCTTTGGTGGAATGAAAAAGATGAAAGATTTACATCTTTAATAAAGAGGGGTAATTTGTATTATTTTAAAGATGATCAAGATTGGATTTATATAAACCAACCTATAAAATTAGATGAAGATTAAAAAAGAAACAACATTGAACGGTAATGTTTCTTTTTATAAAAGGTATAAAAATGATTATTTATTTAAAAAGTATATAAGAATAAAATAATAGTATATATATATAAATATGGGCAGACCTAAAACTGAAATTGATGATGTTGAAAGATATGAAAAACATAAAGCGAGAATGAGAGAATATAGAAAAAAAAGATATGCAGAAGATGAAGAGTTTAGAAATAAGACTAAAGAATATACTAAACAATACCAAAAACAAATGATAGAAAACTATAAAAAAGCTAAAGAAGAAGAAATTAAAAGTATATAAACAATAAAAGTTTAATAGTATATAAAAATAATATCTTATATTATAATAAAAGATGACAGACTATTTCTACTCATTACCTGAAGATTTACAAACAACCATATTGAATATGAAAACTAAGATGAATGTTTTGTATAATTTAAAAATGATGATGCAAAAGAAGAAACATTTTAAACAACTTCAATTCTGTCTATATGAAATAAATGATGAATATAGGGTTGATTACCCTTGTTATTATTATGAAAATATATCATCATTTAGAAGTCCTGAAATAAAAGAAAGATATAATGATTTTAAAGAATTATATGATGATGATGATAAATCAGTTTATGGTTTTAGTGATTCTTTTTTATATCGTGTTGAAAAAATTGATTCCTTGAAAAACAAATATCCACAAATCATAATCAAAGATTTATTTAATTGTATAGCTGATTTTGATTTAGAAGAAGCTAAACAAATTGAAAGAATTAGAAAGTTTTTATATTTGATTAGCTAAATACTAAATGTATATAAACAATAAAAGTTTATTAGTATATAATAAAATGTCTATATCTAAAAAACAAATTGATATTTCAAAAGAAGATTACATTAAATTAGATAAAATGTTTAAACCAAAACACGATGAATATATGAAGGATTATATTTTAGATAATAAAATATATGTTTTTACATTAGATCAACAAATTGAAAGATATAGTAAAGCTTTATCATTTTGGGATCTTGAAATACAACAAATACAAAACAATGTTTTGTGTTGGGAAGAAAAAGATATTAAAATACATTTATTTCTTAACATAATGATATTTAATTTAATAGATAGAATTAGAATCGTTTTCAATAATGATGAAGAAATATTAAAACTTATAAGTTCAAAATATTTCTTTTAATTATTTTATTTTATTTTTACAATCATTTTATGTATATATAAAAATGATTTAAACATTTAAAACTATATAAAGAATAATTATTTAATAGTATATAAATAAAAATCTTTATTATAATAAAAGCTTATAATATAAGATGGATGCCTTTGATATTCTTGCAGGTCCTAATTTAAGGGGTAGAGGTCGCCCGAGATTAAGAGAACCTACAAATAATAATAATAGACCCGTCGGTCGTCCTAAAATGTATGGTGATTTATCACTACAAGAAAGAATGAAATTAGCACAGAAGAAGTTTCAGGATAAGAAAAAAGAACAAAAGAAAAAAGAAACAAGAAGGCTACAGGATCTAAAAATAAAAGAAGATCAAGCAAAAATAATTAATAGAGAACAAAAAAAACAATTACAGAAACAACAGCAAACCATAAAGAGAAATCAAAAATATATTAATAAAACACAAAATGAAAAGGTAAAACTAAAATCTTTAAAACCTTCTAAAAGTTCATTTAAATCTTACAATGAATATACAATTAATAATGATTATCCTGAAATGATACCGATTCATCATTTATCGGAGTCTCTTGTTCAATTATTAGCAAGTGAAGATAAATTAGATGAATCATCTATTCCACCAGAAGATATAGAAGCTTTCTTAGATTTCTATAATGTTGAAACATTTTTAAAAACTAAACAAGGTTTTAAAGCTTATCTTAGTATGCAGTTTCTAACAGCTCATAAAACTCACGGTAAGAAGGTATTAATATTAGAAGAAGGTATAACATCAAGAAGTTTTTTAATTAGAAATGAATACAATGTTTATGATATTCTAAAAAGTTTAAAAGATACATATTCAAAGTTTAGTGATAAAAACTATAAGTTTCCTTTTCAATTACTCAAATTAGTTATTAGTGTTGCTAAAGTTAATTCATTAACGGGATCATCTTATATTCCACTTCCAGAATGGATAGCTAATAAAAAGGCTTGTATTAATATTAAGAATGATGATAATTTATGTTTCCCTAAAAGTGTATTATGTGCTATTGATACTCCTAAAATACACCCTGAACGAGACAGTCATTATAAGAATAGACTAAAAGAATTAAAATATAAAGATGAAGATATGCCAATGTGTATTAATAAAATTAGATATTTTGAAAAGAATAATAATATTAAAATAAATGTATTTGCACCTGATAAAAATAAAAGAATAGATCCGTTATATGTAAGTGAATATAATAGTATTAATTGTAAAGAAGTAGATTTACTATACATTAAAGATGAAGAAAAATCACATTACGTATATATTAAAGATTTAAATAAATTATGTTCTAATGATAATGATAAAAATAAAGTATTGATTTGTAGAAAATGTCTTAATTTTAGAGCATCAGGAGGTAGTGCAGAAATGACATTAATAAATCATCAAAAGTTTTGTATTAGTGGTCAAAGGTGTTGTATGCCTGAAGTTGATGAAATTAAGTTTAGACATTATAGTTATTTGATACCAGAACCGGTATTTATATGTGCGGATTTTGAAACCTTAGGTAATTACAATAATAAAGAAACAAGTAAAAACGGTAATACTTCTTTTAATAAATCACACGATCCGGCAAGTTTTAAATTAACTATAGTATCAGAAATACCTTTTAAAGGATATGAAAAGATTATAGATAATCAATATACTAAAAGTATTAAAGCATATGGTCTTGAATGTGCTAAAGATTTTGTAAGATATATGGAAAAATTAGAAAGAGAATTAGGTAAAGATATTTATGATAGTCAATATAAAAATAAATATTTTGATCATTCAACAATGACACCACAAGAACAAGAAGAATATAAAAAATGTAAAGAATGTAAATTATGTAAGTGTTCATTTACATCTGCTAATAATAAAGTTAGACATCATAACCATAATACAGGTAAATATATTAGCCCTCTCTGTAGTAATTGTAATATTCAAATAAAAGCTAAAGTAAGAATACCTGTTATATTCCATAATCTAAATTATGATAAAAATGTTTTCTTTAAACATTTAGTAAGTTATTATGAACAAAGAAAACAACAAATTGAAGATAAAAATGTAGAAACAGATAGATCTACTTTTTCTGATGATGTTCCACAGATTATAATTGATGGTTATAATGAAAGAAATAAAGATAGTAAAAATAAAAAAGTTAATACTCAAGTTAGTATTTTACCAAATAATGAAAATAATTTTAAATCATTTACAGTTGGAAAATTAGCATTTATTGATTCATTTGCACATCTTCCAAGTGGTTTAGAATCACTTATAAATAATGTTCCTGATGATGATAAACACTTTTTAAGATCATTATGTAATAATGATGAAGAGTTTCAATTAAGAAAGAAAAAAGGTTTTTTTCCTTATGATTGGTTTGATAATATAGATAAACTAAATATGCCAATTGAAGATTTAAGAAAACATCATTTTGATAATAGTATGAGAAAAGAAAAATTAACAGATGCTGATTGGTTAGGAATTAAACATTTAATTAAAAAACTCAATATGAAAACATTTAAAGATTATCACGATTACTATCTTGATATTGATGTAGCCGGTCATATTGATGTTATCCGTAGTTATCGGGAAATCTCTATGAAACATTACCAATTAGATCCGTTAAATTATGTTGGAACTCCATCTTTTGGATGGGATGCTATGTTATTAAAAACAGGTGTTGAACTTGAATTATTAAAAGATATTGAAATGTATTTATTCTATGAAAAAGGTATTAGAGGTGGTCAAAGTGTAATATTTCAAAAGTTTTGTAAAGGTAATAATAAATATCTAAGTGATTATGATCCTAAACTTAAGAACATATTTATATCATACTTAGATGCTAATAATTTATATGGTTGGGCTATGTCTAAGAAACTACCTATAGGTAATTTTAAATGGATAGAACCATTAACTGAAGATTTCATAATGAATTATAATGATGATAGTGATTTAGGTTATACATTAGAAGTTGATTTACATTATCCTAAAGAACTACACGATTTACATAATGATTATCCATTAGCACCCGAAAGGAAAAAATTAGGACAATGTGAAAAATTATGTGGGACTTTCTATGATAAATTAAATTATGTTGTTGATATTAGAAATCTAAAGTTTTACCTTGAAAAAGGTATGAAGCTTATTAAAATAAATAGAGTAATTCAATATAATTGTGAGGCTTGGTTAAAACCTTGGATTGATCTAAATACTTCTAAAAGAAAAGTAGCTAAAAATGATTTTGAAAAAGATTATTTCAAACTTATGAATAATTCAGTATTCGGTAAAACTATGGAGAATGTGAGGGGTAGAATTGATCTTAAAATGGCATTTGATGATGAATATCAGAAAAAATATCAATCTAAACCAAACTATAAAACTACAACACCATATGATGATTTTTCAATAATTCAATTATCTAAAACATCCGTTAAATTAGATAAACCAATATATGCGGGTTTTAGTATATTAGATTTATCCAAACTTCATATGTATGATTTTCATTACAATGTAATGAAACCAAAATACGGAGATAAAATAGAATTATTAATGACTGATACCGATTCATTCGTTTATAAAATTGAAACTGATGATTTCTATAAAGATATGTATGAAGATAAAAAGTATTATGATATGAGTGAATACGACAAGGATTATCAATATTATGATGAAACAAATAAGAAGGTATTAGGGATGTTTAAAGATGAAAAACCAAAATCTACTATTTCAGAGTTTGTAGGAGTTAGACCTAAATGTTATTCTATGATGTGTAATGATGGAGATAATACGAAAAAATTAAAAGGTGTTCCTAAAACTACAGTTAAAAAAGATATTATACATAATGATTATAAGAAATGTGTTTTAGAAGATAAAACATTAACTGTTCAATTTGAAGCTATAAGGTGTAAATCTAAAGAACTTACTAATTATTCATTAACACAAAGTAAAAATGCATTATCTAATACAGATGATAAGAGAGTATGGAATGGAATTAAATCATATGCATATGGACATTATAAGGTAGAGTAAAAAATCAGTTTAGGAACTTTTGGCGGAGGGGGGAAACTGATTTTTAATTTTTATGACGTCATAAAAAATTATTATGACGTGTTTGATATACGTATCTTATTCTACATTGAATAAGCTTTTTTATGGTGGTGGTTTCATCTCAATCGGGTAAATATTGACGGAGTTATTGATTTTTTAGTATATCTGTAGTTGTTCGTGGGTTGAACTTGCAATATCGGGCAATATTGAAACATACAGGTATATATACCCTTCTTGTTCTACAGTAAGTAATGGATGATCTGTAGGGGTCGTGAAGGGGTCGTAAGAGTCCAAACGAATTAGTTAATTTTTAAAAATAACTTTTGAGGAAAAAAAAACTTTTCTGGAAAAA
>JGI24004J15324_10000922_pt1 | contig 11760 bp, 14 predicted proteins | sample LinPmetageLP32_FD_15324 | JGI IMG/M metagenome (IMG submission 15324)
AAATATAGCAGGGTCTGGATACACAATCTTGCATAATAGCAGCGTTGTTGCTGCGCTAGAAGATAGCGTCAAAGCAGCTAACATATCTAAAGACTGCGAGTTTTCTGTACGGTCAACTGACAGCGGTAAGAAAATGGTCTGCGAAATCATATATCCAGACGTTACAATTGAGCCAGCTTTGGGTGACTATACACAGTTTCGCATCCGCGCATTTAACAGCTATGATGGCACATGGCCCTTCAGCGAAATGTGCGATGGTGTTCGTCTGGTTTGCACAAATGGTATGGTTTCGCCTAGAATGATTAGTGCGGCACGTTTACGTCACACAAATGCAATCAACATTGAAGGCATATCTCAACGCATCGTAAAGAACTTTGAATTGTTTCAGAACGAAAGAGAAGTTTACGAAAATATGATGAAAACCAAAGTTGACCACAAGAATTGCTTGGATTTCTTTAAGAAAACCGTTGCAAAAAATGCTCAAACGACAACAAAAGAACCATACTTTTTAAAGCAGTTCACACGACTGTCTGACCAGCTAGACTATGAGTTTGGCATTCATGGCAGAACGCAGTGGGCTTTATACAATTGTCTTACGCATTGGTCTACTCACACAGGTGAGTACGCAAACCCAGAGGTCACAACGCGCAATCGTGAAGCCTTAGTGAAGAACGCCATGAAATCTTCAATGTGGGATGAATTAGTAGTTGCATAAAAGAGGGGGCGTAAAGCCCCCCCCTATTACTCAAACACTTGCAAGGATAGAGGGTTATGGGCCAGCGACAAATGAATGAAGTTTGTAAAAAATGTGGCGCGGCTGTTATGGAGAATTGCCGCCACAGCAACTCAAAAGAGAACGATCGGGCTGGCTATTCAAACCGTAAAAAACTTATAAAAAACTACCTTGGCGAAAACCCAAACAAGGAGCAAAACAATGACTCATAAAAAAATTCAAGACCTTCAAGACATCCGCGAAAAAATAGATGCGCTATGCATTCAAGCAAAAGAAATTGTTGATCAACATTTTCCAGAACAATCTGGTTACTGCGATAGTTACCGCATTTGGGAAATGACCGATTCATCAAACCGATATGATACAACCGTTGCCACGTTCATTTGTGATCTGACGCATATGTATGATGAAAAGTATTTAGAAGAGGTGTGAATATGAAAATTACAATTAATATTGATGAAAAATCTGTTTCTGCAAAAACTAAATTTCGTCAAGATATGGATATTAAAAAAGCCATTGAAGATTTGACAGCCGATTATATTGAAGAAGCTTTTAATCGCTGTGATGAAGGGCGCGGTCAAAAAACAAAAGTTGCTGAAATGCTTGGGTTCAAATCATATCAAGCCTATGCATATTGGGCCAAACGTAAGGAAGAAAAAAAAGGTAAATTAACCGCGCAGTCGGTTTATGAAGCCACAGGCTATATGATTTGATTAATTCAAAAAAGCAAAAAGGCTTGACCAGTTTAATTACGTTTCGTAATATTTATATGAGTTAATACTCGCCTCTAACTGCCCTCTCTGGCTAGGTTTCGCACTGCGACGAGAGGGCATTTTTGTGTTGGGTGTAGCAACTAAGTCATTCGAATAACGCTGCCTGTCTTGGATCAGCTACATTAGGTTCAAATTTAATATCAATTAGCTGATAATCCTTTCCACCAGTTTTAGATTTAAAAACTTCAGAGCATGGCTTTAGTTGCTTAATTTCGTCGGGCTGTAGAACCATTTGATCGTTGCCGTAGGTCAAGTGCATACCGCCCTTCTTAATGGCTGCAATCGCCTCATATGTGCGGATAGACACATAAGAGCCTTTCCATAGTTTAGTAACTCGTTTCTTCAACATCGTCTGGGTTCCCTAAAATTACATTATGTAAATAATAAAACATTTTCATAAGAAAAAAAATACAATATTGTAATAAAAAGACTTGTAATTATGCCTAAAGCATTTATATAATTTATATAATAAAAATAAAAACCCAAACGAAAGCGAAACAATGAACAAAGTATCTTCAATCCAAGCAGTTAAGATTTCAGCCGAAATGAAAATGGCAATAGTTGACAATTTATCAGCCAGCTATCGTGCAATGGTTCACGAAATTGGCCTCAGTGATTTTTCTTGCAAGCATCGTCGCGTTTACCTCGCGGCAAAAAAAGTTGCTGGTTTAGGTAAAGCGCGGATGCACCAGACGCAGCAAGCGAATGCAACCAAGTTTCTTCACAAGAACGTAGCGTGAGGGGCTTGGATATGTGGCAAACAAAAGCAACAAACCGCAAGGGCGATTTTCACATTGTTATGAGCAAGTCTGGAAAGGCGGCTGATGTAGTACACGCTCGGTTGTATTCAGAACTTGATAGCAAAGGTTTTTTGAAGTGGGGAACAATCTGCACAACCAATGTTGATAGATCAAATGAAATATCCGCGCCCCTTAATCTAAACAATGTTCCAGCCGAACATAATTGGATGGAGTACGTTTAATGATACGAATTCTCCTTGGTTTTTCAGCAATCATAATATCGGCAGGGGCATCTGACATGGATGCCCAGCTAATCGACTGCATCATACCAGCGGTAATTGGCATAATGCTTTTTTTGTCAGGCGCGTATTCTTTAATCATGGATGAAACAAATGATTGAGGTGGTTCATTCTAATTTCTTTATCTATCGCCACGATCATTCCAGAATTTGCGGCTATTGCAGCGGTGATAAATACACCAGCTACAAGTACGGCGACCCATTCAATCAATCAATTTACAGCGGTTCGCGCACTGTAAGCGCAGCCGAAATTTGTGGGCAATGTAACGGAACAGGATCGCGCACCGATAGGGAGCATGACTTCAAGGCTATGAAAGCCGCAGGGATATAAAAGGCAAAGAAATTATGACAGATAATAATCGGGTTTATTTGGCACAAATTACGAGTTATCTTAAAGCAAATGCCACTCTTTGTTATGATGAAAGTCAAGCAAAGAAAGATACAATCCAAGCCGCATTAGCCAAAGATTTATTTTATGCCGCTGACACAATTACAGCTTTGTCGGATCATGTCGAAACTTTGACGCAAGCTAAAAATGACTACAAAAAAATAATAACAATTTTAGAAGATAAAATTGATAGATTAATTCCAAAAAGAAAGGATTAAATGAAAGAAAATGACCGATGTACGCGACGAACAAATTGCTCTTTGGAAACGAACATTTCCAGTAGGCAAACAGGTATTTGAGGGCAAAGACCCTTGGATAGTTTGGGATATAGTTGACTGCAATAAACGAGCCGCTGTGATTATGACACGGCTGCACGATGGGCAGTTGCGAAGCGTTTGGGCTGACTACTTAAATCGTAAATTAAACAACAACGAAAACAAATGGACACTTGAACAGTTTGATCCGCTTACGATGCTTAGGGAGGTTGAAGGTCAGTGAACGATAAAGTTAAAGAAATAATAAATCCAGCCGTGTTGAATGATGCGAAAAAATGCAACGCAGGGCTTTATAAAGACGGTCGAAAGCCTCGCGGTAAGTCAAATCTGTTTACAAGCGAAAATGGTCATGGCTCACATAATATCAAGCCCAGAACTTATCAGATAATTGATTTGTGCAATTCTGGCTATACAGTGGATCAAATCCATGAGCGAGTTGGCGGCACAAAATCTAGCGTTAGAGAATGCTTAAAAAGACACAATCAAGAAATTACTGATCGTGGTGGTTCATTTTACGACATAAGAATAAGTGGCAAAGATTTCGATAGAATTATGAGATCGCTGGAAAGCTACAAAAGAAACGTATCGCATGAGGAATGCAATAAGGCAGCGGCGATGCAAATGAAATTGCGCCAGTTTGAAAAGCATTTTGATTTTGATGATTAATCGTGTGGCCCGAATTGGAAGTCAATTAACAATCAGAACCAGTACCAAGAGATTTAAATTAATTGTCGGGCCACATTTTTAAAATATCACATTTAGGGATCAGGGCAAGACATTATTGCAATTGATTATTACATATTGTAATAAAGAACAAATGGAATTTATATAAAAATGACAAAAGATAATGTTGTATCAATCGGAAAAATGCCAGTAACCAAAACGGTTTCGGGAAAAATTGTACACGAGTTCGATACGATGTCGTTGCTGAAATGTACGGATTGCGACGAAACAGAGTTCCAAGTTATTTTAGTAAATTCCTCAATAGACGATGGTACAAACGGCATTTGGGCTTTGTGTAAAGGCTGCGGAACAATGAATGAAACAAGGGTTTTGTATCATGCCTAAAGATGTTGAAAAAATCCCTGCCAAACGTGGGCGTAAAAATCACGCTGTTACAATCGAAAAACAAAACCTTGTAAAGCTGTGCATGGCATCTGGTTTTAACCAAGAAGATACCGCGAAGTGTCTTACAATAGATTTAAAAACATTACGAAAATATTATGCTGAAGAATTAAAAGCAGGGCGCGTTCAAGCGAATGTTCAAGTTGTTGCATCATTGTTCAAAGCGGCGTGTAAAGGCAACGTACAAGCTGGCATATACTGGTCAAAGGTGCATATGGGATGGCGTGACAATAGTGAAGCATCAACAGTCATTAACATAGCACCACAGCGCATTGAAGCACCTGTTATAGAAGGCGAAGTTATTGACCTTGATGCAATCACTAACCAGTGAGGCGGTTGTCCGATTATCGCGCCCACAAATGCTGGTTGCACAATCGCGCACACGCTTTCGTGTACTGGTCGCAGGGCGGCGAACTGGTAAATCGTTCTTGTCGCGCTTTATGTTGTATCAACGCGCTAGGTCAAACGCTCACAACGTGTGCTGGTATGTTGCGCCTACATATCGAATGGCGCGACAAATTATGTGGCGAGATTTAAAAGATCATGTGCCAGCCCACGAAGTGCAAAAAAAAGACGAAACCGACCTCAGAATTGAGTTGGTTAATGGTTCTATTATTGCTTTGCGCGGTGCTGATAATCCCGACTCTCTGCGTGGCGTTGGTCTTGATTTTCTGGTCGTTGATGAAGTCCAAGACGTAAATCCCGAAACATGGACTGCGGTTTTAAGGCCAGCAATGGCAGATAGAACTGGTTCAAGGGCTGTATTTTGCGGAACGCCAAAGGGGTACAATTGGTTTTATGACTTGTATAATGGCTCTGGCGAACAAGACGATTGGGAAAGTTTTAGATTTAAAACAGTCGAGGGCGGCAGAGTTGCAGCGTCAGAAGTCGAAGCCGCCAAGCGTAGCATGGATGAACGGCTGTTCAGACAGGAGTTTGAGGCATCATTCGAAACGCAAGGTGGGCGCGTTTATCATGCGTTTGAGAGATCATTTAATACTGCGGAATGTGAGGACACTGGCGGCACTTTGCACATTGGCATGGATTTCAACATTAATCCTATGTCGGCGGCTATCTGCGTAGAGGCTGGAAAAGAGCTATGGGTGATTGATGAACTGTCGATTGCTGATGCAAATACGGATATGATGGCACAAGCGTTAAAAACGCGCTATAATGACAGGCAGATGGTTGTCTATCCAGACCCAAGCGGCAAGGCAAGAAAGACCAGCGCGGCGGTAGGGCAGACAGATTTCAGTATATTAGAAAGCTACGGTTTTGACGTAGTGGCAAGTAATAAAGCCCCACCAGTTGTGGATCGCATCAACGAGGTCAACGCGATGCTCTGCAATAGTGACGGTGACCGCCGCTTATTCGTCGATCACAGATGCAAACACCTCATTAAATCGCTTGAAGGCTTAATTTATAAAGAAGGTACAAGTATGCCTGACAAGGCTTCTGGCTTGGATCACATGGCTGATGCAATGGGGTATCTCATTCACGAAATGTATCCGATTGATAACAATCAGGCGGTTGGCCCGATGAAGATCGCAAACTACTTTGGATGAGGTAAACCATGCCAGTTAATGCACAGCACAGAGAATACGAAGAATACAAAATTCAGTGGAAGCGGATTCGTGATGCTATCGCTGGTGAGGATGCCATCAAAAAGGCAGAGATTGAACACTTGCCCAGACCAGCAGGGCAAGACGGTTATGATTACAAGCAATATTTAAAACGTGGTTTATTTTATGGCGCGTCAGGCCGTACAGTGCAGGGGCTGGTTGGGGCTATATTCCGCAAAGACCCGATATTGGATGTTCCATCACGCATTGAGCCAATGCTTGAAAACATTACTCTGACAGGACTTCCGTTCTCAAATTTAGCAAAAATGACTGTTGAAGAAATAATTTCGATGGGCCGCTGTGGTGTCTTGGTTGACAGGCCAACAAGCGAAGAGGGTCAAGCCTATCTGCGGTTATATCCAGCCGAAAGTATTATCAACTGGCGCACCATCAATGTTGATGGAATGGAAAAGTTGGAACAGGTCATATTGCACGAAGAAAGGCAAAGGGCTGAAAGTGATGGCTTTGGCACAGAGTTTTATAACGTCTATCGTGTTTTAAATTTAACAGATGAAGGCTACGAGGTCAGCGTTTACGAAGAGGGTGAAGATGCAAACGGTGATTTGGCGCATACGGAAGTGGAAAGTTTTGAGCCACGAAAGCGCGGCGAAAGGTTAGACTACATTCCTTTTATTTTCATAAGTCCAAATGATTTAACTCCACCTGTTGATAAATCGCCCATCCTTGACTTGGTAAATGTAAATTTATCGCACTACAGAACACAGGCAGATTTGGAGCAAGGCAACTATTTAACGTCAAGCCCAACCCCTTACATTGTAGGCCAGAAGAACGCTGAAAACGCAGCATGGTCAATCGGCTCTGGAACTATCTGGTTTTTAAGCGAGGGCGCATCAACTGGAATGTTGGAATATACTGGTGCTGGCCTTTCGTTTCTTGAGAACTCATTGGATCGCAAGCAGGGTATGATGGCTTTGTTAGGTGCAAGATTGCTTGAGGAGTCAAAGCGCACCGCAGAGGCCGCAGAAACGCTCAGAATTAGGGGTAGCGGTGAAAGCAGCATATTGTCCAGCATTGCCGATACAGCGTCTGATGGGTTGACCCAAGCATTGACATGGGCGGCTGAATGGGAAGGCGTAGACGCTGATATTAGTGTTGAACTGAACAAAGACTTTATGGATTCGAAGTTGTCACCACAGGAATTAACGGCACTTGTTCAAGCATGGCAGTCAGGCGCAATGGGTCAAGCGGATATGCTTTATAACTTGCAGCGCGGTGAAATGTTACGACCTGATATAAACATCGAAGATTTACAAGACGAAATCGAACAGGAAACGTCATTAGATCGTAACGAAGTCGTAGATAATGATGAAGATGAGGAACTTACTGAGCCAGTAGATATTGCAGCGGAGTAAGTGAAATGGGTATCAAGCCAAAGATTGCTCCAAGCACAGTAAACGTAAGCGACAAGGTTCAAGACCTTTCTATTGTCCACGCTATAAATTTAGAAAGAATAAAAGCGGATCAGGTCAACGGTGTTCTTGATATTCTGGATGATCTGGGGCTTTCGATACAAAAGCAATTGGAAAAGATTGACCCGACAGGCGTGGGGCCAACATATAGAGCGCGGCGGCTGGCTAGATTGCTTGAGGGCGTTAAAGCGACAACCAAGCAACATTTCGGCAAAGCACAGGGCGCAAATGCCAAGGGTCTGGGCAAGGTTTCTACTGTCAGCGCAAAAGTTACACAAAACATAATTAACGGCTCTCTGGGCGTGTCTCTGGGGGCCACGCTGCCATCTGCGGCTGTATTGTCCTCATTGGCAGGGCGTACACTTGTCGAAGGTCAAATAGTAAAGGATTATTGGAAGCAGCAAAGCGCAGAACATACTAGTAAATTTATACGCCAAATGCGGATAGGTGTTGCTGGCGGTGAAAACTTGCAAAGTCTAATTCAGCGAGTGCGTGGCACAAAAGCCAATAACTTTACTGATGGCATTATGAACTCAACTAAGCGCAAGGCTGAAACCCTTGTTCGTTCATCTGTTGCAGCGGTCAACAACGAAGCCTTGATTAATACTTATCAGGCAAACGAGGATTTGTTTAACGGTTATCAATGGATGGCTACGTTGGACAGCCGCACCAGTGACATATGCAAAGCGCGGTCTGGTTTAACGTGGGATAAAGAGTTTAAGCCTGTGGGTCATGCAATAGGCTGGACGCCACCCCCTGCACATTTCAACTGTCGATCAACTGTGATTGGGATTTTAAAGCCGTGGTCTGATTTGGCGAATAAACCATTGCCAGCGGTTGGGGCTGAAACGCTAAAAGAAGAATTAGAAAAGTCGCTATTATCTCGCGGTCTTTCCCAAGCACTTATCAGCAAGGCAATTAATAAAACGCAGCAATCAATGGATGGCTATGTTGCTGGAAATATAAACTTTGAGGATTGGTTAAAATCAAAATCAGAACGATTTCAAAAGCAAATATTAGGTGAGCCTAAATGGGAGCTATGGAAAAATGGAAAGATAGGCTTTGTTGATTTAGTTGACCAAAAGTCCAACCCCAGATCACTCGCTGAACTTGAGGCGTTAGTGGATCAGGGCAAGACTGCACCCCTTAAAGCAAACAAGGCGGCTAAAGAAGCAGCAAAAGAACAAGCAGAAGCGGCTGCATTAGCGGTTAAAGCTGCACAAAAAGCTGAAAACAGGGCGCAAGCGCAATTAGACGATATTATTGCTGGTACGGCTGGGACAAATAAAAGCAAAGTATATTCTAAATTAAAAAAAGATGGGATTGAAGGATTAAGCGCAACACAGATTATTGCTAAAATTGATGAGGGTGTGACCCAAATTAATGTTAGTGCAAATATATCCAAAGCTAAGAAAAAACTAAAAGACGGAAAGAAGTTAAATAAAACGGAAGAAGCAGCATGGGCAACTGTAGATGATGATCTAAAAGCTGCATATTTAGTAAGTCTTGAGGCTGAAAGTGCAATATTTAAAGCGTTTCAAGACAAAATTGATAATCTTGAGGGATTCAAGGAATTAGCATTAGCAACAGATACCGTTCAAGAAGGTTCTGTTTTGCTAAAGGCAAAGAAAATATTAGCACAACATAAAGATAAAAAATCTGGTTTTCCGAAAGTCATTTATACTCCCAAGGATGACTATATTTCAAAAGAAATAAATAAAATTATAAATAAAAGTGATTTTGAGTTTTTACAAAAATTAGTTGGTTTTGATGGTCTTGCAAGTTTAAAGGCCAAAAAATCAATACTTTCAAAAGTAGAGGCAGAAAAGTATATTTCAAAATACGATGAAGTAATGGAGTTAGCGCAAAAAGTTGTTTTAAAGGACGATGAAATAACAGCGGCTGCAAAGGCAATGTCTGATAGTTTTATCAATCAATTAGGCGTGGCTAAAACTCTTTATAAAGGCGATCCAGATACTTTTAATTTTAGCAAACATGGAACACCAGAAAATATAAAAGAATTTTATATAAAATCAGGCCCAAAGATTGCCAAGGATAATTTTGATTCAATAACTGATGCTCTGGCAGATGACATTAAAAAAGCCAATGATAAAATATTTGCCAGACAACAAGCGGCAGAAGCAAAGTTATTAGCTGAAAAAAATCAATTAGAAAAAGATAATCTTGCAAAACTTTCAAAATATAACAGCGGCAGTAAAGGTTTTGCAACGCATAAAAAGGCTTTTGATAAATTAGATAAAAAAGGTGCCTTTGTTGGCAAAAGTTTATCAGATCAAGTCGCTATGGTTGAAGCTGAAAAAAATGCAATGGTTTTTGCAGGGCAATTAGGAACATTTAAAAAGAAAATTAAAGAAAAATTTAAAACCAACAAAAAGTTATCGCCAAAAGAACAGCAAATATTCGATGATCTTGATCCAGCAGACCAAGACCTTCTAAAAGAGGCCGCTAGTGCTGGAAAGACCGCCAAGCAGTTAGATGATGATGCAGCGGCTATTGTCACCCAGAAGGCCACACAACGCGCAGACGAGGGTGTTCTGTTCGATGATTTGGAACAGATTGGAGATCAAGACGGTTCAAACACTGGCGGCTTATTTAAAAGCAAGGTTGATGGCAGTAAGTTTTATGTAAAAGCACCTGATACAGAAGTGATGGCAAAAGTAGAGGTTTTATCTTCAAAGCTATATCAAGCGGCTGGCGTTAAAGTAGCAAACGTAAACTCTATAAAATTGACAGGTAAGATTGGAGATCGTGATGTATCAGGGCGGCTTGGCGTTACCAGCGCAATCGAAGAAATAGAAGATATTGACACTTCTCAAATGGGCGCACTATCGGGGGCTAAAGATGGTTTTGCGGCTGATGCTTGGTTGGCTAATTGGGATGTGGTCGGCAACGGTGGGCCAAAACAACTAAATTTAAAAAAGATGCCAGATGGTTCTAGCTTCCGTATTGATACTGGCGGCACGTTGTTTTTTAGGGCGCAGGGTGGGCGCAAGGCGTTTTCTGCTTCTGAAATACCAGAGTTAGATAGCCTGAGATTTAATAGCTATAATTCTGGCGAGGTCTTTGGGGATATAAGCGAAGATCAAATTGTGGCTGGTGTGGCGCGTATTGTTGCAATTAGTGATGATGATATTCGGCGGCTTGTAAAAGACACAATGGGCGATGATGCCGATGATCTGGCTGAAGTGCTTATAGGCCGTAAGAACGTGCTACAAGCGACTTATGCCAAACAGCTTGCAAAGTATAACAAAAAGGTCAAACGCTCACCACTGGAGCGCGTGACAAAGCAAGAGGAACAACTTATTAAGGAAAGCCGTGTCAACGGTTACATTATGACTTCTGACAAAGGTGATATTGAAGATCACGAAATAAGGGCAAGTTATTTAAAGCGTAATGGAAAAGGCGTAACTCAGTTAAATTTACGCTTGCGGCCTGACGCTATGCAGAAATTACAAAAAACTATATTGATTAAACAAGATGCTTTAGCCCCAATATCATTGGGTGATTTAACAAACACAATTACAACCGCAATTCGTGGCATTATGAAACAGGCAAATGAGGGTAATGCTTTCCGTGAAACTGATTTTGTAAGAGCGAAAAATGCTATCGAACTTATAGAAAAAAAGCAGTTGGAATTATTAAAACTTTTTCAAAATAAAAAGATAAAAGAAGATGATTATAAGAACTTTATAAAATTAATTGGATACCCACAAAAAAAATTAACGAGTTTTTTAGATGATTACAAAATAGGTCAAAAAAAGAAAAAAAATGATGATTTGTTTTGGTATAAATTCGAAGATTTGGAAGATATAGACCAAATACCAGAATCAAAAATAAACTCAAAAGGAATAGAGTGGAAAGACAAGGGAAACGCCAAATTTTTTAAATCTTCATTTAGAGACAGCTATGCAGAACAATCTGGCGAAAAGTTTGATGCACTTGGTACTGTTTACGAGGCAAGGATTGATGGTGTAAATATTCGCTATTTTCCTGATGGCGAAAAAGATAGTCGTGCCGCCCTCATTGGTCGAATGGAAATAGAAATTGATGGTACTTCAGCAACTGCGGTAAAGAAAGGTTTTAATACTTTAGAAGGGCTTGGAATTGACGCATCAAGGTCAACAGCAATGGATCGTGAGGAGTTGTATTTAACAAAGATATTTTATCATTTTAGTGGAGTAAAAAGGGACGATCAAGCCACTGACCTTTTTGCTTTAGCCTTTAAAGAAGAAATTCAGCGTATTTCTAAAATTGGGTCGCAAAACGAAAGAATTAAAGAGTTAAAAAGGTTGAGTTCAAATGCGGCTGATGTCAAGGATATTACAGCTTTGCCAATGTATAATCCTGTTGGAGAA
>JGI24004J15324_10000925_pt1 | contig 11731 bp, 16 predicted proteins | sample LinPmetageLP32_FD_15324 | JGI IMG/M metagenome (IMG submission 15324)
TGGACTGAAACAGTTGTTTGAAGATCACTATATTGACGTTCCAGACGAAAAATATGACGTTCTGGAAGCTCAATCAGAAAAAATTGCTGAGTTGGAAGAGAAAATCAACGAAGAAATCCAAAAGAATGTTGACATTGCTCAACAAAACTCTGGATTATGTTGATATGTCTCAAGAAAATAGTGTACTGGTTCGTGAGCAAGTTATCGCTCAAGTTTCAGAAGATTTAGCAGATACAGAGATTGAAAAGTTCAAATCACTAACAGAAGATGTAGACTTTGTTGATGAAGAGTCTTTCAAAGAAAAACTCTCCACTCTAAAGGAAAGTTATTTTCCTAAAGTTTCTATTTCTTCAAATAGTGTAGTAACTTCTATTGATGATGAAAATGGTGGCACCGCACAGGACGTTGATACGACAGATAGTATGCGAAAGTATATGTCTGCTATCAGTCGTGATCATAAGGCGAGTGCATAAATTATAAACAGATGTAAATAAAAAGGAGAAACAAATGTTTCAGACAGAACATCTACAAGAAAAGTGGCAGCCAGTCCTAGAACANCCCGATCTNGGAAAGATTGAGGATTCTTANAAGCGGGCTGTTACCACTCTCATCTTGGAAAACCAAGAAAAAGCAATGCGAGAAGACGCAAGTTTTCTTTCAGAAGCTGCACCAGTAAACAGTACAGGTGGACAGATTTCAAATTGGGATCCAATTTTGATTTCCCTCGTTCGCCGTGCAATGCCTAACCTCATTGCGTATGACGTATGTGGTGTTCAACCAATGACAGGCCCCACGGGCTTGATCTTTGCCATGCGTGCCAAATTCAAATCTTCTGATGGAGATGAGGCTTTGGTTGACGAACCAGATACAGGGCACTCAAACGATGATGCTGCTGGTGATCTAACTTCTTCTGCAATGACAGGTACTAACCCAAAACTTCTGAACGATAGTCCTGCTGGAACTTACACAAGTCCTACAGGTATGACTACTGCTCAAGGTGAAGCATTGGGTGATGCAACTGCTAACTCTTTCGCAGAGATGGCATTCAGCATCGAAAAGACAACGGTTACGGCTGTTACACGTGCCCTCAAAGCTGAGTACACGATGGAACTTGCTCAAGACCTTAAAGCAATCCACGGTTTGGATGCAGAAACAGAACTTTCCAATATTCTTTCTACGGAAATTCTTGCTGAAATCAACCGTGAAGTTGTTCGTTCCTTGTATGTAACGGCTGTTGCCGGTGCTCAGGTTAACACAACAACTGCTGGTACTTTTGACCTTGACACAGACTCTAACGGCCGTTGGAGTGTTGAGAAGTTCAAAGGTCTGATGTTCCAGATCGAGCGTGATGCCAATGCTATTGGTCAACAAACTCGTAGGGGTAAAGGTAATATGTTGATTTGTTCAGCAGACGTTGCCTCCGCTCTTCAAATGGCTGGTGTACTTGATTACACGCCTGCTCTTAACAATAACCTCAATGTTGACGATACATCTACCACATTTGCTGGTGTGATGAATGGTCGTTATAAGGTATATGTCGATCCTTATTCTGCCAACGTAGCTGCTTCTCAGTACTATGTTGCTGGATATAAAGGTTCTTCACCTTACGATGCTGGTTTCTTCTACTGCCCATATGTTCCATTACAAATGGTTCGTGCGGTTGGTGAGAACACCTTCCAACCAAAAATTGGTTTCAAGACTCGTTACGGAATGGCTGCAAACCCATTTGCTGCTGCCGGTGCGAGTTCTGATGGTTTCCCTGCTTCTGGTCTTAACTCAGATGCATCTTTGGATGCCAACACCAACTCTTACTATCGTAGGGTTAAAGTTAACAATCTTATGTAATAATAAGAAGAAACTTAAATATAAACTAGAGAGGGTGCTTCGGCACCCTCTTTTTTTTATAAATAATAGTGATTGGAGAATATTATGGTGGTAGAAATATTAGCAGGAATAGCTCTTGCAAAATCAGCAGTTAGTGGTATCAAAAGTGCTATAGATACTGCTAAAGATGTGAATGATATTGCACACCATATTGATGATCTTTTTAAAGGTCAAGATCAACTTAAAAAAAAGGTTGCAAAAGATAAAAAATCAAAACCTAAAAGTAAATTGCGTGCTATGTTTACTAAAAAAATGGGAGAAGATGAAAACGATGACCTAAGTGTTGGCGCTGTTGCAACAATGGTGCTTGAACAGAAGAAGCTGGACAGAGAGATTTTGAATCTCGGCATCAGAATTGATAATAAATTTGGTCAGGGCACTTGGACTGAAATTTTAGAAACAAGAAAGAAAATGATTGAGGAGCATAACAGACAAGTAAAAATCCAAAAAGAATTAGATAAACAACACGCTAAAGAATCAAATGAATTTTGGAGTAAAGTTTGGAAATGGATATGGCAATTAACAGTTGTTGTTACTTTGATCATTATAATGTGGGGATGGTTGTCTTACGCAAGTAAAGGTAAATTACCGTTTCTATGGTAACGAATAAAGACAACAGATAAATGTAACTAAATAGTATTATGGCAAGTAACATTACAATCCAAAGACAACCAACTAAGTTAGACTATGCAAGTCCAACTCAATTTAGATTTGGTATACATCAATTACCGAAGGTAGAATTTTTTGCCGTTGCTGCAACAATACCAGCTATTGCTTTGTCAGATGTAATAATTCCAACACCCCTTAAATCTATTCCTATGATGGGTGATCAACTTACATATGATAATCTAAGTATAAGTTTTATTGTTGATGAGTATCTAGAAAACTATCTTAGTATTCATGAGTGGATGACTGCAATAGGATTTCCAAAAAACAGAACACAGTTTAGTGAATTTAAAACAAATACATCTAATACTCCAATAACTGCTAGAAGTTCAGCAAGTACAAGTACAGATATTGGAGATGTGCAAGCACCATCTTCAAATAATTCTTTATTTTCTGATGCAACATTAACAATTTTATCTAATAAAAATAATCCGATTGTAAATGTTTTCTTCAGAGATTTGTATCCTATAGCCATGACTGCACTAGATTATAATCAAGGAGCAACAGATGTTGAATACCTTACTGCTTCTGTAGATTTTGCATATCAAATTTATGAAATTGAAGCAATTAGTTAGTATAAATAAAAATGAGCAGAGATTTGATAGACTTTAACAAATATCAAATCTTTAGACTTAAATTCTAGTGACACCTCGGCAAGCCTCACTAGGGTCAATATAGTAAACAAGGAGTAATCAAACTCTGCTCAAACATTTGAAGAAAGTATATAATGAAATTAGAAGAACTACAAATTGAAGCAAAACAAGATTTGCATATAAAAGACCAAGAACGTCTTGATCAAGAATCTTATAAAAATCAAAACATTAAAGCAAAGTGGTTGGAGTACAGAACTAGGTATGACCAATTACTTATTATGGCAAAAGCAAATCACCAAAAGATGTATCGTCAAAAATGGGAATACTATGGTGGTAAGTCTGATGCAAAAGTTTACGCAGCAAAACCTTTTGACCTAAAGGTTTTGAAAACAGACCTACAGATGTATATCAATTCTGATGAAGAGATACTTGATATTCAAGGTAAAATATCATACTACGAAAGTATCATAAAATATATTGATGGTGTTATTAAATCTATCGACAATCGTGGATGGGATATTCGTAATGCAACAGAATGGAAAAAGTTTGAGGCTGGTATGGTATGAACGTACAGGATTATATAAAAGTCTATGAAGATATTGTAGATAATAGTTTATGTAATGATCTCATGAATTTCAAACACGATTTCAAACCATCATCTTTCTCTAGTCACACAGAGATTAATGAGAATTCAAAAAATCGTGTTGTGATGGATGACGTTTGGATTAAAAAAGATAGTGTGTTTTATAATCCTTTAAAAAATTGTTTTGTAAAAGTTGTCAGACAATATGAATATGATTTTCCAAGATTTGAATGTGAACACACTACAGATTTTAGAATCAACAAATATGGCAGAGGTGGATTTATGTCAGAACACATTGACAACATTCATCACAGTCATGGACAGAAGTGGGGATACCCTCACGTATCTGCTCTATTATATTTAAATGATAATTATGAAGGTGGTGAGTTTGTTGTAGCAGGAAAAGAGATAAAACCAAACAAAGGCTCTTCAATAATTTTTCCTTCTAATTTTCTTTATCCTCATCAAGCAAAAGAAGTTATAAACGGAATTAGGTGGAGTGTAGTAGCATGGTTGATGTAATAACTTATAAGTGTTTTCCGACACTAATTCATGAAGCAAAACTTGATATTGAAACTCATGAGAAAATAAATATGTTAACTTATATTAAAAATAATGGTAAAGATGATGATTTACACACTATGTCTTACTTTAAATCTCTTGCAAATAAAATTTTAAAGTGTTCAGAAATAATATTAAAAAATAGTGGTTGTGAATTTGAAAAAATAGAAATTACAAATATGTGGGGAAACTTGTTAAACAAGGGAGAATCTCATTCGCCACATACACATTCAAATAATATTTTATCTGGTGTTTATTATTTACAAAGTGGTTCACCTATTCAATTTTTTGATCCTAGACCAGCAGCAACAATACTTAGACCAAGAAATACAATAAATTGGGATAACTCTGGTATGATGCAATTTGACTCTACAGTAGATATTGCTCTTTTCTTTCCCTCTTGGTTAATGCATTGGGTTCCACCTACCACAGAAGAACGTGTAAGTATATCGTGGAATATTATAGTTAGAGGTGAGTATGGAGAGCCTCACACATTACAAAATGCTTATATCTAAGAAAAACGAAGTATATCTTACACTATCTGATTTATCATCTTCAGAAAATCAAGAGTTAGCAGACTTTTTTACATTTGAAGTGCCAGGTGCAAAATTCATGCCAATGGTTCGTAATCGTATGTGGGATGGAAAGATACGTTTGTTCTCACCAGCAAATGGTGAGATATATGTTGGTCTTTTACCATACATTAAAGAGTATTGTAAATCTAAAAATGTTATATATACTATAGAGAAAGGAGTTGAAGATGAGCGGGATGTTATGGGTACGGTTGTTAGAGGTTTCATCAAAAGTCTCAAACCAAAAATTAGGGGAAGATCACTTAAAATACGAGATTATCAAATCGAAGCTTTTCGGATGGCCATTGCCAGAAATCGTGCTCTTCTTGTTAGTCCTACTGCTTCTGGTAAATCATTTATAATATATGCACTAGTTCGATACTACCAGATTGCTGGACATAGAACATTGATTCTTGTTCCTACTACATCTCTGGTCGAACAGATGTATACAGACTTTGAAGACTATGGATGGAGTTCTGGCACATATTGTCAGAAGGTGTATCAAGGATATACAACAAAGATAGAAAAAGATGTTGTGATATCAACATGGCAGTCTGTCTATAAGATGCCTAAGAAATATTTTGAACAATTTGGTTGTGTGATTGGTGATGAGGCCCATATGTTTAAGGCAAAGTCTCTTACTGGTATTATGACTAAGTTACACCAGTGTAAGTATAGATTCGGTCTTACAGGGACGCTAGACGGTACACAGACACATAAACTTGTACTAGAGGGACTATTTGGAACAGCTGAAAAAATAGTTAGTACAAAAGAACTTATAGATAAAAAGACATTAGCTAATTTGAAGATAAAATGTATAACATTAAAACATCCAGAGAAAAGAGAAAGGATGACTTATGCTGAAGAAATGGACTACCTTGTGTCGAAAGTATCCAGAAATAATTTTATTTTGGATTTGTGTAATACTATTAGTGGGAACACTCTATGTTTATTCCAGTTAGTAGAAAAACACGGTAAAATTTTATATGAGGGAATGAAAGGAAGTGAAAATGTTTATTTTGTGTATGGTGGAACAGATACAGATCAGAGGGAAAAAATTCGTGGATTGGTTGAAGGACATAAAAACTCGACAACTATTGCAAGCTATGGCACTTTCAGTACTGGTATTAATATTCGTAACATTAACAACATCGTGCTCGCAAGTCCATCTAAATCAAAAATACGAGTCTTGCAATCCATTGGCCGAGGTTTGCGTACATCATCAACTAAAGATTCCATTTTAATATTTGATATTGCTGATGATATAAGCTATAAGGAAAGACGTAATTTTACTCTTAACCATTTCTTTGAAAGACTAAATATCTATAATGAAGAACAATTTAATTACGAAATTAGTAAGGTAAAAATTAAATGAATAATGTTTCATATACGGTTTTAAAACTAGCTAACGGTGACGATATAATCTGTGAAGTAGATTTTGAGCAATATGATGTAGAGGTTGATTTACCTAAACGTGTTTATGAAATAAAAGACCCTTTATTGATGGTTCATACTAAACAAATGAGTCCAGAGGGTATACGTGAAGGTTTAAATTTGTCACGATGGTTTCAACCATTTACAGAACAAAAATATTTCTCTATACCAGCAACTTCAGTAGTAACATCTGCCGAGGCTTCGCCTGGACTTGCAAGATATTATGAATATGTACTTAGAAGAATAACAGAAGATTATGAAGGTATTGTTACTGAAGAAACAGTTAAAGCTATAGATGATTATACTAATGATGAGATATATGATGAACTCTTAGAAGAAGAAGAGTCACCAAGTAAACTTATTCATTAACGGTTCCACATAACCTATTATACACATAAATTTATATTTGTCAAGTTCCTTTAGGGTATTGACATATAATCCTCAGTATAGTATAGTAAGTAAGTATATTGGGAGTACCTTATGAAGAAAAACAAAAAGCAAAAGCCACATTACGTAGATAACAAGAAGTTTTTACAGGCAATGATTGACTGGCGTGAAACTTGGCCAGATGAAGAAAATATTCCACCAGTAACAAGTTATATTGGTGAGTGTTTTTTAAAGATAGCAACACACTTATCCTATAGACCAAACTTTATTAATTACACTTATAGAGATGAGATGATTTCAGATGGTATTGAAAATTGTTTACAGTATGTAAAGAACTTTAATCCAGAGAAGTCTAAAAATCCTTTTGCATATTTTACACAAATAATCTACTATGCATTTTTGCGTAGAATACAAAAAGAGAAAAAACAAACTCACGTAAGAAATAAAATAATTGAGAAATCTAATTACGATGCTTTTACTACAATGGAAGGTGATGATACTGGATATACTGTTTCTGGTTTTGATCCTATCGTAATGCTTCCAGATGAGGATGTATATAAACCTAAAAAGAAAGAGACTAAACCAGCAAAAGGTTTAGAAAAATTTATGGAGTCGGATACTTGAAGTTAGCTATCATTACCGATACACATTTCGGTGCAAGAAACGATAATCTAAATTTCAACGAATATTTCTATAAATTTTATGACAACGTATTCTTTCCAACACTGAAAGAACAGGGCATTACTACTTGTATTCATATGGGTGATGTTACAGATAGACGTAAGTATATAAGTTATAAAACTGCTTATGATTTTCGTGAACGGTTTGTAAATCGTTTTAAGGAAATGAATATTGATCTTCACATTACAATAGGAAACCATGATACCTATTATAAGAACACAAGTGAAATCAATTCTATGCAAGAACTTATTGGTTCAGATAATTTTAAAATCTATACTGGCCCAGAAGTTGTAGAGTTTGATGGTACACCTATTCTGTTTATTCCTTGGATTAATTCTAACAACTACGAAGCTTCAATGGATGCACTAGAAACTGCAAATGCAGATATTCTTATGGGTCATCTTGAGGTTAGTGGTTTTGAAATGTATAAAGGACAGATGGCAGAGGGTAAACAAGAGAAGAAACTATTTCGTAGATTTGAAACGGTGTTTAGTGGTCACTTTCATCACAAGTCAGATGATGGACAAATATATTATCTTGGAACACCCTATGAATTATTTTGGAATGATTTTCAAGACCCCAAAGGGTTTCATATATTTGATACAAGTACAAGAGAGCTTGAGCGTATCGTAAATCCCTACACACTCTTTGAGAAGATTTACTATGATGATACTACAGAGGATTATAAAAAGCATGATGTATCAAAGTATAAAGATAAGTATGTCAAACTCATAGTAGTAAATAAGAAAGACTTATATCAGTTTGATTTGTTTACTGATAGACTTCTAATGGCTGATGCACATGAAGTTAAAATCATTGAAGATTTCTCAGAGTTAGATGCAAAGAATGTATCAGATGAAATTGTAGAAAATACAGAAGATACAATGACTCTACTTGAGAAGTATATTGATGAGTTAGATGTAACACTAGATAAGAAAAGACTCAAGAACACAATGAAGTCTCTATATAATGAAGCACAGGATTTAGAACTTTGATTATTAATACAATATGGGGCGAAGAAGAAGTTCAATCTAAAGTGTGTGTTTATTGTGGTGAAGATAAACCACTAAGTGACTATCCTAAACACAAAAATATGAGAGATAATTTAGATTCAAGATGTAAGCAATGTATAAAAATACGAAACAAAAAAAGAAATTCCATTAAAAAAATAGCTCCACCAAAACCAAATGTTTGTGAATGTTGTGGAGAAGACCCAAAATTAAAACAATATCACGCTTTTTGGGTTTTAGATGAAGATCATGAAAATGAGTGTTTTAGGGGTTGGTTGTGTGATCAATGTAATGTAGGAATTGGCTGTTTGGGCGATAATTTAGAGGGTGTTATAAAAGCGGTTAATTATTTGAAGAGTAGGAAATAAAAACTTGATAATTTTTAAGTATGTGAGATGGAAGAATCTTCTTTCCACTGGTAATCAGTTTACCGAAATACAACTGGATAGAAATAATACAACATTAATAATTGGAGAAAATGGGGCTGGTAAGTCTACCATTCTTGATGCATTATGTTTTGGTTTGTTTGGTAAACCATTTCGTAACATCAACAAAGGACAACTACTTAATACTGTAAATGCTAGTAGTGCTTTAGTTGAAGTTGATTTTAAGATTGGTACAAAATTATTTAAGGTGATTCGTGGAATTAAGCCAAATGTATTTGAGATTTACATTAACGGTAAGATGTACAATCAAGATGCAAATGCAAGAGACTACCAGAAATATTTAGAGCAACAAATACTGAAACTAAACTATCGTAGTTTTACACAAGTTGTTATTCTTGGTAGTTCTACGTTTATTCCGTTTATGCAATTGAAGTCTCGTCATCGTAGAGAAGTGGTTGAAGAAATTCTTGACATTCAAATTTTCTCTCTGATGAATATGCTTCTCAAACAAAAACTAAAAAGTATTGCAGAACACCAGAGAGATGCAAATTATAATATAGATTTGACAACTGAAAAGATAGATTTACAGAACAAGTATATAGCAGATGTAAAGAAAAACAAAACCAAACTTATTACAGAAAAGACTACTCTTATGAATGGCAATGAAGAGGAAGTACATAGTAGATATAGTAAGATAAATGAACTAAAAAAGTCTAATGAAGATTTAGGTTTTAATACTTCCCAATCTGATGAAAATACCAAGAAGGTACAAAAACTAAAGGGACTTGATGCAACTCTAAAAGAGAAGCGTTCTGCTATAAAGAAGTATATAGATTTCTTTGAGAATAATAATGATTGTCCTACTTGTGAGCAACATATTGATGAGACATTTAAAAAGAATATGATTACAAAAAAACAAACTGAATATGATAAGTTTGATAAAGGTGTTGAGGATTTAAATGAACAATTAAAACTTTCTGAAGATTTACAGATAGCTATTAATGATTATATTAAAAAGATACGAGAGAATGATGCTGAGATAGGAAAACTAAGTTACTCTATCAAAGAGCTTGAAAAGTTTAACACAACTCTACAATCAGAAATTGATGAGTTAGATTCTGGTGAACTTAGTAAAGATGATATAAGTAAACTATCCAAACTCAAAAAGTCTTTAAAATCATATCAGTCACAAAATCAAGGTTTACGAGAAGAACAAACATATGCAGAGGCTGCTCGTGCTATGTTGATGGACACTGGAATCAAGACAAAGATTATTAAACAGTATCTACCTATCATGAACAAACTGATAAACACATATCTTACTGCAATGGAGTTCTACGTAAACTTTACACTGAATGAGAACTTTGAAGAAACTATAAAATCAAGATACAGAGATGATTTTACATATGCATCTTTCAGTGAAGGTGAGAAGATGCGTATTGACCTTGCACTACTCTTTACATGGAGAGCAGTTGCAAAGATGAAGAACAGTACAAATACTAACCTACTGATACTTGATGAAATATTTGACAGCTCCCTCGACTCGACAGGAACAGATGAATTTCTCAAGATACTCAATACTCTAGATGGTGAGAACGTATTTGTTATTAGTCATAAACAGGATGTACTTGTAGATAAATTTAGAAGTACAATACGATTTGAGAAGGTAAAAAACTTTAGTCATGTGGCAGAATAATAATGGGTAAACGATCAGATTTTGAGAGAAAACCAAGAGACTTCTATCCTACACCTTTTGAAGCCGTTGAGCCTCTAATTAAACATCTTCCTAGAGAATTTGGATTTGCTGAACCATGTGCTGGTGATGGTGCTTTATGTGATCATTTAGAATACTATGGTGGTATATGTATGTGGGCAAGTGATTTAGAACCACAAAAAAAAGGTATACTTAAAGATGACTACACAGACATTGGTGAAGAACAATGTCTAGAATCCGAATATATAATAACAAACCCGCCGTGGGATAGGAAGATTTTGCATCCTATGATTGACCATTTTAGGAAGATTCGCCCTACGTGGTTATTGTTTGATTCGGATTGGATGCATACGGTACAGAGTAAACCGTATATGTTTAATTGTGAGAAGATTGTTAGTGTTGGGCGAATCAAGTGGTTTGGTAATATGACTGGCAAAGATAATTGTGCATGGTACTTATTTTCAGATAAGTATGAACCGTTAAAAAATACAAAATTTTATGGAAGGATATAAAATGATAGACGCACTAAGAAAAATGTATGAAGCTGATATAGCTCATGCAAAGGCAAACGTAGAAGTATATTTAAATAATCCAGCTGGAATTGGAGAACATCCAGACTTGGTATCAGCAGTTGATGAACAGATTGATAAGATGGCTCATGCTGAAGATAAATTAGAGGTATTGAATAAACATTATGGCCATACATCGTCTAATTGAATCAGATAATTTACTATTAACAATACCACTTTCTATTGTTAATAAAGATGCTGATCGTAAGAAAATAAAAGAAGATTTATTTGAAACTATGGATCACTACAAAGGCATTGGTTTATCTGGTAATCAGGTAGGTATCATGGAACGTGTTTTTGTAATGTATAGTAATTTTTCAGCAAGAGAAAAGATTATTTGCTTCAATCCTAAAATCACACTTGCAAGCGAAACTCAAGAATTTATGGATGAAGGATGTTTATCTTTTCCTGGCTTGTGGTTGAAAGTAAAAAGACCGTCTTGGATTGAAGCTGAGTATGAGGATGAAAACTGTGAGGTAATCAAAGATACTCTTACAGGTTTGTCAGCCAGAGTATTCCAACATGAATATGATCATATGGAAGGCACTGACTTTACTAAAAAAGTTTCTAAACTTAGACTTGATAGAGCTAAAAAACGTGTTATTAAACAAAGAAAAAAACTTGTTAATATGTCTTTAGCTTGAGATAATCTTCAAAGTTGGTTGTCAGTCAAAGCTTCGTAAATCATGAT
>JGI24004J15324_10000929_pt1 | contig 11715 bp, 13 predicted proteins | sample LinPmetageLP32_FD_15324 | JGI IMG/M metagenome (IMG submission 15324)
GTTCATCAACTGACGTTGCAATAGCTTTAGAAACTGGAGTAAATTTCTTATTCAAATACTTACTTTCAGCAGTTTCAGTTCTTGAATGTCCTGTAATTGTAATCGTATCGAACGTTGATTTACTTTCCTCTGTTTCATTGACCTTATTATCAAATGTATTTCTAAACATTTTCATTGCTACATCTTTCATTTCCAACTCTTCACAGACCAAATCCCATAGACCACGGACACCTTTCATTCTACTCTCTTCGGTGTTGTTCTCATTGCCTTTTCTTAATTGATGTTTGTTAGGGGTTCGGGAACTAGGAAACATCCAACCAACATACTTTGTCCATGAATGAGTCTGTCTTTTTTTAAGCATTGATTGAATAACTAGATTGATATTATTAGTAATCATAAACTTATCTGCTTTTTCTGTTTTATTAACGAAGGCGGGAATATTTATTTGTCCATAAATTTTAACTTTTCTTCCGTCTTTATTAATTTCTTGTTCATCCCAAACAATGTCTCTATCCCAATTTAGATTCAGTAAAGTTTCAGTTCTTCGACCACTGAACATGGACAACTGAATACAATCTGTCTGGAATAAATATTTGTTTTGAAGTTCTTCTTCTTCTAACTTCCAATAGATCTCGTTCAACTGTTGTTGAGTGAATTCTGCTGTATCATATTTCGTCCATGCAGTATGAGTTGGTCGTTCTATATCGATTAACTCTAATGGGTTCTGTGGTGGTTTCTTACCCAACATTTGTTCACGGATTGCATGTTTCCAAACAGCACTTAAACTTTCTTTGATAACTCTTTTAGTTCCAGGAGAAGATGTAAGCGTGTTTAAATATTGTCTGCAAGTAAAGTCATCCAGATCAAGAATATTCTGTTGTCCTAGTGGACTATCATAAACAGATATACCGAAACCTATCTTGCCAAATTCTTTAGCGGGAAACTTCTTAAACAGCTCTTCAACATTACTAACTCCATACTTTTCTGTTTTGTATTCGATAGTTCCTTGTCTTAAATGATTTGCACTAATTTTCATCACATCTTGTCTTGATATCTTTTTATCATTTACTTCATGATGATTGTAGCCAATCAGATAACGAAGTTGTTCTTTGATTGAGTTTTGATTTAATGTTTCAGAAGGTTTAGATATCTTCTTCATACCTTCNCGNATGTAGCTTTCNATAACTTGATTTACTGTGTACTTCTTTAACTCTCCAAGTTGTTCAGTATATCTATTTCTTTTTTTAAGTTGTTCTCCAACTTCNATATCCATATCCCAAGTGAGATTGTTTGGGTTTCCGTATTCTCTTCTCAATCTTCTAATCTCTTCTTCGATTGATCTTACGTTGAAATTCTTCTTGTCATAATCTCTCATGAAGAAACGTTTAGACTTGCCTTTAATAATCTTGCCACTAGCAAGTTCTCTGGCAACTCCGTCATTCAACCAGTAATCAAGGAAGATCTTTTTACGTCCATTACTCTTAACGTGAATTAATCCTAGACCTTGGCACATCTGACCTTTGCAGTATGGAAAATTATATCTAACTTGTTCCAACTGTTTCAGAGTCTTATCTGGATTGATCTCTGTATAATCAGAAACCAAACTGTCGATATCTCTATCTCGTAGCTTTAATTGTTTTACCAATTTGCACCTCCAATTTGTCTAGTTGAGTTCGGATCGATTTGATCTCTTTTTGGTTGAGTAAATAGTCTGCTGTGTGTACGTGTCGCAATATTGAGTTTGGTCGAGAATCCTGGTCGAGAATTACTGGACGAGACTTGATCGAGTTTTTCATTTTTCATATCCTTTCTAAATATAACGTTTAATACCAAACACAATATGGGTCGGACTAAACGGAACTAAAAGGAATTGAAAGTTATTAAAAGAACTGTCGAATAAGAACGTTAGCAACTCCCTGTGTTCAACTTATTTATACAGCAAACACTAACAAACTAATAGAACAAAGTTGGATTCTTACGAGTACAGTCGAGAATAATACGAGACTGTGTTTATAGATAAATAAAATCGCCCCTATTAATACAAAGTAAATGAACCAAAGAGTGTTGCAATTCATTGGTTATTTGAGTCATTAGATTGTTTGTTTTATGGGCATAAAAGACTCGTAGCAGTTGTAATTAAGTGAGTCATTCTGACTCATGCTTTGGTGGACTCGGTGGCTGTTGCCACCTCGTCAATGGACAACAACTCAAAGGAGGCTCATTTGGATAGCACTCTACGTTCGTCTCTGGAGTCTTAAACCATGTTTTTGTTAGGTACTTAAATAGTTAGGGGTTTAGAATAAAGTTAGTTAGAGCCAGACGGAACTCTACAAAACGTTATCCAAAAAAATAATAAAAAAATTTTATAAAAAAATATTGGGATTAGGTGGAGGCATTCGATTAAGTGCTGCTTTATCAAACACCCCCAGAAGTTCATGAAAACTTGTAATTAATATTTATATTGTTTCTAGTTTCTTGCAAGGTGGTCATTTTGATTAGATCAGAAGATCCATGGATATTGTTCTATCTAGCCAGGATGACGAGGATAGGCAAAAATAACAAAGTATTTTTATTCATTGATCATGGATCTCTGGACTAGATTGTGGCGACGGGAAACTGGGAACTTCCCTATCTGCTTATCTTGGTTATTTCTTTTTGGCATTCCTAATAGCCTCATCTAAAAATTTAAACTTACCTTCTTTGTAATCTGACCCTGGATCTTTTGTCTTCGGCTCATACCAAGTGTAATTAATTGGTTCTTCTTTTGGTGGTGGATCATACGGCGCTCTACCAATGAAATAAGAACTACTATAAGGCTCGTCTTCAATAGGTATTGGAATTCTATGTCTTTGGGGTTTATAGTTATCGAAACTCTCTTTAATTTTTAATGCTTTTTTTCTTCTCTCATTTGCACGATCTCTGGCAATCTGCATTACTTCTGGATTGATCTCATCTAGTTCTTTGTCTGTTAAATTCTTCTTAATCTTATTATACATTTTATACTCGTTATGCTTTCTCAAGGCGTCCGACGTATAGTTATTCTCAAAATGAGTTCCTCTTTTGACTGGTGTTTTTTTATAAGTGTAATTTTTTTCTTTTATTGCCTGGTATGGATCAACATTTTTACCTGGTCTTTCTTCCTTGGAAACACCGGGTCTCTTGAAGAGATATTTTCCGTCTTTGATAACATATTCATCCCCGAACCCGCCTTTGCGCATTTTCATTCGAAGAGCATTTGAAGATATGCCCAATAGTTTAGCGTATTCTGGACGAGTAAACTTATATTCATCATCTATTCCTGGTATGTAGTTTCTGGTCATAAGCGTAATTAAAGGTAAATGTAGGGTGGTCTAGCCACGTGGTCTAAATTTAGTCTCCTCCTCGTAATCTTTAATGATTTTATTTTTGCCTTCTAATAATGTCTCCAATACTTTTACTTGGCCTAATAATCTGGCCTTATCTTTACAGAGAAGATCTGTAAGTCTATTCAGAGAGTTTATTAACATCAATCCAATGTCTTGCTCTGTATCTATTCGATTAATTCCTTTTGGAAACTTCTTGTTAAACTTATCAACTATCTTTTCGAAGGTTATTAATTCTCTGTTTATCATCTTGTCATTCAATCTCATTTAATTAGTGATATAAAATGGTCTAAATCTATGACCGCAAGAGGCTTTCTTGAATTGAGTTTTACTATTAAAACTGGATCTAATTTACCATGCTTTTGAGCCTGGCGGAAGAACTTATATAGCGTCAATAATTTCTGTTGGTTCTTACATTCAAATTGATGTTGAATTAATCTCTTCGCAATCCTGGACAGTTTTATGTCTTCGCCATTCTCTCCGTTCTTTGCAACAACAACATCTTCTGGTTTCAAGTGTGGGAATGCTTTTAGTATTTTATCTCTTACTATTATTTGAAGTAATCTTCCTTTTGCTCTTCTGCTATTCTGNTTGATTGACATAAGCACCTTTCTTCTTAATCTTCGAACCTGGCTTATCACAAGCGCACATTCCACAACCACATTTAATNGCATAATCACATTCAGGACAAACACCTTCAANACTTTCAGAAATAGGAGTATGACAACTCCAACAGTTCGTCTCTCTTCCTTTTCCGTTTAGTTGTTGTTCAAACTCTTTGTTTCTCCAATCATCTGCGGGTCTGTTATTTAAATCATCCGTAGATCTTTGTTCAGAGTCATCTTGTCTTGAATGACTTGTGATGAGAGGTTTCCATATTGAGTTGCAAATATCTTTTGGTTTAAGTTTTTGTATCTCTTCATGTTTTGAATAAATCCATAGTGTTGGTTTATTATTAAATTTCTCATTATGGATCTGACCTAACTTAATACATCCCGCCTCTTCTAAACAAGTTGCAAGGATCTTCGGGTTGTTTGCAAACTTAACATAGTCTCCTCTTCCATGTTTAGATATCCAGTCTTGAAGTTCTATTGAACCTCTGACGCTTTGATCTAATGGGAAAGGATGATGACCTTCTCTAATCCAATCTATTAGTACCAATGTTAATGGGTGGCCAACTTGATCTATCATATCTTGTTTAGCTTTAGTTCTTGGTGGAGGCGCTTTAGGATTAAATTTTGATATATCTCTATTCATTAAAACGTAGTGAACGAAACTAGATCCTTTTTCTATTCTCCATTTATGAAAATCATCATAGAACTTTTGTGGTTTTCTAACGTTAGTATTCGCTATAATAAAAAATCTATCGTCTGAATTGTCCAAGTTTAAAGCGTCCTTGACGTTGGTAAAGATCATATAATTGGTTTCAGTTTCAATCACATGGTAATCAACATATAGTTTTCTTTGTTGAATCCTTCTTTCAGTTCCAATTTTTTTAAGTGCATTTGATACATGTTTTGTTTCTGAAAAAGTTCCTTTTGTTTTCATCTCATCAACCAGGACTAATTGTTTCTCCGCAAACGAAACTCCTTTATCCATAAGACCATTTATGTCTGTTGGTTCAGCGTTCGTTTCTCCGAGTATGTCTGTCATAACCTCAAAGATAGATCCTTTCCCCATACGTTCATGTTTAGTATAGATTAAAATAATTGAGTGTATTTTTGACCAAGGATATTGAACAAGATAAGCGCACCAGTCTAATACGTATTCTATGTTTTCTTTATCCACGATTATATGTTCCAACATGTCTTCCCACTTTTGAATGTCGCTTTGTTTTAGGGGTTTAATGGGTGGATAATTGCCAGGCTTATATTTGTTAATGTAATAAAGATTGTCCTTCTTATTTTTGAAAAATTGCTTTCCTTCCTCATATAGATCAGGTCTATAAATCTCAAACTCTGCCATTTGTTTATTTGGATTATTATTAAAATAGTTTATCGCCGTTCCTCTCTTACCGAATAGATGACTATAAATAGTTTCAACAACGTCCTTTTTATACTCGCCTCCCGTTGATTGATCGCGAAACGTATTCTTACTTTTATTGAATATTAAATTACTCATCATAATATTCTTATGTTCGCCAGGATCCTTCTTACCAAACTTTTCTCTACATTTTTTGATCTTCTCTTCAATATAACCAGGTTCGTCATATTCTTTGATAGAGTCGAAATGTTCTTTTATCTCTTTATCTGAATAACTCTCCTCTACTGCACCATAAACAAAATCTACTATATGATTATCAAACTTCCCTCCTCTACTATGTTCTTTTTTATCTCTAATTCTTTTGAGTATTTTTTCTAATCCTTCGTTTAATGGTCTTGCCCCTAATTCTTCAAACGTTCTAGTGTGTTGTTCAAATATTGGATCTACCTTCTTTACTTCTTTTTCAATTATATCTAGCGGCAAATCTCCGGGATCGAGCGACTTACTTTCAGCATAATCAATAAACTCTTCCAGAGTTCCAGTCTCCATATCTTTATTTTTAATCCAACCTATTCCGTCTGATCTAGTGTATTCGCCCGTCTCATGATGTATTACAGATTTATATGGTAATAGAATTCCATTACCTACTGCGTACTTCTTCTTCTTCTCATTCCATTTAAGTTTCTCTTGTTTTGGAAATATCTCTTTTGATTTAGCTTTTAATATTTTATTTACATGCTTTAAATATTTAATGGCTAAAGAACCTTTNGCCTTTGTTTTAAAAAATAAATAAAGATGTAATCCACCTGACTTTGAATAACACGGGACTATTGGTAGATTTAATTCGTATAGTGTTGAAACTATTCTCTTCAATTCTTTTGGATCATCATAGATATCAATATCAACTGCACCAAACGAAACGTTTCCTTCTTCGTCTAACGGCGGCATAATCAAACCCCAATCTATATATCCTTTGTTTTCTTTTTTCCCCCAATCTTGAAGATGTTCCCAGTACGTCCTTAATTGAAGTTCATTTGGTACATACCAATAAGGTCTCTTCCCGTTCTCATCATTGACATATTTTATTTTATTCTTATCCGTATAATATGGTTTAAATCTAGAGCCATAATCCATGGCGTAGTAATCTNTAATCTTGTGNAAGAGTTTGGCATATCTTTTTACCAAGTTTTCATAATAACTACTTTCCTTCATTTTTTCTCCTTCGATATTCTCTCCAATGAATGACTCTTCCTTCGTCTCTTGCTTTCTGCATGTACTTTTTATGGTACTCACGTCTCTTCTCTCGATCCTTAAATAGCTTTAAATAGTCTGCTTTTCTCTCGGGTGTCCAAAAAGGTTTAGTCATTAATTCATAACCTTTCTCAATTTAGCCATGAGTAGCTTTACTTCTGTCTCATACTTATCAACGATAATGTCACTGCATTCTTTAAGATCGTCTATCTGTTTATCTTTACGTTTAAGTTGGTCTCTTAACGTATCTATGGTGTTGTTATATTCAGCGAATAAATGCCAATCGTTAGTGATCTTACTCTCCAGGGAGATAATATATTTGGCCGTTATATTTTTTAGAAACACCTCTACTTGCTCTGCCGTATAAGGTGGTTGCGGATATCCTAATTTGTGAAGAGTAGTTTTAAGTCTAATCTTCTTGTCCTTATAGATCTTTGGTATTTTTTTTCTGCTACCTTTTTTCTTGAATTCTATCTGTGGCATTGTTCCCTTCGTGGTTATCCTCACGAGAACAATTTCGTATAGCTGACTCAACTACTTGTGAATGAGAAAGTTTGACTTTTGGTAATAACGTTTCGGTCAATCTTTTTATCTCATTGAAAGTTTCGGCCTTAACAGAAATGGACTTAAATGTTTTCATTTTCTATTTCCTTATCTATCTTTTTCAAGATGTTGTTTTCTGCTAGTTTTTGATTAACGAAGTTTTCATGAAGGCCTCCAGTAAATTCTTTATTTACTTTTGGCGCATATATTGGTTTTTGAGTAAACAGCTCATCATCCAATATAGGATCATTGTTGATTATATTATTTGCATTCTCTTGTACTGTTTGAACAATCTCTTGCGCCATTGCTCTAGCGGGTTCTTCTTTCTTTTCTTTCTCTGCTCTTTTTTTTCTAAATTCTTTTATCTTGGCTCTCTTCTCTTCTAGTCTTGCCAAGTTTTCTCTTTTCTTTTCCTGGGCTCTACCTTCTCTTTCCATACGAGCATACTCTCTTCTTTGTTCGGGTGTTCCAGTTGCTTTCATTAATTCCCAAGTGCCTAATTGTTTTTCTTTTGGCGCTAGTGGTAAAGATCCTGTCTTAACAAATCTCTTCCAGGTGTCTTGTCTAATACCCAAGCTGTCTTCATGGGCTTTAATGTTTGTAAGAATTCTTTTTTGTTCTGGATCTGAAGGATAGGTTCGGGCGTCTGCTGAATCGAACTTCTTTAGTTTTTTTTCTTCATCTTTAATAATACCAAGTTTAGTTTGTCTTCTTAATTTCTCATTTTCTTCATGTTCCTTTGCCGTCCATTTATGATCAGCATGATCTCTGAAAATATTAAATGTATGGTCAACACCTTCGACAGTATCAAAATAATATGTTGGTTTATTTTGTATTGGCTTTTTCACTTAAACGGATCCTTCTAATATATTGGGTTAATGTTTCATCTGGCATTACATCAATTCCTTTTTCGTAGGCGTCGATTAAGTCTGCGTATTTCTCAACAGATCCACCTTCCGATAACTTTTGGGGTTTTGAGTCTAGGAATTCTTTCCAACCACCTTTGTTTGTTTTCTTCCACTCTTCATACGCCTCAATTAAACTAGGCAATTCAATAGTTTCAAATTCATCTGGTTCAGAGGCATATAAAGGTTTTTCAATCATGTTTTTTAGTTTCCTATAATAATTTGGATGTTTAAATTCATGCGCCACGTTCTACTTTTGGACGTACTTGGATCTCATAATCTCTTCCTGATTTAGCCGTAAATATTCTCCAGGCGTAGACGGGATTAATTGGATTAATGTTTCTGTCGTCTCCTCCAGGGTGAAACTCTGTATGCGAGTCTCCAACTATTTCTTCCAGATCGTTTGTTAGATCCATTACTGCGGCTGATATTAGTTTTAATTGTTTTGGTTTCATGACTTCTCCTATTTGTTTAATTGTTTATTGAACCACTCTTGAAATTCTATTGGATTGATGACGTAGTAATTGGTTCCTGGAAGTTTGTAGATCCCCATGTCTGCAAGGTTCTTTTTCTTTCCTGTCTTTGTATCGTAAAGCCAGTTCTTCCAAGTCTTCTCTTTGATAGAGAACTTTTTAATTATCTCATACTTGTCATACCAACGATCTTCAAAATTAAAGTTCATGGTATTTAAATAAGGTATATTGTTTGACTATACCATTTGCCGTATATCTATATGGAAATTACTTTGGATCTTTAGCGGCTGTAAGTACGTAAGGCATTCTATCTGACGCCATTGTTTTATTATAAAGTTGAGATACTGCTTTGTATATATCTTTTGCTTTACCCACTTTGAATATGTTTCTGTAATCTTTTTTAAATTCATTCGGATCGCGAAATGTAGATCTGGTTCCTCTCCTTTTGGCGCCATATTAAGTCTCTTTTTATTTGAATAATGTCCCTTTCGAACTTTCTCCAGGGATCTATGAACTTCTGAACAACAAACAACTTGCCAAAAATTTAATCTATCTCCCCATGTTTGTTCAATTAAGTTTCCAACATCAAACCAAGTTTTTCCAAGCGCCTTTGTATATGCTTTGATACCTGGCCAACCATAGAACCAATCAATCTCTTTGCCGTCTTTACCGATAGGCATTAGCTTAATATTTTTAGGAAGTTTCTTTGGAAGTTTNTTTTTAGTTTTCATGATCTAATTTTTATCATGGCGGAAGAGAAGAGATTCGAACTCTTGGAACATCTTTCGACGTTCGGTCATTTAGCAAACGACTGGTTTAAGCCAACTCACCCACTCTTCCAAGCATGATCGTTTTATTGGTAGTGTAAGGAAAGTCCTGTCGCTACCAGGTGTAAATTTTATAACATGAATTACTTAATCTTCCTAATCTTAATTATATTAGAATATTCCTCATCAACAGACGTCGCGATTGATTTAGAAACCTTACTAAACTTCTTGTTTAGATAATTTCCTTCCAAACTATCTGTCTCTGTATGTCCAGTAATTGTAATCGTATCATAAGAAGATTTACTCTCTTCCGTTTCATTAACTTTATTCGTGAACGTGTTTCTGAACATTTTTAAAGCTACGTCTTTTAGTTCTAGATCTTTACATATACGATCCCACAAACCCCTAACATCTTTCATTCTGCTATCTTCCGTATTGTTTTCATTACCTTTTCTTAATAGTTCTTTGTTCACAGTCCTAACAGAAGGAAACATCCAACCAACATACTTTGTCCATGAATGAGTTTCTCTCATCTTCAATAAATCTTCGAGAACTAAATTAATGTTATGAGTGATCATAAACTTATCTGGTTTTTTAGTTTTGTTTATGAATGCGGGAATATTAACTTGTCCATAGATTATAACTTTTTTTCCGTCTTTAGTTATTTCTTGTTTATCCCAAACAACATCACGATCCATGTTTAAATGAAGAAGAGTTTCTTTTCTTCGACCACTGAACATGGATAACTGAATTAAATGAGTCTGAAATAAATACTCATGTTTTAATTCTTCACACTTCCAATAGATCCCGTTTAACTGATCTTGTGTAAATTCTTCCGTATTATATTTTGTCCAGGCTGAATGAGTTGGTCTTTCAATCTTAATTAAATCTAACGGGTTATGCGGAGGTTTTTTACCTAGCATTTGTTCACGGATTGCATGTTTCCAAACTGCACTTAAACTTTCTTTGATAACTCTTTTAGTACCAGGAGAAGATGTAAGAGTGTTNAGATATTGTCTGCAAGTAAAGTCATCCAACTCNATAATATTACTTTGACCTAACGGACTATCATAAACCGATACTCCAAAATCTATCTTCCCAAACTCTTTAGCGGGGAACTTGTTAAATAGATCCTCTGAATTGTTTATTCCATATTCTTCTTTGTATTCAATAACTCCATTTGTTAAATGATCAGAAGTTATATTCATGGCCTCTTGTCTAGATATCTTCTTACCATTAACGTCGTGATGATCATAACCAATCAAATAACGTAGTTGTTCTTTCATGGAGTTTTTATTTAAACTTTCAGAAGGTTTAGTTATCTTCGGCATACCTGACCTAATATAACTTTCGATAACTTGATTAACTGTATACTTTTTTAGTTCTCCAAGTTGTTCAGTATATCTATTTCTTTTTTTAAGTTGTTCTCCAACTTCTATATCCATATCCCAGGTTAAGTTGTTTGGATTGCCATACTCTTTTCTCAACCTACGTATCTCTTCTTCCATTGCTCTTACATTGAAGTTCTTCTTGTCATAATCCTTCATGAAGAAACGTTTAGATTTTCCTTTGATAATCTTTCCATTGGCCAAGGTTCTTTCAACTCCGTCATTCAACCAATAATCCAGGAAGATCTTCTTACGTCTATTCTTCCTTACATGTATCAATCCTAAACCCTGACACATCTGACCTTTGCAATATGGAAAGTTGTATCTAACATGATCCAACTGTTTTAGAGTCTTATCAGCTTTAACCTCTGTAAAATCAGAGACCAAGCTATCGATATCTCTATCTCGTAGTTTTAATGGTTTTGCCAATTTGCACCTCCAATTCGTCTAGTTGTTTTTGTAGTAGTTTGATCTTGTTCTGATTGATTAAATAGTCTGCGGTGTGAACATGCCGCAATATTGTATCTGGTCGAGAATCCTGGTCGAGATTTACCTGACGAGACTTGATCGAGTTTTTCATTTTTCATATCCTTTCTAAATATAACGTTTAATACCAAACACAATAAGGGTCGGACTAAACGGAACTAAAAGGAATTGAAAGTTATTAAAAGAATTGTCAAATAAGAACGTTAGCAACTCCTCGTGTTCAACTTAATTATACAGCAAAGACTAACAAAACGATAGAACAAACTGGGACATTATAGGAAACAGTCGAGAATAATCCGAGACTCGCAATCGTTGTTAATTAAATCGCCCCTATTAATACAATGTTAATTGATCGGGGATCGTTGGATTTACTTACGTTTTTGAGTCATCAAAGCATACGTTTTATAGGGATAAAAGACTCGTAAGAGTTGTAATAAGATGAGTCATTCTGACTCACTATGGACTCGCAAACGCCTACGGCGTTCGCTCGTCCGAGCAACTCAAAGGAGGCTCATTTGAACGGCTGTCTCCGTTCGTCTATGGAGTCTTAAACCCCA
>JGI24004J15324_10000931_pt1 | contig 11693 bp, 18 predicted proteins | sample LinPmetageLP32_FD_15324 | JGI IMG/M metagenome (IMG submission 15324)
TTACTTTATATATTCTTAATTCTAATCTACGTTCATCTTCAGCTAGATCGTAGTAGTCTATCATATCTTTAATTTTTTTTATTTTATCCTTCACAACTTAGACACTCCTCTTCTAAGTTAATTCTTGGGATTTTAATGTTAACATTCTCTGTATTTCTAGCCGCTGTAGTTCGCAGGTAATACATAGATTTGAGTTTGTTAGCTCCTGTCCAATGAACATGATTAACATATTCCAAATACTCATCATGTACTTCCTGTGGTGCAGTAGCTGGTGGTGGTTCAAAGAACAGGTTTACTGACTGCGCTTGGCAGACGTACTTCTGTCGCTGGTAGGCGTGTTCGATGACCCAAATCTGGTTAAGTTCAGGCGCTGTTTTAAATACTTCCTTTTCTTCTTCCGTGAGTTCTTCCAAGTCTTTAACAGAGCCTTCAGCAGCAGCAATATCTTTCCACGTTTGTTCGTTATTAATTCCTCTGTCTTCAAGCAGTTCCTCCAGATACTTATTCTTTACTTTGTACGATCCCGTGAGAGTTTTGTGCGTAAATACGTTAGCCCTTGTAGGCTCAATAGAAGGGCTTGTTCCACCACATATAATACTACTACTAGCATTAGGGGCAATAGCAAGGAGATGGGAATTACGCAGGCCACTATCAGCCATGTCAGGAGCCTCCCCACGGTTTCTAGCCAGAATCCGGGAAGCTGTCTGAGATCTTTCTTTGATGAGTTTAAACGCTCTATTGTTGAAGCTGGCGGCGTACATTCCTTCAAAAGGGATTCCATTACGTTGAAGGTAACTATGAAAACCCATCGCTCCAAGACCAATCGCCCGTTCTCTATATGCGCTATAAGCGGCTTTTGCAAAGCCTGTTTTATCTTGTTTAACATTTTTACTAAACTCCTCAAAGGTGTCATAAAAGCGACACGCATGTTCTCCTTGTGTAGCATTATCAACAAAGTGTTCTATAACATTGTCAAGCATCGCAATAAGATCACTGATGAATACATCGTCTTCTTTCCATTCATCAAAATACTCTAGGTTAACACTAGATAAACAGCACACTGCTGTACGCTCTTCACTGGTGGGTAGCGTGATCTCAGAACATAAGTTACTCTGACGTACCTGTAGTCCCATGTCCCTCTGAGACTGCGGTAGAGCCTCGTTACAGCGATCTAGGTTTACTATGTATGGTTCACCTGTCTCTGCTCTTGTGTGTATTAGCTGCCACCATAAGTCTCTAGCAGCTAAAGTTTTGATTGCTTGTTTAGATTTAGGATCTATCAGTCGCCATTGATCATCGTTTCTTACAGCAGCAAGAAAGTCATCTGTTATTGTAATTCCGTTGTGTAGGTTAAGACACTTACGATTAAGATCACCGCCAGTAGTCTTCCGCATAGCGATGAACTCTTCAACTTCTGGGTGAGTGATGTCCATGTATGCAGCATAAGAACCTCTCCTTGTCACGCCCTGATTAAAGGCAAGCATCTGACTGTCAACTACGTGCATGAATGGAATGCTACCAGTAGACTGACTACCGTTAGAAGTTGAAACGCCGTTACTTCTAACATCACCCCAATATCCACCCAAGCCTCCACCGCCACTTGCCAGCCATATGTTCTCATCATAGTGATCAGAAAGACCGCGCCTTGAATCAGGAACATAATTGAGAAAACAGCTAATAGGTAAACCACGTGTGGTTCCCCCGTTGCTAAGTATAGGAGTGCTAAAACCAAACCAACTCTTGCTTGCGTAACCGTAAAGTCGCTGTGCAAGATTGTAGTCAGTATGTCCTTGATACGTTGCACCATAGACGGACGCTCTTGCGAAGGCTTCTTGTGCATGTGTCTCATCTCCCCAAAAGTAGCGATCTTTCAGTGTCTCTAAAGAAAAAGTATCAAGCAGTTCTTCTCTATCATAATCAATCTGTATCCCTAAGTAATCCTGCTTTCCAATCTTTAATGTCATCCAAGTCATCCTTTTCTTTCAGTTGAGACTGCCTATAGCTACGTGTACGTGCTTTGTTTTGTTTCTTATCTTTAGCTTTGTTCTTTTTATGAAACTTTTCTATACGCTCTGCTTTTCTATCGTAGATACTCACTGGGATGCTCCACCATGTACGATATAAGACGCTCTTCATACCAACGCGCCTTACGCAAGTCTTCTATGGGCTTGCCTTTATAGCGGCAGCGCCAGTTATATTTAAGTGCATTACCTCGTAAGTAACCAATGTATTCGTCGTGTGTCAGCATTCCTTTGATTGCGTCTATACACTCCATACCTCCGTTGTTGTAATGTTCTGGTCTATTGACATTATCAAACTTAGTGCTGTTATCAGGTATGTTTTCACCAAACACAGGGTGATCATTAGGTTCATTATCAGACTCATCATCTATCCAAGCCAAATCTTTTCTGTGTCTCTTGTTCAATCTGTTCCACTCTTCTGGTGTTGCGTCATCAATGCTCTTCATTGCATCTCCACATTTAGTTTATCGTTACGCTTCTTGTAGTCTTCAGACTCTCTAGCTTTCTTATCAATCCAACTGTCAGGTATACTGTCCTCACTGAACCACCTGAATCCATTAGCTGTAGCCCATTCACCGTGTGATCTCTTAGTACCATCTCTACGGCGCTTGGCTCCCGGCATAGGGGCTGATGGATTAGCAAACAAGAATACCAGTTCTGTGCTTTTGGGGAGTATTTTTTTCACCCATATATATTTATTGTACTCTTGGAAGTCCCAGAACCTACCCTTAGACTCAAGTAGTATAGTCTTTCTGCCAATCTTTCTAACAAAGTCAGGCTCATACTTATGCTCAATAACATACGGTACATGCTCTGTATGATGCTCCCAATCTTTCAAGATTGATTCATGCAGAACCATCTCCCAGATAGAGTCATACTTGTTACCATCTTTCTTTACAAGCCTTGGTCTAGGGACTCTAGGTTTTCGCCAACCACTTTTAGTTTTAATGAGTCACCAACCTTTGTAGATCTTCCATATCTATACTTTCAACTTCTCTACCTTGCTTGACTAGTTTCTTTATACACTTGCGTACCCACTTGGGAGAGTAGAAACTTAATCTTAAAGTCCTCCTGACCATGAAGTAATTTTGTGCAGGTAAGAACTGATGCACGTTATTTAAATTAACTTTATCATGTTCCTCTTCAGGCACAAGAGTTTTTAACCAATTAAGTAGCAGGGCATCTGTCTGCCTGCTAATTCTTTTGCATATCTTTGGACTCATTAAACGAACAACTCCTGTACATTAGGGGTAGATGTAACCCTTGTGAAATACTTTATACCGTTGGAATACTTGAAGGCTCTAAGTCCTCTACCATTATTAGAGTCTGACCAGCACTGATTCTTAAAACCACAGTAAGTGCAGCCAGATCCAAGGCGCATGTTGCCTTTCTTTCCTTCAGGGATAGGAGTGTAACATCGTTCAGGAGGGGTGTCAGATTTTAGATTACTTTTTAGTACATCTATTCTAGTCCCTACATTAGGTTTTGTCAAGTCTCCCGGACGAAATAATGCAAGTTCTCCTGTCTCTTTGTTGATAGCTAAGAAGCCACCATTGTTTGTCCCTTCAGCAGCCTCGTAACCTGCAAGCTGGTACATGTAACCAAAGGGATCGTCGGTATGGAGAGTACCTTCTTTGAACTTCTTAAATCCAAAGTTAGATGCAGTCTTGATGTCTACTACTTCTCCATCTATCTTACAGTCCATGTGACCCACGATACCATCTACTTCAACTTCTTTCTGCTCGTCACTGAGATCATGTCCAGACATCTTAATTAACAAGAGGAGTACTTCTTCTAGCAGATGACCGTATAGGAACTTAATGTGAGTCGGTGCTTTGAGAGGCGGGGGAGGCTTGTCACTTTTCTGCTCGTACCATAACTGTCTTGTAGGTCTGCCTATGTTGCTCATACGCAAACCTTTTGACTGTTTCTTGGGAGTACACCAATGTACCAACGCAGCCTTCATGCTTTCACCAAAGTCTGAGATCATCTCATCGGTGAGTTCGATGTCCTCTCCACTAGAAAGAACTTCTATTTTAGAATAGATGTCATCTACTAAGGTGCCAAGATCTTTAGAAGAGTTCAAACTGATGTGCCTCTGGGAATATTTTATCTAGTTTGTCGGTAGCTACAGGGTGGCTCATGTAAAACCATTCACCTTTGCGACCAACACCTTTAGCCGATAGCTCTTTATGTGCCATAGCTTCTGCCTCTCTTCTGTCCTCTACTTTATAAGACTTGATTAACTCGTAGTCTCTGTAGGGTGATCCTGTTTGGAATTGTTTTATTCTGTCTTCAGCGTCCATAGCCATTCCAACTTTAATCCAACCGGGGAAAGAAGCACTATGCATGATGTATATATAACCTGCCTTAGATTTTCCGTAACCCTCTAATGAACTAAATGCTACGTCAGAAAATCCTGAGTACTTACCTGCTTTGTACAGAGGGTGTGATTTAGACACATACTTACCATCTACATACATATTAGTTAGGCTGTTCCTAGCTGCACGGGCCTTGCATTTATCAGGATTATCTTTGTAGTAGTAAGGCTTTCCTGTTCTAGGATTAATGCGTTTCTGTTCAGGCTCTTCTTTCTTGTCGTACTTAGTCAAAAATCTTTCTACAAAATCCATAATCCCTTTAGAAGAAAAGTGCATCTTAGGTAGTGATCCTATTTTATAAGGTGCCCATCGACCAGTAGTATAGTAATAAGAATAAGCCTTGTCATTGTTGTAGACCCACAACATACTGGCCCCTTGCTTTAGTTCGTACTCAATGCCTCTGGAGTCTAGGTAATCCATTACAAACTCTACTGTTTGATTTGTATCATGCCTATATATTTTTTCTCCCTTTGAGTTTGTACGTGCATAAGTCCACCGATATTCCTCAGTGTGTTTCTGACCAGTTGCTTCCGACATTGTACTCTCCATCCAACGGACAATTTAAATTAAAATAAAGACCTGCTTTTCGTATTGACTCAACGCCTAGATTGCCTACAGCGTCTGCTATTGTCTCTCTTGCTTCTATCTGCCACTCGTCGTGAACATTAGCCACAAAGTGTGCGTCCAGATTCTGCTGCTTGATCTTGTCGTTAAGTATAACAAGAGCCTTCTTCATTACAATAGCTCCAGCACTCTGAAGTAAAGTATTGAGAGCAGCATGTTGACTTCTAACAAATAATTTCCTGCCATCTATTCCTTTAATGTAGCCATCTTCTGCCGCTCTTGCAACTCTATTTTTAAGATTCTTGAATGCTGGAAGATTATCGAAGAAAGATTGTCTAAGTCTTGAACCAACCGATCTACCTCCACCTGCCACGCTGCCAAGCTTTTCATCTCCTGCTCCGTATAAGAGTGCATAGATGAATGTTTTAGCCTGATTTCTTGATTCAAGTCCCGCAAGTTTTTGGTTAGCAGTGTGGATGTCTCCGTTAATGATTTCATTTGTGTACTCCTGATCATCCATATAGTGAGCAAGCATTCTAAGTTCAAGGCCACTAGCATCAATACCTACAAGCTTATGCCCTTGTGGAACCGTCCACAGTGCGCGACACTTGCCACCAAAGGGTGAGTTAGAACTAGGTACTTGAGCCATGTTAGGTTCACGGTGTGTCATACGTCCTGTAATAGCACCATTAGGTATGACAAAGCCATGCACCCTGCCATCCTCCTCAACCGCATCTCCCCAAGAAACAATTTGAGTAACACGCTTCTGGTACATAAGGTATGCGTTTATCAGATCAGCTTCAGGTATACCCTTGACCTCTGCTAGTGTCTTCTCATTTACTATAGGTCTACCGTGTGCAGTAAACTCCGTAGGCTTCCACCCAAAGTCTTGAAGGTACTCACCAACCTGCTGCCTAGAGCTTAGATTAAAGTCTTTAGATCTGCTGCGTATCACAGGTGAGCATTCCTCTACACAGTAGTTTGCCTTTGATAGTTTCAAAGTCATCAAGTCATGCTCTGCCTTGGTCAGTCTGACTCCAGTACCACTAGCGAAAGAGCAAGAGTCTGCCATCTTGCTTAGGTTTCCCTGTCTTGTGACTCTTGGATAGAGCTTTGTTTTTGTGACTTTTGGTTTAAAGACATGCTTAACCTTGGCCTCTGTCTTAGCGACCACCTCGCGTAGTTCAGCAAGAAGTAACTCTGCTGCCATATCATCGTATAAAAATCCATGACGCTCTTGCTCCTTTAGTATGTCTGCAATTGCATGTTCGATTTCTAATGACTCTTTACTGAACCCACGGGACTCTTCCCTCAGTGCATAATATACCTTTAGATTTAAATTAACATCTTGTATACAGTAGTCCAGCATCTCAGAGGAGAAGCCGCCACCAAAAGAATCAAACTCTATCTTAGATGAGCCTAGCTTGTATCCCCAAGCCTTCAGTCCATGTCCTGCCTCTCGCACTGGATCAAATAGCCTTGAGAGTACCAGAGTGTCTACGATCTTTTGTCCTACACCCAGTGTCTTAAACCTTGTCAAGTCCCTAAGTACAGGCAGATCAAACCCTATGATGTTATGACCAATTAATTCATCAGCACTACAAAGTAATTTACATCCTTCTTCGATCTGATCAGGCCCATAGGTATACAGTTGTTCAGTCACTAAATCCTTAGCGACGATGCACCATATCTTTTTAGCATCTAGATCATCTGTCTCTATGTCGAAAACTAATTTCATTACTCAAACCCCAGTGCTATTTCTTTGTCTTCAGACGGGGAGTTACTAATGTCATCCCCCTGTACCTCACTGAGTCTACCTGTCTCATTGTCAAATACAAGCTGCGTAGCTAATCCTACGTCACCTGTGTACCTACTCTTCAGGATGCGTACTCTGGTTGTCGAAGCTTCTAGTGGATCATCAGATTGCTGGTTACGTTCAAGTGAGATGACACAATCAGACAACTGTGCAATAGACTGACTGCCCCGTAAGTGGCTCAGACCTGTCTCTATTCCATTCTCATGGCCTTTGTTACCATCGACACGGCGAAGGTGAGACACAAGTATAACGCCTGCTCCTGTCTCTTCTACAAGGGTTCTGAGGCGGTGCATGATAGCATCAATGGATCTACGCTCATCTCCTTCAACTGTGGTAGACACAAGCATGTGGAGGTGGTCAATGACTACCCACTTACAGTTACAGCCTATGATCATGAACCTTAGTTTGCTGAATATAGAGTCAATGTCATTGGCACCAAAGTGAGCATGAATCCAGACACGGTTGTTGTTCTCACCATCGTACATCACATCAAAGAACTTATCTAATTCTTCTTCAGTGTACTGATCTCTTATCCTGTCAATGTGAAGCTTGGCATTTGCTTCAATAGAAAGAATGCCATCGACAGTCCTGTTGAATGTTTCTTCTAGTGCGATCACTCCTACATTGTCAGGTGTAGTTTTAATTAGCCAGTGTTCTAGTTCGCGTGTAACACTTGACTTGCCTAGACCAGTACCGCCCGTCAGTGTGATCAGTTCACCATGACGTAATCCCTCTAGCTTCTCATTCAAACCTTCCCAAGGAAAAGGAAATGACTGCACCTTCTCCCTGTTCTTATACTTGTCCCTGTTCTCTGAAACACTAAGAACACCAGACGGTGTATAAGTTTTGGAGGCCCACCATGCTTGCACATAGTTCCTGTGATCCTGCTTTTTGAGCATGTCATTAGCATCTTTGAATCCTTCAGGGAGGGACATGATCTTAGCCTTGCTAGGCTTCAGTAGACGAGCTACACGCTTCGCTGCTTCCCTCCCTGCCTTATCCTCATCGAAGTTAATGATCACTGTGTCAAAGCTTTCTAGGTACTCTAGTGAGGATTTAACATCACGCTCTGCACCATTAGCACCTGAACGGATACTTACTACAGGCCACTTAGAACCTAGTAGTTCGTAAGCTGCCATAGCGTCACACTCTCCTTCAACCAAGGTGACATACTTGCCTCCTGATTGAAAGATGTGTTCACCAAACAAGCCTGACTCTTTGATTGCTCCTCTGGTAAAGAAGTTTTCTTTTCCTGTAGATCCAAGAACCCTTTCCTTATAGGCAACAATCTCTTTGTCTTTGTAGTAAGGGTATAGATGTTTAATTATTGAACCATCAGAGTCTGTCATACATCGAACACCATACTTCTTGGCAGTGTCCTGTGATATACCCCGATCTCTGAGGGCAACGTACTCACCTTCCTCTGCGAATGTCAGAGGCTCGTTACTTATTACGTTAATTTGTCTTTCTCCCACAGGCTCTTCACCTGTTAGCTGATTGTATTGTCTGCTACTAAACCTATCATTACATGAAAAACAAAATGCACTACCGTCTTCATTGATAGATAGAGCATCGCTTGAGCCACACTCAGGGCATGGCTGATGCAGTTTTACAAATGTCAAGACTTCCTCCTAAAAGAAAGGGGCCGTAGCCCCTGTGTTTAAGATGCGAAACCCGCAAACTCTTCTTCCTCTTTTTCTTCTACTACTAACATATCTTTAGTTAACTGCCCAGCTACAGCACTATTGAATCCCCTGAGTGCCATGTCTAGTTTAGCCACAGTCTTCTGTGCTGCCCTCAACTCTTTGTCTGTCTCCAGCAAAAGATTGAATGCAAGCTTACCCTCATCCGTAAATTTCTCTACAGCATAGGTGCCATCGTCGGCTGTAAAAGTCCAGCCCTTAGCCTCTTCACTCATAGTAGCTCCTTTAAAATGCTAGTGATTCTAGATTCACAGGTGCAGCAGATGCAATGTCACCTCGCTCAATAAGATTGAGGATCTGAACTGCCTGTAGCTGTGGTCGAACTATCTTATTTACTTTACCATACTCCTTCCTAGCCCATTGGACTGCGATGGTAGAGCCGTTGCCGATAGAAACATCAGTTGGGTTCTTGTCCTTGTCAACCACAATAGGTGGTGTGATCTGAGTCCCATCTGAGTTGTGTGCCCATGTAGCAAACTTAATCACAGGGTCTGGCGTAAAGTTCTTACCTCCCGCTGCAACCAAGAAAGACTCTGAGAATCCTGCCTGTTTAAACATATCAAAGACATCATCTGATACAGCTAGGAATAGCTCATACCAAGAAGCTGTTTTATCATAGTTCAAATTAGGAACTACCAAGTGTGGGTAGTAAACCTGTCCCTCTACAATGTTGGGTGGGTTCATATAAAACTCCTATGTTTCATTTAAGGTAAAGTTATTATACTCCCTAATGAAGGGAATGTAAACATCTTTTTCAATATCAAGATCAATTGCTTCACTAAACTCTACCAACAAATTGTTGCCACTAAATTGTTTAGTACACGAAACAATTGCACACTTATTCTCGTACAATAATCCCATATACTTTGAGGTAGTGAAAGCAGAGTACTCTTGTTCTGTCATGAATATTTTAGTCATGTAGTAGTTCATCCAAAAAGTCACTGAACAATCTTCCCAAGTCATCATCCATGATACGCCAGCATCCTACTTCAGCGCACCTGTCTCTGACAAAATCAAAGAACTTCATCTTGACTCTTGATGATGGGGTGACTGTGGTTATTCGTAATGCCCACAACTGCGCCCACCAATCGTCCAGTTCGGAGTAGAACTCTGCCTCTGTGTCAGTCGCACTCATGTGTTTCCTCCAGTGTTAAGTAGTTTTCAATGTAGTTTATCACAAACTCCTCGCCATGTTTAAGGCATAACTGAAGTGCCTCCTCACGCACAAGGTTAGTCACTGGAGCCTCTAGTGTATAGACTTGTGAATACTTGAGAATATGATTCGACACATCAATTATGTTCTGCATGTTACTACCTTACGCTGCGAGTGACTTGGCTGCAAGTCGAACAAAGTCAGTACGCTTGGCCTTGATTGCTAGGATGCTACCTTCAGCAGTCTTCTTGGCAGCAGGAGCATGTGTACTCCAGTGGGTCATAGCGTTGTACGCAGCCCAGTGAGTAGACCCTAGTGTCTTCTGCTCATCAGTGGTGTACTGGTTCCACATGTACTGTAGTGAGCGATTGCGGTACACCTCTGGCTCTGCCATCAACTCAGTGACAGACATGGTAGGCTTGGACAATACAAACTTACACTTAGCTGCAATGGCGAACACATTGAATGCCTCGCGGTTAGTGATGCTGTTCTGAGTCCAGTTCTTCCATCGGTCTGCCTCATGCTGATAGCTGTTGAGTGCAGCAGCCAACTTGCGCTGGGCATGTTCAGTATCCATGCTGATGGTGTGCTTCGCCTTGTACATGCTGAAGTTATCTATGAACACCTGACCATTAGTGCAAGCCATACGCACCGCACCTATCTGTAGGACAACAGCCCATACACCGTTGAATGAGGTACGCCCATTAATCTGGAACACACTGGCATCACCCTTGGCAGTCTCTATGGTATACTCAGGCAGTGTGACTGTGACTGTACCCAAGGCACCATCGGGAGACATCATGGAGTTAACAGAGGCACCCTTACAATTGATACCTGATGCCTTACAGATGTTAATCATGGCATTGTATAGATCACCGTACTGTGCACCCTTGAAGTTATAGCTAGGCTTAACCACATTGATAGGTGGCTCGTTAGTACCTGCCACATGTAAACCTCTACGTGTAGTATCAATATAAGCATGACCATCAATGTTAGTATAGAACATAGGTCTAGCTTCTATTACTGTATTAACAATATCAGGTACTTCTAGTTGATCAAGAGGATGTACATTGTGGTTAACAAAATTAAATACATTAGTATTCATTACTTTTTCCTTGGTTATAAAATATATAGTTATCTGTATGTAACTCTATTTGAAATAGATTATAGCATACAGAATAGTGGTTGACGTTAATTAAATTGTAACAGTGTGTTACAGGATGTTTCATTTCTCTGAGTGTCTCCTGCACCTCCTTACTACTGCCATTACACTATCCCTAGTTAAATTAAGTTCAGACATGATCTTTGTGATAGGAGTGCCAGTACCGTACAGGGTGGCTATCTTTATAGCTTGCTTAGTAGGTGTCTGAGTGTACCCAATAGGCCAGTGTCTCTCAGGATAGAACTTATCAAGATTTTTCTGGGCCTTGATAGCTCTGTAGAATGTATCGTTCATGCTTCATCAAACTCCTTAATCAACTCCTCGACAGACTTCTTATCACCACCCTCCCACTTATCTTCAAGTGAGTAGTACATAAAATCTTCTAGGGACTGTCGGGAACATCTTCTAACAAAGCTAAGAATAGCCTCTTCCATCTCATCTATTTCATCACAAGTCATCTTCATCCTCCAACTTATCAATAACCCACTCTAGTCTTTGCACAAAGGTAGACACAACAAGACGCACAACGTCGTGAGGGTTCGTCTCAGAGGTGTTCTTTATGTATTGATGTAGAGTCTTTAACTCATCCAAAGCCATCTCATGATTACTCATGCTTGCTCTCTCTCGTTGTACATGTCACCCCAAAACTCCAGATCGTCGTGCAAATCTTTTAGAGCATCACGGGCATCAGTGAGTCGATCATATCTCTTGGGGCCAGCGTTAGGAAGCTTCTCCCTTTGTCTCTCAAAGTATCTAACACGTTCCATCAAAATATCTTTAACCTCAGTCTGCACAAGCTCACGCAATCTACTTTCAAATTGCTCCTTACTGCCATTAACTATGAGAGCTTCTCGACTCTCAGAATGAATCACAAAATGATCCACAAATAAATC
>JGI24004J15324_10000937_pt1 | contig 11649 bp, 15 predicted proteins | sample LinPmetageLP32_FD_15324 | JGI IMG/M metagenome (IMG submission 15324)
TCTGTGTATTGAACAGAAGCTGGAGCTGTTGTTCCATCTTGTGTTTGAAGCACTAAAGCAGTTTGAGTTACGTTGTGCACAACAACAGTTGTACCGCCATCAAGTATTTCATCAGCTTGAGTTGCAACAATTTGTGCACCTGAACTTGAAGTACCTACTTCATAACCTATATCTCCAGTACCTATTACTGGTGCAACATCACAGAAAATTTTAATGTCTGTAATGATTGTGTTAGCTGGTTGTACAAATGTACCGATAGTTGGTGAATCACCTGCTGTTGTATTTACTGTTACGCCAGATGCAAAACCTACATGTTTTACATATTTGTTAGTAACAATACCTGTTGAGGCAATATCTACTACATCAGTTTCTACGCCTGTTGTAGAATTTTTAGATATTACTTTAAATCCATTCTCGGACCTGACTGGTCCAGTAAAAGTTGAGTTTGCCATGATTCCCTCCTGAGAGAATATACGTTTATCATCTTGGCTTGTCTGCTAGGTCAGTTGATAAACAATTAAAATTAATCCTAGTGCTTTTGATTATAAACAAAAAAAAAGGGGTAAACAATGTTTACCCCTTATTTTAATCTCACTGAGTTATAAAGTGGAGATTAAGACTTCTTTAAGATCTGTTAGAACTATGCTCCTGGTGATCCAAAGATAGCTCTTGGATTAGAAAATCCAAAAGAATATCTTTCTCTCGCCTTAAAACGCATGTTGCCAGTATCGAAATCTCCTTCCATTGCAGTTGACAAAGGAGTTCTTTCAAAATGTTTAAACCCATCAGGGCAATCAGTTTTGATAAAGAACGCATCTGTATCTGTTAAGAAGTGATTTACGACGTAGCCTTCAGGAACCATACCCATGTTTCTTACTGCATTGATATCGTTATCTGAAGTGCCAACTCTTCCTGGAGTGTCCATAAGCCTGTCAGCAACAAACTGTAGATTTGTAGGAACGATAAGTTTCATACCTCTAAGAGCCAAGATCATGTCTCGGTCATCTTTGAAGTTTGCTATATCGATCAATGAATTTTCTAATGAAGTTTCATTCAAATCAGCAGGTGTGCTTAGCTCATTGGATAACGAGCCACCACTAGCTAGTGGGTGGTCAGTAGCACAAAGCTCCTTACCATCACCACCAGTGAAGTTAGAATTAAAGGCGTTGTTTAAGATTGATGCAGCTTTAACTTGTTTCGTGTGAGCCATACTTCTAGCTAATGCTTTAGTATACCTCGATCCAAGTCTGTCATATAAGTTGTCTTCGATAGCTTCCTCAGTAAGAGCAAATGCTAATGCAATTGTCTCATGAGTGTATCTAGCACTATATGACTCTGAAGCCGTATCAAAACTTACACCTTGTCCTTCTACTTTCGTAGGGGCGTTACCAAAACCAACGAGTAATACATCTTCTTCAAACGCTCTGTCTGAAGAAACTGTGTCGTAGATTTCGGCGTGCTCGTTTTCGTATCTTTGATACTCCATTCCGAAAAGGGCGTTTAAACCAGGTTCTAATTCTTTCGCTAATTGTGCTCTAGATATTGCCATGTGTTAAACCTCTTATGCTAATCCAGCGCTTTTCTGACCCATAACGTGATTCTGAATAACCACAATTACGTTAGTGCCAACGCTAGATGTATCGGAATTTTCTGGATCTTGAGAAATATCAATAGCTTTCAACGGTAAAGTCGCTGTCGTATTACCAGTTGATGTGTCTAATTGAATTTTAGAAGTTCCAGATTTAGTATCGCCAACAGGTGATGATTCTATTACATCAAAATTACCAAACAAATCGGTGACGGGGAAAGCCTCGTCCGATTGAATGCTAAATTCGACCATAGGGTCATCAATTATGTTAGCAACGATGTCGCTTGCAGCAATACTACCAGGGTAAAAGTTTTTAAATACTTGTTCGCCACTCGTAGGGTCAGTGTATGAAACACCATTAAAGACACCAACTATAGGTACAGTGCCACTTGCAGCATGCCTACCTATTGTTCCAGAAGTGAGTTGTGTTACCAAATCACCTTGGAAAATAGCAGTAGTCGCGCCACTCGCGATTCTGTATCTTTGTTGGCCACCAGTATATGGGGCTCCACCGACTTTACGAACAGGAACTAGACCTATTTTTGTAGTTTCGTTTGCCATGTTTTTTTTACGTTAAATTCCAAACGGTTAATATTAAGAGGCACTACTTAGTACCTCCACCAAATGTTACCTTGCTATTCCTTTCCCTAGAGATAGGCATTGCAGGATTTTCTTCACGCATCAAGTCGTTATCTACAGCTGTCATTTGATTTGCGGTTTGTTGTTGATAATACTGGTCTCGTTGATTGACGATATCCTCGTCTATCTTGCATAGTATTAATCCACCGACACCGACAACTCCAGCGTGACGACCTTCATCAATTGTAGGGTAATCGTAACCAGGAACTTCATCCGGTCTTACTGGCTCCCAACCTTCTCTAAATCTTTTAGAGACGTTGCTTCGATCATCAAAACCGAGAACCTCAGCTCTGATCCAACGATACTTAACCCCAGGGGGTGGATCATTTGGAACAGCGAGCATACTTGGGGGAGCCCAAGGTTGCTTAGCTTTTTTAGTTTCCCTAGTTTCTTCTGATCTAGGAGTTTTGTTTACTGTCTTAGTTTCCTTATTCACGATTTTTGTAACCTCGCTTTTTGTATTGCGTAATCTTTAAATGAAACGCCTAAACGTTTCGCCAATCTTTGCTCGCTTGGAGAAAGCTCCACTCGATTACTATTTTTGCGTCCGGTTGATGTAGTGCGTGATGGTGAAGCAACCGTCTGGACGGGTTTCTGGTCAGCTTCCACGTTTTTAAACTTGTTAGGCAATTCTTGTTTTAGCCTATCGTCGAGTTCATTGTAGTACTCATCTGAATTTAAATCAAAGCCTTCGTTCGCTAAATTCTCATGAATCGATAAAGCGACGTTGGTCATAATACGATCTTGCCCAAACCAATCGTTTGTGCTGGCCCAAGATTGTGCCTTCGGTGAAGGTTGAACATACTCATTAACTTCTGGTTGTTGTTCAGAAATTGGCAGTTCTGTTGGTGAATCAATTTGAATGTTATCCATTCTAGATCTTGCTTCACTTGCTTCAATGTATTTCTTTTCAGCAACGGCAGTACTTAAAGCTTCAGTTGCTCTACCTATTGATTCAGCATCATTAGACTCAATAGCCTGTCTGTGTGCTTGCTTCGCTAGTTCAATTGCAGCTTCAGTTTCGCCTTTACGACTTTCAAACATATCTTGTTCAAAAGTTTGTTTGCTGGCTTTTAATTTATCGTTTTCGTCTTTCAGATTTTTGGCATATTGTACTGCCATTAATTCACGACGTTGAAAATCTTTAGCTTGCGCTACTGCTTTATTAATTCTATTTTGAGCAATAGCAGCTTTTTTCTCTACTTCAGATTTTTCTTTAGTCTGTTCAATAACTCTGGGACTTGTCTCAAAGTTTTCTTGAATCGTATCTTCTTGTAGAGGCTTTAAGCCATCTTTGTTTTCTTCCAACTCAATGTATTGAGTTTCCTCAGTAGGTTGTTCATCTTTTGCTCTTCTGCCAACCGGCATAGCAGCTTTTTCAATTTGCTCTTCAGAAATATCTGGAAGTTCGTATTCTTGTCTCTGTTCTTGTTCAGCCATATATTTTACCTATAAAGTTTTAATGTCATCAGGATCCGCAATGGTTCCAATGATTTCATCATCATTAATTATTCTTACCTCATGGTTGTCTTCGAGACGAAACTTCGCCCCAGAATAACGACCAATCAATACCCAGTCTTTTGGTTCGCACCAAACCTCACCCTCAAATTTTTCTTTATCTTTGTAAGCTGTTGGGCCTACTTTTAATACGTAGGCAACTACCGTTGCTACGGATTCTCTTTCTAAGGTTGAGTCTGTTAAGTGAATACCACCTTCGGTTACGCCCTTACCACGGTAAGGTAAAACCAATAAGCGCCACCCAGTGGGTGTCGGCATTCGATCTAATAATGATTTGTCTAGCAGGGTTGGGTCTAAGACCCTTTCTTCTGCTTTGATATAGGCTTGATCAACTTTTTGTTGTGCAGCTTTTCTTTCTTCGTCTGCGATGTGTTTTGGAACCACTAGTTCTGACATCGATTAATCCTCTCTTTGCAGCACCTCTTTTATTTCCGCCTCCAGGGAGCGAAGTGCTGTAAGCTCTCCTATGTGGAATCGGTAATCTTCAATGGATTGTATATTACCTCCGCCCAAACTATCAAGTATATCTTGCTCTCTTTGACGAATTTTTTTTAATAGCCATTCAGCTAAATTTACTGCTTCCATATAATTTCTGAGTCAGTGCAAGTTTTATCGGGGGGATTGGAGAGATATAAAAACTCAACACTGACCGTTATTTCCTCTGTTTAATTAATAGTTCTGCTTGTTTAATTCGGTTTGAAGCGGCCAAACGATCACGTCCTAAATCATCTTTCAAACGTGCTATCTCTTCAGTGACGTTTAATTTTTGTTTGGCTAGTTCCATTTGTTGCATGGTTCTTTGCGCATCAAAGTCTTGACGCACCATGAACTCTTCACGTTTTCTTTCCACGTCTTGCGCTTTGATATTTAATTCTTTATCACGTAAAGCCACTAACGGATCTGGCGGTGGCATTGGAGGCATGAAGGATTGATTGACTTGCGCCATTAAGCCAGCTTCAATTTGCGCCACATCTTTAGACACTGCTTCGGATAATCTTTGCATCATCATTTGTGCTTGTTCTGGTGGCATCTGTTGAATCATTTGCACAGTTTGTAAATATTCAGGATCTTGCGTGTTTTGCATTTCAACTAATTCAGCGGCTCGTAACGATACGTGCTGATAAACGTGAGCTTGCACAGCACCCAATACCGCTGGGTTAGCTACCACAATACTAGTCCCAGCAAAAGATAAATGCACATTGATATGCGCATCGTGATCTTGCCCAGGAAAAGCTTGCACAGGTTTACCGTTTAGCAGTGCCGAGTTTTCACCAGCTGGATCTGCCGGTACAGGTTGTGGCGGTGGCGGTAACAAACGTTCAATGTTTTGCACACCCATCGCTGCATACATACGACGATAGCCTTCGTAAATACCTTGCGGTCCATGAATCTCTGGATTTGAATTTACTACCGTTAAGATTTCTTGAGCTAACATCACGCGTTGGCTCATGGAGAATATATTAGGATCTGAAACTGGGAGGACATCAACTCGATTGTCAAAGTCCGCGCTCTTAATCGTGGCATCGCCGTTGGCGGTTAGGTAAGGATATTCAGCTGGTAAATACTCAGCAAAAACTTTTGCTAATAAAGTAAATTCAAAACGTTGCGAAGAATGCAAACGTTTGTGAATGGCTGACATAACTTTAGTGCCACGTTCTAATAAAGCTACTGTGGTGCCAACTGGCATGTTGGCATTAGAATCGCCAATTTGTGTATCAGCTAACGCAGCAAAACGTCGGCCACTTTCGACTAGCGTGCCGAGTAAATTTAATAATGTGCCTGATGGTTCTTTGTATGGTAAAGGAATGAAGGCATCACGTAAGTTACCCCCAGGTGCATCCATATCACGAAACTCTCCTGGTTGTAGCGGTTGATCATCGTTGCGAATACGAATACCACGTGCTTTGAAACCGGCGGGTAAGTTGCTCAAAGTTCCGGCATCAATTAATTGACGTAGTATTGAGGTTGACGCTTTTGACAGCCCACCGATCATGTGGGTCAATCCGAATCCATAAAAGCCCAAGCCTGGTAAAAATTTGTAATGAACAAAATAATTTATTTTTTTCTTATTAGCATCATCCTCTCGATAGTTACGACGAATGGCTAGAATCTCACTAGAGTCAGTTGATAAAGTAATAACATACGGCAACTTAATACCCGTAGCTTCATCCTCAGCATCTATGTCTTCAAAACCTGGTAGATCCAATTCGGTATGTATTTCTAAAACACTACACGTATCGCTTTCACCATAGCTCGGTTCAACACCTTGCAACTCATCAATTTCATCTTGTACTTCGTTATAGTCTTCACTAATGATAGCTGAAGTAGATAGTTCGACATCACGATAGAATCCAGCTTTTTGTAGTTTACGAACGTCATTCATTGACATTTCAATTTGGTGAGTAATTCTAGTAGCGCTATAAATATCGGTAGTAGCGTAAGGCACAATTAAATCTTCAGCCGGAATAAATCTAGACACAGCTCGATCTAAATTTTGATCGTAATAAACTTTACGGAAGGCTGAACCAGAAAGTGGTAAATAAAATAATAGTTGATCGGTTTCACTATCATACTCTTCCATGACCGTCATCAACTGGTAATTCATAAATTCACGCACTCGATCAGCTTGCGCATCACTATCTGGGGTAGGTGCACCCATGACTTGGGTACGTACTGGACCGTTCGACGGAATTAATTCTTTGTAAGCTTGCGCTTGGAACTGAGTAACTGATTCGGCTAAGAGTGGGTGCATGACTCCAGAGGCACCATCAAATGGTTGCGAACGCTCTTCGTAGTTCATGCCTAAAGTTTCTAGGCCTTCTTTGTAAGTAGTCTCCCAATTTTGACGTGAGGCTCTATCACCTTGAACAGCATCAACTAAGTCGTTATAGATTACATTTAAATCATCGTCTTCTATATATTCAGCTAAGTTGTCGTTAAATTCTTCTTGAATGTCTGGTGTTAAGACCGGACCAAAACTAATGGTACCGTCTTCTTGCGTTTCAAAATCGCCTAAATCTATCTCGCTATCTTCAGGAACGCTAACTTCAATTGACTTGTCTTTGTTTTCAACCTTTAACTCAGCTTGATCAGCTGCATCTATTGCTTTGTCTATATCTGCCATCAGTGTATTGTCTCATTTTCCATTGACATTTTTGCAAACATTAAATTTGTCAGCTCGCCAACAATTGTTAATCCCATAGTATCGGCTATTTCTTGAGCAGAAGCAAAGTCTGGAGCACAAATACTTGGACCTTCATAAATTTCTTTATCCAACCAAGCGGTGTATTCTGTTAAAAAAAGTTTCATTCTTCATCGTTATATTGAGCTAATATTGATTCTATCTTTTTTTCGCTAGAATCCAATAGTTTTTGTGAATGATTAGTAAGCATCACACCATAAGTGTAAGCATTAATACTTTCTTCTAAAGGCAAATCCCCAGCTTCTAAAGCTTCAACAACTTTTTCTAATTTTTTTAAACTCTCTTCAAACTGTAAATGATCTACGACTGGCAGATTATTTTTCAAAGTAAATTATCTGCCTGACCTAGCCTGCTTTCTATTAACTGTTCTTTTTTTAGGAAATGTAAGTCCAGGTGATTTTTTAGTTCTAGTTGCTTTAGGTCTGTTGTCTTTAGTTCTAGTTGCCTTAGGTCTGTTGTCTTTAGTTCTGGTTGCTTTAGGTCTAGTGTCTTTAGCTTTTATTGGTTTTGGACTTTTAGCATTTAAGTATTCACGTAAAGTTTTATAACCAGCTGCTTTTACTTGATCAGCAGTTACTCTAGCGTATTTTTTGCCCTTATAGGAAAAAGTATCTCCAAGTTTAGAGGCTTTAAAAGCTTGTCCAAAAGTAGTACTTTTTGGTTTAGGAGCGCCCCCTCCAAATCCAGATTTTTTATTTGGTTTAATTTTAGATTTGTTTCCAAAAGGTGAAACACCGGAAAGCTTGCTTGCTCTTAATTTTTTTGCAGCAGCTTCTTTTGTAGCCTTCCTTTTTTTTATTCTTTCATTTCTTCTTTTTTTAATTCTTTCAAACATAATAATCCTCTAATAATAAATATTTTGTCTTGACTCATTATCTTCCATAATTTCATCAGAATCAAGCGAGATAAAATTACCTTGACGAAAACGCATCAAGGCTTGCGTCATGGAATCTACCAAGTCATCATTCTCGCTGTACGGAAAAGCCGCGCACTCTTCAATCAGTTCTTCAGCAAATGCCATTTCTGGTGCCCACACCATACCTGCTTCAAACATTGGCGCGACCGAGTGCATCCTCGTCACTTTGTCATTCCCACGCGAGGGTCGGAAATTAATTACTGGGATCCCCATCATTCTGAGTTCTTGCGTTAAAGGAGTCCCACTCGATTGTGCTTCAATCAAGACCATGTCGGGACTCCAACTTTGATATTCGTTGTAAGCAATATTTTTTAATTCAGGAAAATCCCAACGACCTTTCTTAGAATCCAAAAGAATGATTGATTCTGGAGCATCATTGGTAGGTTGAAACACGCCCCAAGTAGTAATGGCTGAAAAGTCAGCAGATTCTTTTTTAGAAAAGGCTGTATCGTAAGATTGAATTATGTACTCTACTGGCGGTGGTTCTTCGTGTTCCCAGATCTGCCACCAATCACGGCGGACAATGGCACCTTCTTCACTCGTAGGATTCTGCATGTACTGAGCATTCCACTTAGCAATAGGAATTGATGCTTTTACAGCTTCAAGCTCTTCTAGCTTCCAATACTCAGGCCAGAGCGGTTTGCCCGAATCTAAAATCGCTGGTAACTCTACTACCTCCCACTGATCGGCGTTGTCTTCGCCCATGCGTTTGATCAATTTGGAAGTAAGATCTAGCGTACTCCAACGCGTCATAACAATTACGATAATACCGCCAGGCTGTAAACGTTGTCTTGGTCCAGAGGAATACCATTCCCAAGCGTTTTCTAAGGCTGAAGGGGAAAGGGCATCTTGTTCTGAGTGAGGATCATCAATAATTAACAGATCGGCACCACGCCCCGTGATTGCTCCGCCCACTCCAGCGGCGAAATACTCACCCCCTTTGTCAGTCTCCCAACGTCCTGCCGACTTGGAATCGGCGGAGAGCCCAGCATCATCAAAAATTTGTTTGTATTCGTTCTGGTCCATAAGGTTCCTGACCTTTCGACCGAATCTGACAGAAAGTTCAGCAGTGTGAGTCGTCTGCATTATCTTGGTGTTTGGCTTGAGTCCCATAAACCAAGAGGGGAAGAACACCGAAGCAAATTCAGACTTGGTATGTCTGGGTGGCATATTGATAATCAATCTTTTAATTTTGCCTTGAGCGACAGCTTCTAACTTACTGGCAAACAAACGGTGATGCTCACCTTCAACAAACTCAGGCCAGACATGTTTCACATAATCCAAAAAGGATTCTTTGGATTTGTTTTTAGTTTCCATAACTTTTAAACGATCTTGAATCATTAAGATCTCTTTTATGGTGTCGTCGTTTAAATGGTCAAATGACATTTTTTTTATAAAATTTTTATGGCCTCAATAGGGGTCCCTTAATCAATAGGGTTCCCTTAATAGGGTTCCTTTTGAATTTTTCATAATTATACGTGTGAAATGTTATTTTATATATATATATATACGCGCGAAAAAAAAACGGGGGGCGGGGGTCAAAAAAAAAGCCCGCCAAATTTTGACGGACTTTTCAAAGGAATCATTTTTTTTAAGAATCTCTAAGCACCCCCATTAAGAAAAAACTTAAACCCATTCCATATAATATGGTTAGTAGATATTGAAGAATAGAGTAGTAATAACTTTTATCAAACAATATGAACAACCCCAACAAACAGAAACAAAAACCAAAGCCAAATATAAAGTTTTTCATTATCTGTAATCCTCCACTTGTAGATTTCTATAAACCACTAACGCCTTTCTAGGTTTTGATTTGTGAACATCAAAAGATATTCCCTCGCCTTGATTAAAGTAATGATGAACTTTAAACCCTTTAGTATTACCAATAACAGAATTTGAAATGGTAAGGTTTTCTTTTTTCCACTCTCTTTCTATTTCATCACTTGGCACTAATAGACCATGGGGCGTCAATTTAAAATTAAGAACTTCTTTAAGCTCTTTCTTATATGCGTTGACTATCTTTTCTTGTGCGTTGATTTCTTTACTATGCACAATAAAAGCATGGTCAGCTTTTAATTTAGTCAATCTTGCTAATGCCTTCTTGACTTCAAATGGTAATTTTTTATTCATTGTTAAACCTCCTAAAGTTATTATTGATTAAAAATTATAATTAATTTTATACTATTATTTACTTTTAGTAAAGCATAATGTAAAATTAAATTTTAACTTTAGGAGGTTTAATATGACTGAAATGGAATTTATGGCTTTGTGCGGTAAGTATACAGTTTACCCAGGAATGGCATTAGAAAGTGAAGCTTTGAAAGAAGCTTTATTAAAACGCGACGACGCATTAGTAGAAAGAATCTTATTAGAAGATTTTTAAATCTTACAAAAAGGACTGGTTAAAAATCTTGCCAGTCCTTTTTTACAGATCCGAAGCAAATTTTTTTATTAGGATCTGTCAGAAAGCCAGGACAGCTCTGGCAGAAAAAGCCCGTCGGACTTAATCAACTCGCACTTAATCAACTCGCAATAACTCGCAAGCCAAAAAAAAGGGCAACCAAAGTCGCCCTTTCTCTTACGATTGAGTCTATCTTATTTCAAACCCTCCCGAGACTTTCAAGAATGCAATCCATTCCTCAACATGCTCTTGCGAGAAAGGATAGCTATCATTATAGTCTCGTTCACTCTGTAGGCTTTTCCATTCGGCATAGTCCTCTTCAGGATAGTCTCTAGGTATTATATCCTTATCCCCTGTTTCCGTGACTACTTTTTTCCTCAACGCTTCAACCTTTATATTAAGTGCTTCATTAGTCGCTTTCGCTTCCTTGGTGCTCTCATCAATTTCCTTTTGATACTCAGCAAGCAAGCCTTCATCAATAGACCATTCCAAACGCTTAACTAAGTCTCGGCAATCTTCCTCAGTTTCAAGCCCTTCGCCGTCGTTATGATGTCCCGACTCAAAAAGTTTTTTTGAAATTAATTGATGAGCGTTTTTTTGTTCAGCATAAAAATGATCTATTTCAGCAGTGTAGTTCCATAAAGGACGCCACCACCAAACATTTGATCTAAAGTATTCACCCACTTCGTTTCTCGGTTCTCTTCCGTATACATCCATTCCCATAATTTACCTCCTAAAGTTTTTATTTGTTAATAGATGCTTTTATTTTACTTAAAGTCTAGTATAATGCAAGCATAACTTTACGGAGATAAATTATGAAATTATTAACAATAGATAATGCGAAGAAAATCCTGGAGAAAGGCGAGGTCTATCGCATAGGTACTAACGCTTTAAATGTTCTTGAATTTACTTATGAACATAAAGGTTTTAAAAATAAGAATCCTATGTTTAAAAAGACACCGACTTTTCTAGAAAATAAAATTCATAAAGAATTATATTTAGACGGGTTAATCAATTGGCTTGACATGGAAATGGAAGAACAAAAAACTGACTTTAGATTTAGAGCTTTAAAAATGGCTGATGAAGATATGCGATATCAAATAGGCGCTTTTTGTGCTGGAATGGTGAACCACTTTGGTTGTTAGATGATTATGAAACTACCGACGAAATTATGATTCAATGGGAGAACGAAATAATGCTCCCCGATTTAGGATAATTAAATTTTATAGATATTGGCAGGGAGATTTTGACCTTGATTATAAATCAAGACGGGAATGCCATTAACTTCAGCTCTAGTGTCAGAAAGTAACTGAAGGTCTATAATAAAATAAAAGCTCCTGGTCTATTAGTCCCACACACACACTAAAAACCAGGAGCCCATTATC
>JGI24004J15324_10000938_pt1 | contig 11640 bp, 18 predicted proteins | sample LinPmetageLP32_FD_15324 | JGI IMG/M metagenome (IMG submission 15324)
CAGAGCTCCTGATTTAGAACCTGCCGCAGATGATACAGGGATAGATGATGACATTCCCTTCTAGCAGTTGGGCAGCTATGCCTGAGTTATTAACCATAAAAGATGCAGCTAAATTGCTTCACGGGAGCGGTGAGGAAAAATATAAAAAACGTATCCGTAAAGCTATAAGATCAGGAAATTTTCCTAAGCCTTTAGATCTAGGTAGCAACATTCTTTACTTCAAAAAAAAAGATTTACACTCTTTTTTATATGGGGGTGATTATGAGACTAGTAGTTCTGTAGATTCTTCAGATCAGAGATAGGTGATTTATATATAAATATCGTGTTTGTAATGTTTTGTTTTTTAAATAGTTTAGGTGAAACACAGGAGTTAGAGATTAATTTATTTTCTCGTAATGCCAAGGAAGTAGCGGAGATTTCTATTGGAATTTAGCCTTATATACTTTTTTTTAGCCTTAGTGTGGGCTTATTTTATGTTCACGCATAATGGTTTTTTTACTATTAACTTAATAATAATGGTCACCTGTCTATGGATCTCTTGGAGGAGTAATTTTTAAAAGCCTATTTATTATAGACTGTAAGAGGGCCTAATTCCGTACACATGTATAAGTCAACTTTACATTTTGAACATTCTTTAGAAATTTTTAAAGCGCTTTCAGTAAAGTAATCTAAATTTCTTGAGTGAAATTCACCATGTTCTTTGCAAGAAATTACGATAGTTAAATCTCTATCCATGTCTTTTAAAGTTTTTAAATATTCGGTAAAAGTCATAATAATTTTTTTATAATTTTTAAATGCTCACTACTTGATTGTGTAACATCCAGACCATCATTCATTAGTGCAAGATGAATTCTTTTACGCTTAGCAATAGTAACCTCTCTCAATCCTGTGTTTCTGTAATTATGATGCCAAAAATAAGCAATCCCTAAATAGTCCTCTGTATTTATTAATTTCATATCTAAATCAGATATTTTTTTAAATGTTTTGGTGCTTATGGTGTTTAAGTTGATTGAATAAGTCATAAAATATCCTCTAGTTAACTTCTATTGTATGCATAGGCTTTTTAAATTGTAAGTCCTCAATGTGCTCGGCCGCTGATAATTCATAGTCAGCGACATAAACATCTTCGGTGATCCTTGTTGAGCTATGGCCTAAATGCTTAGAAAGTCTCTCTAGTTGGCCGCCCTGCTTAATAAATTCTGTGGCGTACACGTGCCTCATGTCGTGAATTGTAGTCCATTTATGCCCGTGAGTCTTATAAGGCCCGTGTAAGCGCTTATTTGCCGTATTTAAAGCGTAGTATAAGCGACACTTTTTATCCATCTCGCCTTTAGAGTTAGGGAATATAAGATTGTTCTTTAATTCTATAAAAGTAAGGCTTTCTTTATAATGCATAAGTTCATTATATAGGTCCGGGTGAATGATAGCTTTACGTGATTTATTGTTTTTAGGTCTTTTTAAAAGATTAGAAGACCTGCTGTAACTCTTGTTTACATTTAAGCTATATATCACCTGATTATTGGCAGTAGCCTCCTCCTCTATGCAGTCCCAAGTTAAAGGCGTTAGCTCGCCACGTCTAATACCTGTCCCTAGTAAAAGCATAAGCTGGCATTTTAAAGATAAAGAGTATTTAAGCTGCAAATCTTTATGAAAGCCGCCTTGGGTTAAATTATCTTTATAAGATTGAAACATTATAAAGAATAAATCATCAAGGTTATGCTTTTCGTAACTAATAGCCTTAAATTCTAAGGCATCGCTTATAGCGGCTTTAGTCGTTGATTTTTTAATTAAAGAAGTGTGCTGCATAGGATTATAGGTTTTATAATGGCGGCTATATATATTAAAAACAGATTTAGCTGTTTTATATGTGGTCTTATATCCACCGTGCGCCTTAGCCTTAGCAAATTCAAAGTCCTCTATTTTAGCGAGAGAAGTCTTTAAAGCCTCGGAGTCGAGTTTTTCATTTAATAGATCCCCGTTAATTTTTGACATAGGCTCTTTGGGATTAAGACACTTTAATATTTTACGGCAGGTGTAAAATTCACGCTCTAGGGCCGCAAAAGATAAATCGCCTATCTTATAAAGCTCGTAACGTTTCTCCATATACTTGCCAGCTTTAGTTAAAACTCTTAAGCCTCTATCATCCAGCTTAAATTTATAAACACCGTTAGTTGATTTTGTTTTATGCTTTAGCCACACACCTTCAAATAAATAATCTTTAGCTGTTATGTCCTTAGCGCTAGAGATTGAAGTGCCTAAGGCATCCGCCTTAAGACACTCCGAAATATATTCTTTGCATTCAGCGACAGTCTTAAATTTCTTTCTGCCGCCACCGACAGAGCGTAGGTCTGCCATATAATAATCATAAGCAACGCCTCTAGCCTTAATCTGAACTTTTGAATAAAGATTTTTCATTATTTCACTCCCATAGGAAAATTAATTGAATAATGGTGAGGATGCATTAAAGAGCCATCTTGCCAAATTGTAACGTGGTCGTTTTTTAATTCTTCACAAATATACTTCTCTTCGTTAATTAAAATTATATTATCTTCATAATAACAATATTTAGAGCATAAATTATTAACCGTCTTGTAAAGCTCTAATTGAGTCACATCATCAATTTTATAATTAATTCCGTCTGTCATTTTTATGTAATAAGTTTTTTTAAGCATTTTATTTCTCCTAGTTATGGACACCCCTAAACGGCGTCTTAAGTCATTACTATACTCGATACGACGTAAGAGTCTACTATTTATGGCACACAAATGGCACACAAGTGATATTTATTATGCTAAAATGGGAGTTTATATAGGTTACGGGGGAAACTGCGCTTTCTCCCCCAGAGAAGTGCGCTACCACCACTAAAAATGGCTATTTACCGGTGTTTTGGGGGTATACCTAGGTTATAGGCGATTTTATTAGGGTGGCACAGGGAAACTAGGGTATAAGAATAATGCCTAGGAGTGGTTATGTTTGGCACACAAATGGCACACACTTTTTAATAATAGAGTTCGGAGTGTAGCTTAGTCCGGTAAAGCGCTGCGCTGGGGGTGCAGAGATCAGGGGTTCAAATCCCTTCACTCCGACCATATTATTCTTGATATTTATGTACTAAACCTGACTCTAACAAGAGTTGATTAACTGTGGTAAACTCACCCTTTAATTTTATAGTTACAATAAATTTTCCTGCCATCTCACTAGCATTAGGATGGTGCTCCATTTGAAATTCATCAGGCATAAGTTCATGTAATTTATCTGTAGCTTTATCTCCATTTATACCTGTCGGAGGTACTACACCTTTTAAATGAACCTTAATATTCGGTAGCACAACACCGAAGCCTAACTCGATCCAAACTTTAATTGTCCCGGAGTTACATACTCTTACTAATTTTGCATTATAATTATTCATAAGCATTAACTAGCGCTCCCTGTTGCAACGTATGCTTTTAGTTTATTTTTATCAAAATCATATCGATAGTCATTAGTGTCCACGTGATCACTTAAAATAAATCCAACGGCCGCTTCTTTGTCTTGTATTAAATCCTCAGGATTTATTCCGGCATACCATTGAAATAGTACGCCCTCTTCATCATAAAAATAGCCTGTTACAAAATCACTCATAATTACCTCTTTAGTTCGGTGACGGTTAAACCTGTGCCTGCAAATACCCACATTGCGTCTGNNGACTCAGGTGTNGGATATAAAAACAATCCATATTTACTTCCTGTTGTGTTTAAAAAATTACTGCTAGAGTCTAGAAAAGAAATAGACCAGCAACCTTGTATACCCTGTGTAGATGATTGTGATGTGGAATCTCCTGTACCTAAAAAGACAGCATAATTTCCTGAACCTGTTGCCGTTGTCCAATAAGCCTGTCCTTGAGGCTTTTCTAAGACTATTGCATACATATAAGATGATGTTGGAAGTGTCCTTTTTGATACATAAGCATTAGCCTGTATTAAAAAACCTGTAATATTTGAACCGATAGCACCTAAAGTCACCTCAGCTATAAGATTGCCCGTTAAGGTGTTGCCCACACTATTATAATCAATAGTGTTATTTGCTGTGGATCTGCTAACCACATTGGTAGACATAACGGAGCTCCATATACTGCTGATTGCAGCTGATTGCACATTATTAGTCTCAACAAAATTAAAGGCAGCAGAAACTTCACTAGAAAAAGCACTTTTAACACCGCTGGTGTTTACACTTTTAAGTTTAAAGTAATAGGTAACTCCTAGTGTAAAAAGACTAGTATCCCATACTAAATTATATTCCTGATTAGCATCGGGCAGACCATCGATAGTTCCTAGCTGCGTAAAGCTTCCCTGAGAAGATGTTGCATAGTATATCTCAACGCTTTTAAGGTCTCTTTCAGCGCCATTTACCCATTTAATAGTAATAGCTGCCATATCTGATGAAGTGCTTACAGAAGCGGGTACAGTCGGCACACTAGATGTTCCGGGAATAACAATAGACTGCGTAGCGGAGAATTGACTAGAGAAGCCAGCATTATTTCTTGCTAATACTTTAACTTCATAAGTCTTGCCGCTTACACAGTTAGGGATAATAAGTTTCGTCATTTACGTGCTACTCCATAACGCTTCTCATAAGACCTACTTGCTGAAAGTCCTATCATTCCAAGTAAAATTGGGTACAATGCCTCTAAATCGAAGCTGGGAAAGGAAACTGTCAGACCAAAAGCCTCACAAATCGCTTGTAAGAGCGGAACGCATATAGCATGGTAGCAAAGTGCCACACCGCAACACCACCCTATAAAGGGCCGCCAACCGCTTACAAATAAAGACTTATGCTTTGCCTCTTCTTTATTGACCTCAATTTGAGCCATATCTATCGTTTGCAGGCCTTTAACTAATTCAAACTCTAGTTTTGCTTTTAAATCTTTATCAGGAATAAATTTATCTAATATATTAACTATATTAGGCATCAGGTTAATTAAGCTCATAATTAATTTATGCTAAGTTTTATTAACAAGCCGATAACAGATGCTGTGCTTGTCATCATAATTAATTCAATTCTAATCAAACGTGCCTTAATATTGTCATATTTCTCTAGGCATAGTTTTTCATGTGAGTTAACTTTTTCGTCTAATATAGAAATTGTAGGCTTTGTCATGATAGATCCCTTAATACAGAGGTCATATCAAAATTTGTTAAACCTGACTCTTTTACGGCAATATCATATTCGTAAACAAAAGGATCAGTTGCTGGATCTGTTATGGTGACCTCTATTTCATCCTGTACAGTTCCATCTTGTGCGGTGTTTTGGATAACGCTTAGACTATAAGCTGGTATCGATACGTTATTATTGTGAGTAATTTCTATTGCTGGAATTGAGGCAGGATCTACTGCATCTGTGGAAGACCAACCAAAGACTGTGGCGCTACTCTCTTTTAATTGAACATTACATCCTAATATATAATCTCCATTTTCCCCGGAAGTTACACCAAAATTCCACTCTATAACTTCAAAGGTAGAATTTTTTAAACCTAGAGACGGTAACGTAACGCTTACATTATCACCGCAAGCCAAAGCAAATTTGTTAAGACCTAACGATAAATTAATTGTTAATTCTTGCCTTGATCTTAATAAGTTAATTTTTGCTAACCTCTGACACATTATAGCATTATCGGTAAGTGGCAGCATTAGTTCCTCTTTTAATTCCTCTCCATCACTAGCTAAGGCCGTTGCATCTTGTACTTGTGGATAAGATTGAGGCTGATAATTGGAATCCTCACCTATATAAGTTCCAACAACTGTGTTAAAAGCCGCTCTTTTTGAAGGTTTAGTGATCACATTAATAGGGCCAATAAGATCGTCATAATCTATTGTACTTGTTGGTGCTACCCATTCACCGGCATAGGCTTTAAATTTACCATCTTGATAGACCATATATCCTGCCATACTGCCTAAAAGAGTCTGAATATTACTATCATAGCTGTTTGCCGTGTCTAAAGTACCATTACAGGTATATCTATTTTGATATGTAACAGGAGCGGTGTCTAAAGCTACCTGCTCTTCACAAACATTAGCTGCGGCACTAATTGCTGTGTCATCTATATTAGCTGTAGGTACACTCATTCCATAAACTGTGTTTGTTAAGTAATCTCTTAACGCAAGAGCTGGGTTAGAGCTAAATGTGGTAGATCCTGTCCTAGGATCATAAAGCTTTTTGCCTTTTACCAAAGCGGTGATTGAAGGCATACCTGATGTCCAAACATTTTGATCATAAGCAAGAATTAACTGAAGACTGCAAATACCATCAAAATCATCACCAACATTTAATTCAGTATTAGAAGTAAAATTACTATCTATTGTTTGTCCTGTTTGCCCTCGCATAGTTCTTATTATTGTTGCTCTACTTTGACTGTTTGGATAATAACGAGTTGGCGCTGTTACAATCGAGCTTGCATTAATAGTTAACTCTTCGTCTTGGAAAAAAACTTTACTTATTTCCTGACATTCATGACCTGCTAAAGCCATAACAATATAAATATGCTCTCTATCTACAGGATTAGTAGCCTCGGCAACAAATAGTATTGCTCCGCCTACCTTAGCTTCACCATAAATAATTTTTCTAGTGGCAGTAGGAGCTCTAAAAGTTGAGCCTCTTCCATTCATATCCTGTGCCATTTTAGGCATCATAGCTTGACCAACAAAATACAATGATCCACCAACTATAATACTTTCAACGGCCCAAACTACAGTCGCAAAACCTTTTGCTGTTGCACTTCCCAGAACGGCAGTTGCAACAAATTCTGCAGCAGTTGTAATTGCAGCTGATATCCATGCACCTAACTGTGGCATTATCCTATCCTTACTCTTTTAATATCAAAGAAATATTTTCCCTGATCAACATTTATAAAATGCAGACCGTCTTTAGCTGGTCCAACTAACTTTCCTTTATAATAAATAAGGGTTTGTTCTTTAAATTTACGATCTAAAGTTTGATCCGAGACCACAACATCACCGTCTTTTAATTTATATTTATGAGAGTGTTGACGAAACCGACTTCCAATTACGTCTGATAAAGAGTTATAACCCATTTTTTTTAATAACTTTACTGCCTCTTCCTCGCTAGACCATGTACCTACTATTTTTATATGATTAATTCCTGTAATTAATTCAATAGCTTGAGCGCTAAAAGTAATGCAATCATTGATTCCATACTTAAAAGGTTCTCTAAGTTTTTTTTCAATAAAATCATCAAGCTTATTAATCATTAATATAAATTTCCAATATTAGCCAAAAGCTCATCTAATTCACTTTGTGGTGGCCTAGTGGCTACAGTTAAAGGTACTTGACTGTAAGGAATTCCCCACAATATCTCCTTATTTTGTAAGGCAGTTACAAACCTTAAACTATTATCTGACGGGTGAAGCGCCTTTTGATTTTCGTCTGTGTATCTTATTGGAGAAACTCTTTTTAAATTAACTAAATAATTTTCACAATCAATCGTGACTGAGGTAGAAACACCTGATTGTGTGATTGACATCACATTCATAAATCCATTAAATAATTTATAAGGCACTAATGACACCTGACCATTGGTTAATACACCAAAATAAATAATTACCTGTCTTCCAAAGTATACCTGTGACATCGCTTCTGTCACAATGTTTGATGGAATTCCGCTAATTTGTAGCCTCACTCCTTTAGCCTCTAATTTTTCAGTTTGTTCAACAGAACCTATTGTTCCCAAATCAGCGCTGCCGCTAAAAATATTTCCATCTATTGTTGTCTCACCATAACCTGTCCATAGCCTTAAAGCTGCCTGCCTAATTGTTATGCCTTCAGATCCACCCATGCCTGAATGATTGGTACATTTATAATATAATTGATCTGGAGTTGTTGCATTAACCTGCCATGTTAACTTTCCTGTTGTTCCGGGAGAGCCTGTGATAGTCACGCCCGTACTATAAGTCGTTCCATCAATAGAAGTTGCCAAAGCAATAGGATGGCCCGTGTTGGAGCTATCTGTTTGGTCTAATATTATTGTATTGCCTTTTGCAACAGCTAAATAATAGCCCTCTACGTCATCAATAGCATATCTATTTCCCTCACCTGTACGCACTACAGTAATATAAAAAGTTCGTGTAACTGATGGAGAAAAGTCTAAATCCACTGCAAAAAATGGTTCTACTACATCACCGTCTATTTGTGACTGAAATTGAATAGTTCTAGACATAAAGAAACTCCCTTAACTCTTCAATTTTAATGGCTTTTTTCTTTTTTTTTCTTTGTGATTTATGTCCCTTAATAAATAACTCAGGATAAAGTCTTTGCATCCATTCTGATTCACCTTTTTGGCCTCGGTGACTTCTTTTACCATTTAAATTTTTACTTTTCATTTTAAACAACATTTTCTCTAATTGAAAAAGACGTAGAATAAAGAGAATTAGCTCCTACAGTCCATGCTGGTTCATTGCTAGCCATTCTAAAGACACCTGTGCAATTTTGCACTGTAACGGCTTCTGAGCCGCTTAAAGCTGTTCTTAAGCGAGGAAATACATCGACAACACAATTTCCTGAGCTATCTGTATTGGTATTACCTAAAACTTTAAATAATTGCTTAGTTGCTCCACTACCTACTGATAAAAAATCACCGGCAAAGAAATAATTTGTTTGATTAGTGCTGGCGTTAGTAATGTTTAGCGATGATATGTTAGCTGATAGGTTTCCATTTATAATTGGAGTTCCGGGGTTAGTAGAACTAGTGCCTCTATTAGTTAAATGCAGAGGATCTGGCATGATAAAGAAAGTTCCTAAAGATCCTCGTAAGGATAAAAAGAATGAAGACCATTCATCACATTCAGATCGTGATAAAGCTTTTGTAGATATATCGGCCTCCCAATATTCGCTGGGCCAAGATTGGTACTGTGATTTACCTGTAAAAGGACTAACTGAACTACCAACTGTTGAAATACCTGACATTCTTACCATACTAAAGCTTGTGGTGTTTGGTAAAGCTAGAGGATAAACTATGCTCATTATGAACCACCTCTTTGCTGTTTATCTATAAATTGCCCATTAGAGGCTTGTGCAATAGCTGGAAGTAAAGCCATTATTTCAGCTCTTACTGTTTGTGCAACACCTGCGCTTATATTTATTGTTTGATTTACTCCTGCACCGCCATTAGGGGTTATCATGCCGGGAGAGTTACCCATAGTAAGCATCTCAGGGCCATTTTCACCAACTAGGTAAGACCTACCTGCCATAACAGGTCCACCAGCTGCTCTTTTGCCTAAAGATAAATGTGATCCACCTGTTTTAGCTGGTACAGATGAAGCGCCACCGCCAAATAGTGATTCAAAAGGTTTAGTAAGGGGGTTAATAATAGCTTGAGTCACAAACATATTAACTAAAGCAGCGTATATTGTTCTGCCTAAGTCTTTAAAGGCATCTCCCACGCTTTTAGCACCCATAATTATTTGTTCAAATGTACTGCCCAAAGCTTTTAATGAAAGTGCTGCTGTGTCTGTTATCTGATCATCAAAACTTTTCATAGCGTCAGACATTTTTGTAAGTGCGTTAGTTGTTAAAATTGAAGTTGTATTTAGTCCATCAAGACCTAGTTTTTTATTAAGACCGTCTGCTTCTTCGGGGGTTGTTTCAAGTATTTTATCAACGGCAGCGCTTAACTCATTTAAAGCTTCTCTTCCTTTATGAATTTTCATAAATCCAACTGTGAGGCCATTAAAAAAATCAGCTCCAATTTTCTTACCGCCTGTTAAAAAAGCTGGTAAATTATTAAATACTTGAGCGGTCATTTTACCAAATGAAAGCATACTCTCAGTCATAAATAATATGCCACGACCTATATTTATAACAAACTCAGAAACTTTTTTTGCTGCGGCTTCTGGGCCGCCATCTTGTGAAAATGCTTTTAAAAAATCCATAGTTAAAGCTACAACTTTTGTCATTGCAGGTATTAAGGCCACAACAAATGTTCTAAATATTCCCTTTGCGTGAAGTATTAAAATAGCCAATCTATCATTAAATTTTTCAATTTGTGCGGAGGCAAAAGCACCCAAGGATATACCTAAAGCTTCTGCTGCTTCTTGCATTTCTGTTAGTTTAGTTGATCCCATTTCAAACACTTGGATCATTTTTGCACCAGCTTTACCAAATAGCTGAGTAGCTACTACATTCTTTTCTTGCTGGGTGCTTAAAGCCGCTATGCCGTCAGCAATTTGTTTAAATCTTTCGTCAGGACTTAAAGCGTTAATTTTTTCTAACTCTATGCCTAAAGCATCAACCCCTAGTTTAGCTGTCGAGAGTCCCATCTGAGTTTCACCTAGATTTTTCTCCATCTTTTCTAAAGCTTTTTGTACTGTGGTTATACTTTCACCAGCAAGTGTTGCTGCAAGCTCATAGCCACCTAACTGCTTAGTAGATAAGCCCATTCTATCAGCTAATTTTTTATTTGCGTCTACAGTCTCTAAAGTCTTTTTTACTAACAGACCTAATCCTGCCACACCTACTAATGCAGTAAGGCCAGACTTAAAACTAAAGACAGCTCTTCTTGCCGCACTTAATCCTCGATTAAAAGTGCCAAAAGCACCTCTGGTCATATCTTTTGCAGTTAGTAATAACTGTAATTTTTCACCGCTTGCCATTCTTTATTCCTTTTGCCTCAATAGTGTAAAAAGCGATCCAATACATTAACTCTTCTAAGCTCATGTCTAAAATCGTATCTAGTGTGGTATTTTTGCGATGAGCTATCCCATATAAAATATGCAAATACTCATCGCTTTCTAGTTTTTTTCCGCTTGCTCACCATCAGGGATGTCAAATATATTTTCCAATAGTTTACCAGATAATTCTGTAACAAAATTAACGTTCATTCCTAAAAGTACGGACCTGTCTTCATCTTTAAACAAAGGTGATCCATCTTCATTTTCACACTTTATAATGAGCAGATCTATTAAAGCTGCAAAGCTTGGTAGTTGTCCTGACGTTAATTGTTTATAAAATTCGGGATGTTTACGTCTAAGCCTTTCGTCCTCCCGGACAGTCAGCTTTTTGTAATAAACGGTTAGGTCTTTACCGTTAGTTCCCAACTCGGGTACAGAAAAAGAATGTCTTTCTTTTTTCTGTTGCAACTCAATGAGTCGATTACCTATTGTTGACATTTAGTCTCCTTATTTTGGTTAGATTAAGCAGCAGTTCCTTGTGTGAGAGTTCCTGTACCTTGTAAAGATACACTAGCCTCTAGAACACCTGCTGCTGTGGTGTTCCAATCAATGGCGGTTACAAAAGCATCGCCATAATAATATTTGTCTACTCCTGCAGCAGTTCCTTCCACATAGAAGTTACAAGTTACAGTTACGCCACCACCTGTACACGCTGCTAATAGTTCTGATGTTGCAGTATCACCATCGTCAAAAAATAAGTCTGCGCTCCCACTCCAAGAATCCAAAGTAGAAACAAAGGCCTTCGAAGTTACACCAATTGTAGATACGTCAACTGTTTCCAGCATTTTGTTTAATGTGAAAGAACTAACCTGTCCTAGAGTGTTAGTTCCAATTTTTAATACGGCCTCGTAGCCTTTTGCTATTGCCATGATAATCTCCTTAAGTAATAGATATTGTTGAATTGTTAGCTGCCGTATAATAAA